>OAOU01000164.1_pt1 | contig 13296 bp, 9 predicted proteins | sample 1470821 | NCBI WGS metagenome assembly OAOU01 (sample SAMEA3275579, study PRJEB22092) | marine metagenome | biome: ENVO:00000447 MARINE BIOME; feature: ENVO:00002042 SURFACE WATER; material: ENVO:00002010 SEAWATER | collected 2014-06-20T12:30:00+00 | depth 0 m
AAAGATATTAAATAAAAAGCAGAATTCCTTTTGAGGGGATTCTGCTTTTGAATTTATCTAAGTTTTATCCGCAAAGCTCCGTAAGAATTTTTTGGATTGTATAGATGCTATCATCCTTCTTAAACTGTTTTGAGAAAGTAGGAGTCTGTGAACTAGAGACCCAGATTTTAAGCTCTGCATCAAGATCGAAGTGTCCTGCCGTCTCAATGCTGAAGTGCGATATGCTCTTGTATGGAACAGAATGATATTCTACTTTCTTGCCTGTCATACCTTGCTTGTCAACAAATAAAAGCCGTTTGTCTGTGAACACGATTAAATCTCTGACAAGCTTAAACGCAGCATTCACCTCTTCTGCGTCAGCAAGAATGTTAGACAGTTCTTTCTTCACATCTTCTTTCTTCATCGTTGAAGCATTTCCCATAAATCCGCTTAAAATGCCCATTGTAACTCCTCCTTCACATTTTTTATCATGCTCTCCCTCATATTCTAGCATAGGTAGTGCCTGTCACCACCCGAACTGGCACGAATGTTGTCGAGCAATATATGGATAAAAAAGCATGTTCTTGCATACGTATCGAATGATGCTCGTGCTACACTCAAGTTAACAATGAAATCAGGAAGAACAGCAATGATTTCTTACTATTAGGAGGGGTAACAATGCCATTCATGAATCTTGAAGATGATCTGGAACTTTATTATGAAGATGTGGGAATGGGGAGTCCAGTCATCTTTATTCACGGTGTTTGGATGAGTAGCCGTTTTTTCAAAAAGCAGCTTCCTTACTTTAGACAGAAGTATCGAGCAATTTCTCTGGACCTAAGAGGTCATGGGCAATCCTCTCATGTTCAGAAAGGTCATACGGTGGCAAACTATGCTCGTGATCTTAAGAAATTCATCGATAAACTTCATTTAAAGGAAGTTACGCTAGTTGGTTGGTCAATGGGAGCCTTTGTCATTTGGGAATATTTGCATCAGTTCGGTGAAGACAATGTGAAGGGAACAGTTATTGTTGATGAGCTCGCATCTGACTTCAAATGGCCTGATTTTGATATAGGTGCATTCGATCTCCCAGCACTTACAGGGATGATGAGAGACATTCAATCCGATCAGAAGGGATTGCTTCAAGGGTTTATTCCTCTCATGTTTAAAGAGGACCGATCTCAATCTGAGCTTGAGTGGATGTTAGAGGAGACAACGAAAATGCCAGCTTCCATTGCGAGTGCTATTTTATTCGATCAATCGATCATTGACTGCCGTCCTTATTTAAATAAAATCACGAAACCAACGTTACTGTGTTTTGGTAAAGAAGAAAAGCTCATCCCAGTAGCAGCAGGGGAACACTTAGAACGCGAAATCCCTAACGCAAAACTTGTCTTATTCGAAGACAGCTGCCACTGTCCATTTATAGAAGAAACTGACCGATTTAATCGGATCGTTGATGAATTTATTGGGAATTTGAATTAGCTTATGAAAGAGACAAGTAGCTCGTTTACTTGTCTTTTCTAGTCATTCAAAAACTTTCTCATTTTTATAAAAAAAGCTATTGCTTATCCAAAAATGCTGGGATATAATAACATCAACGAAAGCGCTTTCGATCCAGAGGAGACAAAGATGATTACAATCTATGATTTAGCAAAAAAAACTGGATTTTCAAGTACGACCGTTTCCAAAGCTCTTAATAATTATCCAGATGTTAGCAAAAAGACAAGGCAAGCCATTCTTGATACGGCTACTGAAATGGGCTACTTACCAAATGCTCATGCACAATCTCTTTCAACGAAGAAATCATGGACAATAGGCGTCATGTTTTCGGAAGACAATCAAATAGGGATGAAGCATCCATTTTTCAGTGCTGTTATTGAAAGCTTTCGTAAGCATGCTGAGAAGGAAGGGTATGATCTTATTCTTGCTTCTAGGAACCTGCGTAACAGAGGATCAAGTTATCTTGAGCACTTCATGTATAGAGGTGTGGATGGCATTGTAGTCATCTGCTCAGATCCAAATGATCCACAGGTGCAAGAAATGATTGATGCTAGCATTCCAATTGTTGTCATCGATATGAGTAATCAAAACTGTAGTGTCGTATTCTCTGATAATCTTTCCGGTGGTGCACTTGCAATTAACTACTTGTATTCGCTCGGCCATACGAAGATCGCCCATATTTCAGGTGAACCTTCTATCTACGCTGGCAAAGTAAGAATTCAGGGTTACTCGGACGCGATGAAGAAGTTAGAGCTTCCGATTTTAGAAGGCTATCTTGTTAATGGTGGAATGTTTTCTATTGAAGAAGGCGCGAAAGCCATGGATAAGCTTCTTGATTTAAAAGAGCCACCTACAGCTATATTTGTAGCAGGGGACCATATGGCCATAGGTGCAATGGAAGCTGCTAAGAAAAGAGGGTACAATATCCCGGATGATATCTCGATCATCGGTTATGATGATATCGAAATGGCAAGTTATGTAACGCCGAAATTAACAACAATTAAACAGGATACTGATTCAATTGGCATTCGTGCAACCCAGCTTCTTATGAAACAAATCATTCAAAAGAAAAAAATCATCACAGAAGAAATTATCCCAGTCGAGTTAATTGAAAGAGAATCTTGTAAACAACTAAAGAAAAAATAAATTTTTTTAGTCGTATAAGAAACCGCTTTCAATGAAGGGGATTTATATTTTTGGTTAAATCGAAACCGGTTTCGATTTTATTTTATACCTATTTCGAAACCGGTTTCGCTAATAATACATTCTTTGAAAAAAAGGAAGGGGCTCATCCATGAAAAAGGTTATTGGTCTTATGATGTCACTCGTCTTATTGTTTGGTGTTTTAGCTGGTTGTTCAAACTCGGAGTCTTCAGGAGAAGCAAAAGGGGATAAAGATGTTGATTTAAAAGTTTGGTCTTTTACCGATGAGTTAAAGAAACCAATTACAAAATTTGAAGAAAAAAATGGTGTGAAAATCGAGCTAACAATTGTACCGATTGCTGACTACCCTACTAAGCTTAAGCCTGTTCTTGAAAGTGGCGTAGGAGCACCCGATGTGTTTACGGGAGAAATCGCGTTTTTGAAGCAATGGGTAAATGCTGGTTACTGGGAAAACCTTTCTGAGGATCCTTATAACGTAAATGAACTTGCAGATAACTATGTGCCTTATGTTTTTGACTTAGGTAAGGACGAGAATGGTGATGTAAGAGCATTATCATGGCAAACAACACCTGGTGGAATTTACTACAAGCGTAGCATTGCGAAAGAAGTGCTTGGCACCGATGATCCTGATGAAATTGGTGAAATGCTAACGTCAATGGATAAAGTATTTGAAGTATCAGAAAAAATGAAAGAAAAAGGTTACCGTATGTTCCCGGATGAAGGATCGATTCGCTGGTTCTCTCAAGGAGATAATCCTCAAGCTTGGGTCAATGAGAAGGATGAATTAAAGCTAACAGATCAAAAAATCGAATTTCTAGATTATGCAAAAAAACTTCGTGAAGAAAGCTATACAGCGCTTGCTCCAGAATGGTCACCTTCATGGTTTGAAGCAATGGATAAGCCAATTAAGGTAAAAGAAAATGGCGATGAAACTGAAACAGAAGTTTTCTCTTATGTTCTTCCTACATGGGGTCTACATAGTGTCTTGAAGACAAATGTAGAAGACTCTGTTGGAGACTGGGCAGTAACAAGCGGTCCAAGTCCTTATTTCTGGGGTGGTACGTGGTTAGGCGTATACAACAAATCGGAAAACAAAGAGCTTGCATATGACTTTGTAAAAATGATGACTCAGGATGATGAGTTCTTAACTGATTGGGCGAAAGAAACAGGGGATGTTTTGTCATATCTACCAGTAACAAACGAAATTAAAGATGACTTTAGTGATGAGTTCCTTGGTGGACAAAACAACTATCAGTTCTTCCTTGAGCAAGCAAAAAGCATTGAGCCAGGCATCGTAACAAAATACGATCAGCAGCTCGATACATTCTATGGTAATGCGGTTCAGGAGTATGTGGATGGTAAGAAATCAAAGGACGAAGCGATTGCTGAATTTTATAAGAAAGCACAAAATGCTTACCCTGAATTGAAAGTACCAAAGAAGTAAGAAGTGTAAGCGGTGTAAGGATTCTTATACCGCTTATCTTATTTTGAAAGGAGCGACGAGATGAAGAATCTGAACCGCTATGGCTATGCCTTTATAGCACCGTTTTGGATCATTTTTCTCATATTTAATATCTATCCCGTAGCACTAACCTTCTACTATAGTTTTACAAATTACAGCGGTAGTGGAACGGCAGAAGTAGTAGGTTTTGCGAACTACCAACGATTAATTGCTGACTCCTATTTTGTAGAGGCATTCTTTAATACATGGAAAATCTGGGGTGTGAACTTTGCCCTTCAAATTGTAATTGCACTTATTCTAGCCATGATCTTCTCAGATGCGCGAGTGAAAATGAAAGGACTTTCATTCTTCCGCTCGATCTTCTACCTACCAAATTTAATTACGGTCAGTTCGGTAGCCTTATTATTTGGAATTCTCCTAGATTGGCAGCACGGATCGTTAAATATGGTTTTAATGAATATCGGGATTATCTCAGAACCTATTAACTGGTTGAATCAGCCAACAACTGCTCAACTTTCAGTATCTCTTATTCTCACGTGGATGTGGTTTGGACATTCCTTCATCGTCGTTATGGCGGGTGTATCAGGAATTTCCACTGATTTCTATGAAGCTGCTTTAATTGACGGAGCGAATCGTTGGCAAACCTTCACCAAAATTACGCTTCCTTTGTTAAAACCGATCCTTCTTTACATTATGATTACCTCGTTAATTGGTGGTCTCCAGCTATTTGATTTACCTATGCTTTTAACAGATGGTATTGGTTCTCCAGATGGATCGTTAAATACGATGGTTCTCTACTTATACAACCAGGCATTTAAGTACAACAATTATGGTTACGCTGCTGCAGTTGCATACGGGCTGTTTATTATTACAGTGATCTTCTCAGCAATTGTCTTTAAATCAATGTATGGCAACGAGCGTAAACAAGCGAGGCGGGTGTAAATCATGATAGACCGATCAGAAATCGAAAACAATGTGACGCCTGAACAACTAGCGAAAAGAACGCTGATCCCTCAAGAAAAAAAGACGAAGAAGCGTCGCTCTATTGTGAAGGGGATCATTTATGCGCTACTCATTTTAACTGCGGTTATTTGTTTTATTCCATTCCTTATGATGCTTGTCAATGCGACGCGTTCAAATGATGCGATTCTTACTGGATTTACGTTAATTCCTGGTACAGCACTGATGGAGAACTATCGCACGATGATGGAATACGTAAACATCTGGAATGGTTTTAAAAACAGTTTAATTATTTCGGTGCTTGTTACGCTTTTAACCGGCTACTTTTCAGCTCTAACTGCGTATGGATTTGCTTTCTATACGTTTAAAGGAAAGAATTTCTTGTTCGTTTTTATGCTTGTCATGATGATGGTACCAGGTCAGTTAGGTTTGATCGGATTTTACGAGCTTTGTAAAAACCTTGGCATTCTGGATACGTTCATCCCATTGATTGTCCCGGCAGTCGCTAGTCCATTTGTTGTGTTCTTCTTACGTCAGTACATTCAAACGACGCTTCATCCAAGCTTAATTGAAGCGGCTCGAATTGACGGAGCAAGTGAATTGCGGATCTTCCATACGGTTGCGATTCCGATCATGATGCCAGCAGTGGCAACGATGTCGATCTTTACTTTCATCGGCTCATGGAACAACTACATTATGCCGTTAGTGATTCTATTTTCACCAGAAAAGTACACGCTACCGGTTTTGATGGGGTTCCTAAAAGGATCACAGGTCGCACAAAATTTAGGTTCTATGTATCTAGGTATCGCCATTTCTGTTGTACCGATTATGATCGCCTTTCTATTTTTATCTAAATACATCGTTAATAGTATTTCAGCAGGAGCTGTTAAAGAGTAGAGGAGTGGAAGTATATGAATTTCAATAAAGACTTTACGTTTGGAACGGCAACATCTTCGTATCAAATTGAAGGAGCCCACAACGAGGGAGGAAGAACTCCTTCAATCTGGGACATGTTCTGTGATATCCCAGGTAAAGTGTATGAACAACACAATGGTAATGTAGCTTGTGATCACTACCATCGCTATGAAGAAGACATTCAAATTATTAAAGAACTTGGAGTAGACAGTTACCGCTTCTCCATCGCCTGGCCACGAATATTCCCAGCGAAGGGGGATTATAATCCGGAGGGAATGGCGTTCTACAAAACATTAGCGAAACGATTGCGTGAAGAAGGCATTAAGCCTGCTGTTACACTCTACCATTGGGATCTTCCAATGTGGGCACATGAAGAAGGCGGTTGGGTAAATCGAGATTCAGTCGAGTGGTTCTTGGATTATGCAAAAGTTTGCTTCCGTGAGCTTGATGGATTAGTAGATTCATGGATTACGCACAACGAACCATGGTGTGCTGGCTTCCTTGGGTATCATATGGGTGTTCATGCTCCGGGACATACGAACTTAGACGAAGCTCTTCGTGCTGTTCACCACATGCTTTTATCTCATGGAGAAGCAGTAAACATGTTGAAAAATGAATTTGCTTCGACGACATCCATTGGGATTACGTTAAATTTATCGCCTGTTTATCCGAAAACGGATTCGGTCAACGATCGCCTTGCAGCAAATAACTCAGATGGTTACTCAAATCGCTGGTTCTTAGATCCAGTTTTTAAAGGAAGCTACCCAGTAGACATGATGAACTTGTTCTCCAAATATGTTCATAATTATGAGTTCATTCAGGAAGGCGATTTGCAGATAATATCCACTCAATGTGACTTCTTTGGAATCAATTTCTATAGTCGCGGATTAGTTGAATTTAACGCAGCGAATGATTTTCTAACTCAAGGTGCACATTCCGACTATGAGAAAACAGGAATGGGCTGGGATATCGCACCAAATGAATTTAAAGACCTAATTAGAAGATTAAGAAACGAATATACAGATCTCCCAATTTATATTACGGAAAATGGTGCAGCTTACGATGATAAGGTGGAAGACGGACGAGTTCACGATCAAAATCGAATCGATTACGTTGAAAAGCATCTTCAAGCTGTTTCAGATTTAAATGAAGAAGGCATGAACATTCAGGGCTACTATTTGTGGTCGTTGCTTGATAACTTCGAATGGAGCTTTGGGTATGATAAGCGTTTTGGCATAATCCACGTGAATTATGAAACGCAGGAACGAATCTGGAAAGACAGTGCATTGTGGTATGCGGACATAGTGAAGAATAGAGGATCCGTTCTGCCACTTAATGCATAGAAGGAAGGGGCATTCTGTGAAAACAAAAACAATTACTCATATTCAATCGGCTAGAGATAACGGAGACATTCTTAAAGTCAAAGAACCACTAGAAGTCTCATCTCGTTCAAATGAAGATGCTACTCAAATTAAACTTAATCCAAATGAAACATATCAAACAATACTAGGGTTTGGTGGTGCCTTTACAGAGGCATCTGCTCATACCCTTTCTCTTATTAGCGAAGAGAAAAGGGATGAAATTATCCATCGCTATTTTCATCCAGAAGAAGGGCTTGGCTATCGTTTCGGTCGTACTCATATTAATAGCTGTGATTTTTCGCTGGGCAACTATACGTATGTTGAAGATAATGATACATCTTTATCAACCTTTTCAATTGAGAGGGAAAAGGAACTTGTCGTTCCATTGATAAAAGATGCGACTAAGGTAGCAGGGGACAGCTTGTCCATCGTTTCTTCGCCATGGAGTCCTCCGCATTGGATGAAAAGCAATAATGAAATGAATCATGGTGGAAAGCTTCTTCCTGAGTTTCAATCAACATGGGCGAACTATTACATGAAGTATGTTGACGCAATGGAAGCGGAAGGAATCCCGATTTGGGGATTAACGATCCAAAATGAACCTGAAGCAAAGCAAGTCTGGGATTCCTGTCTTTATACGGCAGAAGAAGAACGAGATTTCATTAAAAACTACCTTGGACCCGCAATACGGAAGAACGGTAGAGACGATCTTAAGGTGATTATCTGGGATCACAATCGGGATGTTGTGTTTGAACGTGCAAGCGCGGTGTTATCCGACCCAGAAGCAGCTCAGTATGTATGGGGAACTGGGCTTCACTGGTACGTCTCAGAGGAATTTGAGAACTTATCAAAAGTTCACGATGCTTTCCCTGATAAGCACCTTATCTTCACAGAAGGTTGTATTGAAGGCGGTGTACAACTAGGTGCGTGGCATACCGGTGAAAGGTATGCACGGAATATGATTGGTGACTTCAATAATTACTTAGAGGCGTGGATCGATTGGAATATCGTTCTGAACGAAGAGGGCGGTCCGAATCATGTGGGTAACTATTGCGATGCGCCGGTCATAGTCGATACAAAAACAGGTGATGTTCATTACAATAGCTCTTTTTATTACATTGGTCATTTTAGTAAGTATGTTAAGCCTGGTGCTGTTCGGATTTCTTGTACTGTTTCTAGCAATGATATTCAATTGACTGCTTTTCGGAATACGTGTGGTGAAACTGTCGTTATTCTTTTGAACGAAAATGATGAAGAACATGCTGTTAATCTGGAGCTCGAGGAACAGAATGTAGCTGTTCAGATGCCTGGTCATTCGATCTCTACGATTCTCATATAAAGATATCTTCTAAAATTTGAGGAGGACAATTTATTATGCGAAGTGTTATACCCGTTCTACTTGCCGGTGTTCTTGCTTTAAGTCCTGCGATTCCAACCGCTGCCTCTAGTCATGATAAAGGAAAAGAAAAAAACGATAGTGAACAGGTTGTTGCGAAACCCTTTCATCCTGCTGTGATGAAAGGGAAAGTCCACGGAACTACAAAAGTGAGGGCTTCCGTTCAAGAAGGCCTACATCTTGCTGTGAAGATCTCAAATGAAGCAATCAAAGCAAAAGTAGGAGAAGCTGTGCCGGGTGATCGGACTGTTACGAATCCTTATGTCTCTGGAACAGATTTATCTGGTGTGGATGAAGAAATTAACAAGTTCGTGATGGTTTATGTCCTTGATGAAGATGATGAAATCGTCGACTTTAAGCAAATTGAGCTAAAGAAAAGCGACATTCAAAAAGAAGAATGGAATCTTGTATGGGAAGATGAATTTAATGGTGAGTCAATTAACGAAGAAAAGTGGAATTTTGTCCAAGGTGGCGGTGGTTATGGGAACAACGAGTGGCAAAACTACACGAAACGAGAGAAAAATGCTCGCGTTGAAGATGGATCTTTAGTAATTGAGGCACATAAAGAGAATTTTGGAGGTAACGATTATACATCTGCAAAATTAACAACCCAGAATAAAGGCGATTGGACGTATGGGCGATATGAAATCAAAGCAAAGCTTCCAAAAGGTCAAGGAATGTGGCCAGCAATTTGGATGATGCCAACAGATTATGAGCTTTATTCAGATTGGCCAGCCACTGGAGAAATCGATATTATGGAGCTCCTTGGTCATGATCCTGATACGGTATATGGAACACTTCATTACGGTAAGCCTTGGAAGAATACTGGTGAGTCATATGATCTTCCAGTAGGTGATTTTTCTGATGAATATCATACGTTTACTTTGGACTGGGAACCAGGAGAGTTTCGCTGGTATGTAGATGGTATTCTCTATGCAAAGCAAAATGATTGGTTCACAAAGAATGAGAACGAAGCAGCTGCCTATACATATCCGGCTCCTTTCGATCGAGACTTTTTCTTGCAACTTAACTTAGCTGTAGGAGGAAATTGGCCTGGTTATCCTGATGAATCAACCAATTTTCCTAATAAAATGCTAGTTGATTACGTGAAAGTTTATGAGCTTGATGGAGACTATCGTGAAGCTGGTGAGCGTCCTGTAACAGAAGAAACCGTTGAAGATTTACGGGAGCCGGTAGATGGTGACTACGTTTATAACGGTCAATTTGATACAGACCTCGAGTACTGGGATTTTCAACCCTTTGAACCATCCGATTTATTTGGTGGTGCAGGGGATGTGACTGTAGTCGATGGAGAAGCAAACGTGACGATATCTGATCCAGGCGACCAGCCATATGCGATTCAATTTGTGCAGCCCAATGTACCACTAGAGAATGGCGAGCGCTATAAGCTTTCATTTGATGCACGCTCAAGTGGTGATCGTGGAATGGTTGTTAATGTTTCTGGTCCTGAGCAGGGATTTGCTAGGTATCTTTCTGATAAAAGCGTAGCCCTGACTTCGAATGATGAGACCTTTTCGTACGAATTCGAGATGGAAAATGGGACAGATCCTCATTCCCGCATCGAGTTCAACATGGGGCAGAGTTCGGATTTACCAGTATGGATTGATAATGTAAGTCTCGTGAAGCTGCCAAAGGATCCGAATGCGTCGAAGAAGGTACTTCCTACGGGAAACTATATTTACAATGGAACATTCGATCAAGGAGTTGATCGAATGGTGTTCTGGAATGTTGATCAGGATGGAAAGGCAAAGGCTAGTGCTTCTGTAGGTGAAGAAATTCCATCTCGTGAGATTACAATTGATGTTAAAAAATCTAATGAACTTGAGGATGTACGTCTCAGTCAGGATAATTTGAATGTAGAAGAAGGTGTTTACGTTCTGACCTTCGATGCAAAAGCGGATGAAGCAAGAGCAATTGGAGTACGACTGACAGATGAAGATCGTTCACAAGAGTATGTTAGGGATGAGAACATTTCCATTACAGAAGAGATGAGCTCTTATCAAATTATGATCGATATGAAAGAAACCAACCCTAAAACAGTATTTGAATTTTTGCTGGGTGGCACCAGCCGTTCAAGCATTTCGATTGATAATGTAGAAATGAAACGCGTAGCGCCACCAGTTACGATTGAAGGCATAACGAAAGTGGAGGCAGAAGGTTTTCAATCGATGTCAGGCGTTCAGATTGGAGAAGATGGCAAAAGTGTTGGCTGGATTGATGAAGGCGATTGGATGCAGTATGCCGTAGATGTAAAAGAAGAGGGCAATTATACTGTGCGCTATCAAGTCGCTTCAGGTCGAGATGGAGCAAACATCACACTGTTGAGTAAAGCAGGGAATGTGTATGATGGCACACGAAAAATGGGTGGAATTCTAGTTGGAGAGGCCGATCAACTAACGTCGATGGACGTCGCCCAAACAGGTGGATGGGGGACTTGGAAGACTGTTACAGATACAATCTATTTAGAAAAGGGTCTTCAAACGCTTCAGGTTAATGCTGCAAACCTGAACATAGATTGGCTCGTCTTTTCACCAGAGCAAACAGATACTGAAACGGTAGTAAGAAATGGTGATTTTTCTGATGGATTAACAAGTTGGGGATCATGGTGGGGAGACCAGTGGAGCGGTACAGCTAAAGGAGAGATCACTCATGAAGATGACCAGCTGAAGATCGTGGTTTCTAAAACGGGTGAGCAGTCATACAGTCCTCAAGTTTTCCAAGAGAATCTTTTCTTAGAAGAAGGACGCACGTATAAAGTATCCTTTGATGCTAAGGCTACAGTGGCAAAAGATATTAATCTTGTCATCGGTGAACCATTAACATCAGATCCATGGTTCATTCCGTTTATGGAAACAAAAAAGGTTTCTATTGGAGAAGAAATAGAAACGCATTCGTTTACTTTCCAGATGGATCAAGCAACAAGTGCAAATGGCAAAATTGTCTTTGAAGTGGGAAAAATTGATGGTGTTGCTACGCCATCAACTATCGTGTTAGACAACGTGGAGATAGTGCCTGTCACTACCCGATAAAGGGAAGAAATTGTCGATGAAATAATTAGTGAAAATGAGAGGGGTTCTTATAACAAGAATCCCTCTCATTTTTCTTTTGCCTCTCTATATTTGCTATACTTCTTTATAGGTATTTAGTTGACCATCTAAAGTAGGTGAAAACATGAAAAATCGACATAGAGAATTAATGCGTCTTCTATTAGAGGACCATGAAGGGTTTTTTCTTGTCAAAGAATTAGCTGATCGGTTAAGCTGCTCAGATAAAACGATTCGAAATGATCTAGATTTTCTACAACCCTATATAAAAAAAGAAACAAATGGGTCGCTCATTCGAAGACCTGGACTTGGAATCCAACTAGTGATAGAGGATGACGAACGTGATTGGCTTTATCAGAAATTCTCGTTTCAAAGTAGCAATTCTGTCGAGCTGTCTCAAAATGAAAGGTTGCTTGAGCTCGCATATAAGCTATTAACAGCTAATGAACCGATGACATTACACTATCTTTCTACCAGTCATTTTATTAATCGCTCTGTTCTTAAGAAAGACCTTGAACAAATCAATCATTGGTTAAAGACTATGAATTTAACCATGCATTCAACACAAAAAGTTGGAGTGACGATTGAAGGAAAAGAACGGTCGCGTCGAAGCGCTCTTGTTAATCTAGGTAAGCTTGTACAAAATAAGACACTAAGTCGTCCGTTCTTGAAGAAGCAGTTCACGTTATATGAAATAGAGCTCGTCGAAAAGGAATTACGAAACCTGCAAAACGAGCACTCGATTACGTATACAGATGAGTCTTTCGAAAATCTTTTGTATCATACTCTTTTTATTATTAAAAGAACGAAACTGCGCCACCCTATCCAAGTTACGGATAAAGAAGAAGAAAAAATAAGAGATTATATAGAGTATGAGTGGTCAAAATCTCTTCTTAAAAAGTTGGGTATCGTCTTCGTCGTTCATTTCCCATTGGGTGAGATTGCTTACCTTGCCCTTCATTTAATAGGGGCTAAACGTACGGGTATTTCGATCCTACGAGAGCCAGAGGTGGAGAGACTTGGATTAGCGTTAATCAATAGAATGACTGAGATGACGAATCTTTCTTTTAATGCTGACTCTACTCTTTTGGAAGGCCTTCGGGTACACCTCTATGCTGCGCTAAACCGCATACAGTATGGTTTGTCTGTGTCTAATCCCATGCTTCAAGAGATCAAGAGAATGTATCCCTACTTGTTTGATTTATTAATCCAAATAACAGAAGAAATGAATGAAAATTGGAAATTAACGATTCCAGAAGATGAAATAGCTTATTTAACCCTTCATTTTGAAGCTGCTGTTGAGCGGTTACAATCCGATCGCGGGGAAAAGAAGAACGTTGTGATTGTCTGTCATTTAGGTGTTGGAATGTCTCAGTTGTTACAAACAAAGCTTGAACGAAAATTTTCTTCTTTGACAATTTTAAACTGTATAGGACGTGCAGCATTACACGATTTTCTTCATCGTCATCAGGTGGATTTTATCATTTCAAC
>OAOU01000167.1_pt1 | contig 13239 bp, 11 predicted proteins | sample 1470821 | NCBI WGS metagenome assembly OAOU01 (sample SAMEA3275579, study PRJEB22092) | marine metagenome | biome: ENVO:00000447 MARINE BIOME; feature: ENVO:00002042 SURFACE WATER; material: ENVO:00002010 SEAWATER | collected 2014-06-20T12:30:00+00 | depth 0 m
CGTCGAGGTCGGCAATATCGAGTGGCTCTTCGAGGTAGTCGGCGGCAAGCTCGCCCTCGTCCGGCTCGGTCTCTTGTGTGTTCTCAGCCATTGCTAACTACCTTTCGGTTTGGCAGGGACACCACCGGCATCCGGATTATCGTCACCTGGTTTCTTCGGTTTATGACCTTTGCGTTTGGCTCGAGACTTGCCAAGGGGCTGTTGACGCTGGGCTGGCTTGGGTGGCTCGGGAACATCGTCGGCTACCTCCTCGAGCGGTGGCAGTCCTCTTTTCTCGCGCTTCTTGGCAATCCGCTCATCCCGGGCTTTCGCCGCCTGGCTTCCAGGGGTTGGCATGTTCCGAATAACCAGGAACTGTTGCCCCATCGTCCAGAAGTTCGAGACCAACCAGTAGAACATCACGCCGAGCGGGAAGAACACGCCAGAGAACAGGAACACGAGCGGCAAGACGTAGAGCAGAATCCTCTGCTGCCGATACATCGGGCTTTCCATCATCTCGGCCGACTGGTTCTTCGCCATGATCTGAAGCTGGGTAATGAACTGAGACGCCGACATTAAAACGACCATGACGCCGGCAATAAGCACCACCGCTGTGGTGCCGCCTTCGGCGAGTACCGCTTCGCCACTGATTGCAGCACTCATCGTGGCGCTCAGGGGTGCCAACCCGAACAACTCAGCGGTCGCGAACTGAACCGCCAACTCCTCGGTCATGAACGAGACGCCAGCGTTTCCAAGCCCCGCTTCGCTCAACACGCGGAAGAGACCAAAGAAGATTGGCATCTGAAGAAGAAGCGGCAGACAGGAGCTAAACGGATTCGTCCCTGCTTTTGAATACAGCGCCATGGTTTCCCTTGAGAGAGCCTCTCGTGAGAACTGGTCCTTCTTGCCTTTGTACTTATCCTGAATCTTTTTCAGGTCTGGAGCAATCTCCATCATCCGCCGCTGGCTCTTAATCTGCCGGACAAACACAGGAATCAGTGCGGCCCGAACAACCAACACCAACGCCGTAATAGCAAGTACCCAGCTGATGCCCGACGCACCCTCAATGCCTATCCCCGCGAAGAGGGTATGGAACCCCACCAGCAGTGCCTCAATCACCCAACGAATTGGCCAGAGGATCGTGTCAATTACTCCCACGGACTACTCCTCGTTTCTGGGGCGAACAAAACCCTGGGTAGTGAGTTCGAAATATGGCCGGAGACCGTCCGGGGGGTCATCGATGCCACCGCGCGAAAAAGGATTACATCGCAATATCCGCCAGGCAGCAAGACCGGAGCCTCGCAGTGACCCATGATACTGAATTGCTCTGACGGCATAGAGCGAACAGCTTGGGTAATACACACAGACCTGTCCATACAACGGTGAGATCACTTTTCGATAGGCCCATAAGACGCCAAGTGCGGCATTTCTCGGAGCAAGCACCACCCACAGGCCGAACCGTTTCATCGCGCAGTAGCCAAACCGGCAACTTCTTCCAGTAAGCCCGCAAGTTCGTCCACCGAATAACTCAGCACATCCCGGGACGCTTTCACCACAATCTCGGCACCGATTTCCTGACCAAGTGTGCTTCGAGCGGCTGCGCGGAGAAGCCTTTTCGCCCTATTGCGCTCCACGGCATTACCCACTGCCTTGGAGACAATAAATCCGAAGCGTGGCCGCTCAGCTGGAAGCGCCACAAAAACGCCTGCGGCATTCGAGATCCGCCGGCCTCGACGAAGGATCCGTCGAAAATCCTCGCCCCGATTAATCCGGTGCTGTTTAGAAAGCACCACGCACTACTTCGGGTTAGGCAGAGAGTTCGTTGCGGCCCTTACGACGACGGGCAGCCAAAATGGCACGGCCTGCGCGAGTCCGCATGCGGGCACGAAAACCGTGCACCTTGGCCCGGCGGCGGGTGTTGGGCTGAAACGTGCGCTTAGTCATCTGAAGTCTCCGAGTTACATCATTTGGGCCACCAGGATGTGGCACCAGCGTCTTAGGATACGCGGTTCTTCGCTGAGTGGTCAAACCGTTTGAAAAAGTTATCCACAGGATTGGGTAAATTCACATACCCGTTGCCCAGCCTCTGATTGGGGCAATAGAGTACCTACTTGTTATCCACACTCTGAGAGTAGATATGTCAGACGAGCAAGATCTTGAGGTTCTCTGGACCTCGGTTCTTGCGCAACTCGCAACGGATAACCGCATCACACCCCAACTACGAGGGTTTCTTGACCTGGTGCACCCGCGCGGAATCATGGCTGGGGTTCTCTACCTCGAAGTGCCCAACGAACTGACGCGAGGAATGCTCGAACAACGAGTACGCATTCCTCTGAACGCCGCTATTGAGAGCACAGAAACCGACGACGTCCAAAACTTTGCTCTTGTGGTCAATCCCGATCTCGAATCTGCTGCGCACACCCCACCCAACCCACTCGGTCCAAGTGATGCGGATATGGACACAGACAATCTCACCTCCACCCAACCAATCACCACGCCACCTCAAACTCGGTTAAACGACAAGTACACGTTTGAAAGTTTTGTGATTGGTCCTTCCAACCGGTTTTCCCATGCCGCAGCCGTCGCCGTCGCTGAAGCACCTGCCAAGGCCTACAACCCACTCTTTATTTACGGCGGAAGTGGATTGGGTAAAACGCACCTGCTCCATGCCATCGGCCACTACACACAAAACCTCTATAAAGGCATCCGCATCAAATATGTGAGTTCAGAGGAATTCACGAATGACTTCATCAACGCAATCGCAAACAACCGATCCCATGAATTTCAAAACCGGTACCGCGAAGTCGATGTGCTCTTAATCGACGACATCCAATTCCTTCAGGGAAAAGACTCCACCCAGGAGGCTTTTTTCCACACGTTTAACACCCTCCATGACCACAACAAGCAGGTCGTCGTCACGAGCGATATGCCACCAAAGCAACTGACCGGTTTCGAAGACCGCATGCGAACCCGATTTGAGTGGGGACTAATCACCGACGTTCAGGCCCCGGACTTAGAGACTCGTATTGCCATCCTCCGGAAAAAGGCGGCGAGTGAAAAGCTCAAAATCGACGACGAAGTACTCGAATTCATGGCCTCCAAAGTCTCCACAAACATTCGTGAGCTGGAGGGCGCGCTCATCAGAGTGACGGCGTTTGCCAACCTCAACAAATCCGAAGTCACGATGTCCCTTGTTCAAACCGTGATGAAGGATTTAATGTTGACCGAGGAAGCCAACGTCATTGCTCCCACAGAAATCATTTCTGAAACAGCCCAATATTTTGAGCTCACCGTCGAAGACCTCTATGGCTCATCCCGATCGCAAGTCATTGCTATGGCGCGACAAATCGCAATGTATCTCTGCCGGGAACTCACCAGCCTGTCGCTGCCAAAAATCGGTCAGCTCTTTGGAAACCGTGACCACACCACGGTGATGTACGCGAATAAAAAAATCTCCGATCTCATGAAAGAACGTCGAAGCGTCTATAACCAGGTCACAGAACTCACCGGGCGCATTAAACAACAACGCATCTACTAACTGTTGTTATTCATCTGTGGATAGGTGTGGATAACTCGGTAAAACTCAGCAATGCTGTGGATAACCCCTCTGGAAGGGGTAACTGCCCACATCGGCGCTCCTTCAGCCATCCACGGCTTGCACACAACTCACACGAATGTAGTTTTCGACAGGTTTCGCCAGTGTTAGACCGTTATCCCCGTTATCCACAGGGGTTATTACTATTACTTAAGTTATTTAGCTATTTCGATTAACCAACCTTTCGGGGCAAGTCAACCGACCGATGTGCCAGAATCGGTAGACACATACGAGAGGGGTAGTCGGTGAAACTCACAGTTCATCGCGATGTCTTTGCTGAAGCAGTGAGTTTTGCGGTCAAGCTTCTTCCCCAGCGGACGACTCTGCCAATCTTGAGCGGCGTTCTTCTTGACGCGACGGACTCAGGCCTCTCGCTCTCGTCGTTTGATTATGAAGTGTCGGCACGAACTGAAGTGAAAGCTGATGTGAATCAGCCAGGACAAGCGTTGGTCTCAGGTCGGTTGCTCTCAGAAATTGCTCAACGCCTTCCCCAACAAGATGTGACATTGCAGATTGATGGCTCGTCTATGCAGGTCACCTGCGGTACGGCAAAGTTTTCGCTTCTCACCATGCCTCTGGAGGAGTACCCGCAGCTACCTGAAGTGCAGGGTCCAACAGGCCAAATCAGCGGAGAAGAATTTGCTCATGCCGTCGCGCAGGTCACTCCCGCTGCCTCACGGGATGATGTGACGCCCGTGATTACCGGAGTTCTTCTCCAAGTGACAGGCGATCACCTCGCCATGATGGCCACCGACCGTTACCGGGTGGCCGTGAGAAATGTGGCCTGGGCGAAGGCCGAAAACATGGACGACGTACAGGCCTTGGTTCCGTCTCGAACACTGTCGGAAGTCGGTAAGACGTTTAGCGCTGCGGATTCGGTCTCAATCACCATCATGACCGGCGGAGATCGCGAATTGGTCGCCTTCAGCGCACAAGACAAAACAGTTACCTCTCTCCTGATTAAAGGCTCTTTCCCACCCGTCCAAAGATTGTTTCCGGAAACCATTGAGAACTATGCGGTGGTGAATACGCAGGAACTCATCGAGGCCACACGTCGAGTGAGTCTGGTCATCGAACGTGAAGCACCACTGCGCTACACCTTTAGTGCCGGTGGCGTGTTGCTCGAGGCGTTGGGATCAGAACAAGCACAAGCTTCAGAAACCACTGATGGTCACTTAGTGGGAAATGAATGCGTCGTGTCGTTAAAACCGCAATTCTTCATCGACGGCCTCAGCCAAACAGGGTCAGAGTTCGCTCGCATCGGCTTTACTCCAACCGACAACCCCAACAAACCAGGTCCAGTCCTCATCACTGCTCAAACATCGAAAGACTCTGATGACCAGGCCTCGTATCGCTACTTGCTTCAGCCAAATCTCTTAATGCGTTAACTGGTGTGGGTTTCTCAACTTCGGCTTAGCCACTTTCGAAACCACACCGAGACCACTCTGGACTTAACCCCCGGAGTCACGGTCTTTGTCGGTGATAACGGTCAGGGCAAAACCAACCTGGTCGAGGCTCTTGGCTACCTGTCGTATCTCTCCTCCCACCGTGTCTCAGCAGATAAAGCATTAGTCCAGGCAGGAGCGGACGATGCGACAATTCTTGCCACTGTTCGTCACCAACAACGCGCGATCCAGTTGGCGTGTCAACTGAAAGCAACCGGCTCAAATGTCGCGAAGCTTGATGGAAATACCGTGGCCCTCGGTGAATTAACCGGATGGTTGAAAGTGGTGCTCTTTACCCCAGAAGACATGGCCATGGTTCGCGGCGAGCCGGCGTTGAGACGTCGATACCTCGACAGCACGTTGCAACTGACCCAGCCCTCAGCTCGGGTGGTCTTGGCAGATTATGACCGGGTTGTTCGTCAACGAAATGCTCTGCTAAAGAGCAACCGCGGAAGACCGACGCCTGAGCTACAACACACACTCGCGGGCTTTGATGAGGCGTTTTTGTCACTCGCGGCAGACATTACGGCTCGTCGACTGGAATTATTGCGTGCTCTTCAACCGACGGTGGAGGGCGCCTATCAAGTGCTTGCGCAGGGAGAGTTGGTCGAGCTGGGCCTAGAGTCCTTGGAAAACAACGACGTGCCAGAGTCTTTGTCCGATTTTTATGCCACCCAGTTGGAGACAAGACGTCCAGATGAGTGGGAGCGGGGCATGACGCTTGTCGGACCACACCGCGATGATTTGTCTGTGGTGCTAAACGGGCTTCCGGCTCGGACACACTCCAGCCAGGGGGAGGCGTGGTCGGTGGCCCTTAGTCTGCGAATCGCCCAAGCCCAGTTGTATCGAGAGGATTCGGTCTCTGGTGACCCGGTAATGGTGTTGGACGATGTTTTTGCCGAGCTCGACCGGTCACGCCGCGAAACCCTCCAAAATCTCGTGCGCGGCTACGAACAGGTATTGGTCACCGCAGCGGTGCCAGATGATATTCCTGCAGAATTTGCCGATACTCTCCATCACATTGTTCGTGGGAAGGTGATCACCGATGGCTGAAAAGGGCTTAGCGCGTGAGTCCGCGGAGCCCTCCGCGGTGTATCGACGGCTTCGTCAGGTCTTTGGCGACAAGCGACCTGGATCCAAAAAGATTCGCCCGGAAGATGAGCCATTCCAACCCGGTCGGGATCCGTTGCAAGTGGCCGGAGCCATGGACAGTCTGAGCACCGAAATGGGTTGGCGTGCTCCGATGGCAGAAGCACGAGTGGCAATGGAATGGCGTGAGCTGGTCGGGGAGAATATTGCCGACCATTCCCAGGTGGTTGATGTCGCCGACGGGGTGTTGACGGTGCAGTGCAACTCGTCAGCGTGGGCGACGCAGTTGCGTCTCATGAAACACGATCTCCTCAGCCGGCTGGCTGACCACGTTCCAGAAGCCACAATCGACAATGTGGTCGTGAAAGGTCCAGGTGGACCGAGCTGGCGAAAAGGTAGTCGGTCGGTCGCTGGACGTGGGCCCCGAGACACCTACGGATAAGCGGTTTTTCGGCGCCACAACACCTCCATATCTCCCGGTTTTGTCGGTGAAAAGCAATAGACTGGGGGAACCCCCAGGACGTGCCTTCCGGCTCGCTCAACGCGGGAAATTGTGAGTGTAGGAGACAACTGAAATATGGCCCAGGCGTCGAAGAAGACCTCCACAGAAAACTCCTACGGCGCGGGCGACATTCAGGTCCTCGAAGGACTCGAAGCAGTCCGTAAACGCCCCGGTATGTATATCGGTTCCACCGGCCCGAGGGGTCTGCACCACCTGGTGTATGAAGTGGTCGACAACTCAGTGGACGAGGCGCTTGCGGGACACTGCAGCACCATCACCGTCGAGATTTTGAGTGATGGGGGCATTAAGGTCACCGACGACGGCCGTGGCATTCCAGTTGATGATCACCCGGTGGAGAAACGCTCCACCGTTGAAGTGGTTCTCACGACCTTGCATGCGGGTGGAAAGTTCGGCGGTGGCGGCTATGCCGTTTCCGGGGGACTGCACGGTGTGGGCTCCAGTGTGGTCAACGCCCTGTCGGAGCGGCTTGAGGTTGAAGTACGGCGCCAAGGAGCGGTGTGGTCGCAGAGCTACCACCGGGGCGAGCCAGATGCACCGCTGGCACAGGGCAAGGCCACCGATGAGACGGGGACAACGATTCGGTTTTGGCCGAGTGCGGATGTGTTTGAAACCACCGAGTTCGATTACGAAACGCTTCGGACCAGGTTCCAACAGATGGCTTTTTTGAATAAAGGCCTGCAGATCTCTCTGGAAGATAACCGGCCGGGAGAAAAACAGCGGACAGAAAGCTTCCGGTATGACAACGGCCTCGTCGATTACGTGGAACACCTCAATAGTTCCAAGAAATTAGAGGCCATTCACCCAGAAATTATTTCTTTCGAGCACGAAGACACCGAAGCCACGGTGGCGCTCGAAGTCGCTATGCAGTGGACAACGGGTTTTGCCGAAAGCGTCCACACTTACGCCAACACCATCAACACCCACGAGGGGGGAACACACGAAGAAGGGTTCCGCGCTTCCCTCACCTCACTCATTAATCGCTACGCCCGGTCGACAAATTTGTTGAAAGAAAAAGATGAGAACTTGACGGGTGAAGATGTCCGTGAGGGTCTCACGGCCGTGGTCTCGATCAAGCTCGGCGAGCCCCAGTTTGAAGGGCAGACCAAAACAAAGCTCGGCAACACTGAGGCGAAGTCGTTTGTCCAAAAAGTGACGTCAGATGCGATGGGTGACTGGTTCGAAAGAAATCCGTCGCTTGCTAAAGACATCGTGCGAAAAGCGATTGGCGCTGCGCAGGCGCGGATTGCCGCCCGGAAAGCTCGGGAGCAAACCCGACGGAAGGGGCTCTTAGAGTCCGGTGGCATGCCAGGCAAGCTCAAAGACTGTCAAAGCAAAGACCCGTCGCTGAGCGAAATCTTCATCGTGGAGGGTGATTCGGCAGGCGGTAGCGCTGTCCAAGGACGAGACCCCGAAACACAGGCGATTTTGCCCATTCGCGGGAAAATCCTGAACGTCGAAAAAGCCAGGCTCGATCGCGCGCTCGCGAACACCGAAGTCCAGGGAATGATTACCGCCTTTGGCGCGGGAATTGGCGAAGACTTCGATATTGACAAAGTTCGGTATCACAAGATCGTGTTGATGGCCGATGCCGATGTGGACGGCCAACACATCACGACTCTCCTACTGACCCTTCTGTTCCGGTACATGAGGCCCCTGATTGAGCGGGGATATGTGTATTTGGCCCAGCCGCCGCTCTACCGGATCAAATGGTCGAATGCCGAGCACGAATTTGTCTTTAGCGACCGCGAACGAGACGCGCTGATTGCCGAGGGTGAAAAAAACGGCAAGAAGATTCCGAAAGACAACTCGGTTCAGCGCTACAAGGGTCTTGGTGAGATGAATCACCAAGAGCTGTGGGAGACGACCATGAATCCTGCGAGCCGTACCCTCCTGCAGGTCACGTTGGACGACGCGGCCATTGCCGACACCATCTTCACCACGCTGATGGGCGATGACGTGGAGTCCAGGCGGGCTTTTATCCAACAAAACGCAAAAGACGTTCGATTCCTCGACATTTAATACTCCGAGAGCGGAGGGAGACCCGTGGCAGAGAGCACCACTGACGCACCGGCTGACCGGATTGACCAGGTTGACCTGCAGTTAGAAATGCAGCGGTCCTACCTGGACTATGCAATGAGCGTGATTGTGGGGCGGGCCCTCCCTGACGTTCGGGATGGACTGAAACCCGTACACCGCCGGGTCCTCTACGCCATGTTTGACGGCGGCTACCGCCCCGACAAGGCCTTCTCCAAATGCTCCCGCGTGGTCGGTGACGTGATGGGTAAGTACCACCCGCATGGTGACTCCGCGATTTATGACGCTTTAGTCCGCCTGGTCCAGCCGTGGTCAATGCGTTATCCACTGGCTGCCGGACAGGGAAACTTTGGGTCTCCAGGAAACGACGGAGCAGCGGCACCCCGGTACACCGAGACACGAATGGCCCCACTGTCGATGGAGATGGTGCGGGATATCGACGAAAACACTGTCGACTTCCAAGATAACTACGACGGCCGGACAGAAGAGCCATCGATCCTGCCGAGCAGGTTCCCCAACCTTTTAGCCAATGGGTCAGTCGGTATTGCCGTCGGAATGGCGACCAATATTCCTCCCCATAACTTGCGGGAGATCTCTGACGCTGCCACCTGGCACCTCACGCATCCAGAGGCAAGCGACGAGGAACTTCTCGAGGCCTGCATGGAACGCATCAAAGGACCCGACTTCCCCACCGGGGCACAGATTCTCGGCACCAGGGGCATTAACGACGCCTACCGCACCGGTCGCGGGTCGATCACGATGCGTTCGGTGGTCGCCGTGGAGGAACAAAATGGCCGCACTGCCCTGATTGTCACGGAGCTGCCGTATCAGGTAAACCCCGACAACCTGGCAATGAAGATTGCCGAGCTGGTCAAAGAGGGAAAAATCGCCGGCATTGCCGATATTCGAGACGAAACCTCGGGTCGCACCGGTCAACGCCTGGTCATTGTGCTCAAACGTGACGCCGTGGCCCAGGTGGTCTTGAACAACCTCTACAAACACACCCAACTGCAGGAAAGCTTCGGCGCCAATATGTTGGCGATCGTCGATGGGGTTCCAAAAACTCTCCAGATTCATCAGTTCATCCGGTACTGGTCAGACCACCAGGTCGAGGTCATTGTCCGCCGGACAACGTTCCGGCTCGCGAAGGCGGAGGCTGATTGGCACATCTTGAAGGGCTATCTTCTTGCCCTGGATGCGCTTGATGCGGTGATTGACCTGATTCGAAAGTCCCCCACGGTGGAGGATGCGAAAACTGGGCTGATTACTCTTCTGTCGATTGACGACGAGCAAGCCACGGCGATTTTGAACCTGCAACTGCGCCGACTGGCCGCGCTAGAGCGCCAAAAAATCTTGGATCAAGCCGAGGAATTGCAGCGCCAAATCAAAGAATTCACGGCCATTCTGGAAAGTCCCCAAAAACAGCGAGAAATCATCGTCGAGGAATTGGGCGAGATCGTTGAGCGGTTTGGTGATGACCGCCGGACCGAAATTATGCCGGGCTTCGATTCGGAGATGCGGCACGAAGACCTCATCCCGGATGAACCGATGGTGGTGACACTGACCAGGGGCGGCTACATCAAGCGGACCCGGGCAGACGCCTACCGGCGTCAGCATCGAGGAGGGCGCGGTATTCGCGGGGCGAGCCTTCGATCAGACGATGTCGTCGAGCACTTCTTTGTGACGAGTACCCACCGGTGGCTGTTGTTTTTCACGAATCTCGGCCGGGTCTATCGGGCAAAGGCCTATGAAATCTCGGAGGCTGGTCGGGACGCAAAAGGCCAACACGTGGCAAACGTTCTCGCTCTGCAGCCCGACGAGCACGTGGCACAGGTGCTCGACATTCCGGATTACGACGTGGCCGAATACCTCGTGCTGGCAACTAAGCAGGGGATGGTGAAGAAGACGTCGCTTGCCGCTTACGACACCCCCCGACAGGGTGGTGTGATCGCCATCAACCTCAAAGAAGGCGACGAAGTGGTGCGCGCACTCCTGGTCAACGCCGGAGACGACATCTTGTTGATTTCTCGTGGCGGCCAATCGTTGCGGTTTAGTGCGACCGATGAGGCGCTGCGGCCGATGGGTCGGGCGACCGGTGGCGTGATTGGAATGCACTTTAAGGGCGATGACGAGTTGCTGACGGCGGATGTGGTGAACGACGACTGGTACGTGTTTGTCGTCACCGATGGAGGGTATGCCAAGCGCACTGCCATTGGCGAGTATCGCCGACAGGGTCGAGGTGGGACCGGAATTAAGGTCGCGAAGCTGAGCGACGCCCGAGGCCACCTCGCCGGAGGTCTCATTGTGGGCGAGGATGACGAGGTCCTGGTTGTCCTGGAGAGTGGAAAAGTTGTCCGCAGTTCGGTCTCTGAAGTGCCCCCCAAAGGACGAGACACCATGGGTGTTGTGTTCTGCCGTTTCGACGATGAAGACCGGGTACTTGCTGTGGCACGAAGCAGTGAGCAGGTCATCGAAGAGGCCGTCGAGGAGAAAGCCGAGGGTAGTACGCTCGAGGGGTCGGATGAGGCTCCGGCAGAAGAGGTTCCCGAATGAGCGACGCGCCCGCGGCGCAGATGCGCCAATCAAAACCTGCGCCTGCACCGGTGAAACAGGTGAGACTGAAGCTGGTCTATATTGACCTGTGGTCAGCAGTGAAAGTCTCGTCCCTCGTGGCACTCGTGATTGCCCTGGCCGGCTTGGTGTTGAACCTTGCGGTGTGGGGAATTTTGAACGCCACGGGCATTTTGGGTGCGCTCGAGGGGGTTATCACCGACATTCTCGGTGAGGGAGCAGGCGGAATCCTTGCCCTGCTTGAGTTTGGTCAAGTATTCGCTCTGTCCCTTGTGGGAGCGGTCATCAATTTGGTCTCACTGACCGTCCTCGGTTCGCTTGGCGCGCTGATTTATAACGCGATTGCTCGTCTGACCGGGGGATACCTTCTCGGCTTCCGATCGAGCTAGTCCGAGTTTCTATCTCCGGTGGTGGGTACGGTACGCTCGTACCCGGTTCGGGGCTATAGCTCAGGCGGTTAGAGCGCTTCGCTGATAACGAAGAGGTCCCAGGTTCAAGTCCTGGTAGCCCCACCCCTGTTCACGGGGCCTTAGCTCAATTGGTAGAGCGCCTGCTTTGCAAGCAGGAGGTCAGGGGTTCGATTCCCCTAGGCTCCACCAGATCCTATTTTCCATAGGGCGGCGGTTTTCCACTCACTCACGGGGTGCCGCAACCATCGCACGCCACCAACAAGGGCGGATATGGCCAAGACCGGCAACACAATCTGGAGAGTCAGAATGACCGCCGGGTACGCCTCGTTCCATTCCTCGGGGGAGAGGTGACGGGAGAGGATTCCCCAAAACGCCCAGACAAATACCAGCCCATAGGCTATGGACGAGTTGATCCAAGTGACCCCGATGCCAATTGCCGCGGCGACCAGCAAGATTGTGATGGTCCAGGCGGTTTCTGACAACACCACTCCGCCGCGGAATCCGAGGCTCACGAGGAAGGCAGAGGCATTTGCCACTGTCGCGACAGTGACCCAGCCGAAATAGACAGCAAACGGGAGACGGACCGCCACGGTGTTTCCCCAGTCGACCCGTTCGGACGTGGTGGATGTGTTGATGACGATCAGGGTGATGAGCAGGGCGACAATGATCAGTAGGGAGCCCCAGATGACGTCGTAGTGCCAGGCGATAATCCAGGTGCCGTTCAACACATTGCTGACGATAAACCACGGGGTAATCGTCCGTATCGTGTCGTTATCGGCGACGAGCTGGAACACCGAATACACGCCAAGAAGCAGGTAAATGATTCCCCAAATGGAGAAGGTGAAGCCGATTGGAGCAAACAGAGTGTCGTATCGGTCAGAGATTTCGTTGGTGGATTGCCCATTCAGAGGCAAGGTGGTGGCGAGGGCGTTCATCCCGACCATGTAGAAGTACGTCAGCAGAGTGACAATTCGAAAAGTTCGTTGGGCGCTCATGTTCTGCAGTCAATCACGGTTTGTTCTGCAGTTCCCGTAACCGCTCTCGCCTGCGAGCGAGGCGCTTTTCATGGCCACTCGATTCTCGACTGGCCTGGAGGTGCTCAATGATTACTGGCCCTCGAAGGTAGGTTGTGTCCACTCTGTCGAAGATGTAGGTCAGATTGACAGGAAGCCGTTCAAAGGAGAACTCTGAGCCACCGTTTTCTTCGGATTCCACGACAGCTTGTTTGAGAAGCCCCTGGTCGCCGTTTTCTCCGGTTGCCTCCAGCTCGCCCGAATCCGCATCCCGTCTGGCCTCAGCGAGTTCTCTCCAGCGGTGGAGCAGACGCCGTGCGCCGTCGGTGTCGTTAATGAGCACGGTTCCGCTGGTGAATTCGCCTCGGGGGGTGACATGCCCGGCAACATCCGCGTTCACGTCGCTCAGGACCGGCCAGGGATCTTCGTGGACAAGGGCATCGACGTCGATATAGAGCAGCGGCCCGGAGATTTCCTCTCGCAACCGGATAATCCAACTGGGTTTCGACAGTGTGGTGCGTACCCAGTTCTCGTGAGGGGTGACTTCGACAAACCGGTAGGTGAGCTCCAGCGCATCGAG
>OAOU01000168.1_pt1 | contig 13231 bp, 8 predicted proteins | sample 1470821 | NCBI WGS metagenome assembly OAOU01 (sample SAMEA3275579, study PRJEB22092) | marine metagenome | biome: ENVO:00000447 MARINE BIOME; feature: ENVO:00002042 SURFACE WATER; material: ENVO:00002010 SEAWATER | collected 2014-06-20T12:30:00+00 | depth 0 m
AACCAACGGATGTCAGGATCAAAACCTGATGCCTTACCAACTTGGCTATACCCCTATTGTGGCGACCTATTATAAGTAAGTTTTTAAATTTTGCAAGGCTTTTCGCCTTTTTCTTTGGATTATTTATAATAGTAAAGCTTAGCAGATAATGACAGACTCCAAACAACTAATAGTGCTACAACTCAAGCCATCGTGGTCCAAATTTAATAAATATCGAAGTTCTATTTAAGAAGTTTCACTTAAAAGTTAAAACTCTAGTACGATTTTGAATGCTTTTTAGGGTTAAAACAGCAGCCTACGTATGTCTTGATTTTTTTGTGCTGTTTTTAATTATAAACTCTCAACCACATAACCTGCACAAGGCGCATTTGCAATCCATTGATTCAATAGCGCTTTATCAGCCGCCACACTTGCACCTAAAGGTAAAAACACTGCGCTGCCTGAGCCGGTCATCCTTGCTGTGCCCAATGTGTCTGCCTCCAAGCCTTGTAAATAACTCAAAGCTTCTTCGACCGCAGGAGCCAGACTTATCACTACTGGTGTAAAGACATTCTGGTAAGGCGAATTTAGGTTTGACAGATAATCACGACTTTGATGGGTAATAGTCTTGGTAGACAAAGGCGCGATATCACGATTGAGCTTAGGATGAGCGAATAGCTCAGCAGTATTGACATGAGCGTTTGGCGTCAAAATCAGATAATGCTGATTTGGCAAGTCAATGCTGGTTAATTCTTCGCCAATGCCCATGGCGATAGCATCTTGCCCAAAGATAAATATCGGTACATCAGCGCCAATAGTCGTCGCTATTGTAAGCAGCTCATCTTGATTTAGGTTAAGTTGCCAAAGCTCGTTTAAGGCGAGTAGGGTGGTAGCAGCATTGGAAGAGCCACCGCCTAATCCTGCGCCCATTGGTAGGTGCTTATCTAGGGTAATGCTGATAGCGTGCAAGGAGTGAGGCAGTTGTGCTATCGAAATCACATAAGCTAGCAGCGCTTTTGCCGCTTTAAAGATTAGGTTATCTGCTACATTATCAGTAATGCTAGCTGCGCCCTTAAGGTTGATTAACTGCTGGGTAAGCGCCGCCGCTTGCTGATCAATACTTGTATTCACTTGCGCAGCGTTAGGAGTATCTATCATGTCAGTCAAAGTAAACTGCAAATAATCGCCCCAATCGAGCAAGCGAAAAACAGTTTGCAGATTATGATAGCCATCAGCTCGCTTACCTGTGATGTGCAAAAACAGATTAATTTTTGCCGGTGACAAGCGCGTAAGGCTATTATTATCAGCTAGCGAGCAGTTAGTAACGGTCTGGGTCATTGGAGCGTCTATTTTATTACTGACTTAGATGGTTAATGGTCATGACTACTTTTTGACCTTGCGGCTGAGTGGCGATAATTTTGTTCGGTAGCTTGTTATTACCGTCATAGGCGAACTTAGCGCTCCAGTTGCCATTGACTGAGCTTATAAGGCGGTTTTGACTATCAACTTGCGGCGCGGTGTCCGAGGGTGCGGAGCGTCCTGATATCCAGTAAGGCATTTGCGAGATAGGTGCTTGCCAGCCGGTGGCTTTTTGCAGTAATGCTTCTGGATCCTCGGCGCTCAGGCTGCCGGTTTTTTCACTGACTAAAGTTGCCGTTTGGCCGTCATATTCGATGTTGGTTTTGCCAATGCCTAACGCGCCCATCAGCTCAATAGCGAAGCGATTATCTTCTTGTCCCCAAGTATAAAAAGCGCTACCGCCTTGCTTGCTTGCATTGCTGCCATCAGCCGAAGAAGCAGAAGGCCCAGTTGGTATTGTCACACCGATTTTACCATTGATAGTGAAACTCTCAAGCTTCTGCGCTTGCAGGGTAGGGGTGGAAGTAGCGTCAGCTTGTGAGCTAGGTATCGACTGACAGCCAGTACTCAATAACGCGCCACTAACTAGGGTCGCTAATAAGGCTGATTTTTTTGAATTTTTATTATGAATGGATAACGCTGTAGATAAAAATGTCGACATAAATTTTCCCTTAAAAAAGCAACTCAAAGAGAGTCGCTTAAAATACAATAATGAGCTATCAGTCTAAACTTTGAATGTTACTCAAATATGGAGTTCTCTAATAAAGTTGAATACGGTCATTGACGTTTTGTTGACCAAAAGCAAAGCGCTGTTGTAAATCGGCTAACAGCTCGGCGACCTTTTCGTTATTCTCAAGCCCTTGATAGGCTCGTAGCAACAGCACGCCTGAGCGTAGTGTTGGCAGTACCTCATAAGGTGTTTGTAGATAGTCGATAACTTGCGTGAAGTTATCATTGGCTAAGGCATTACTAGCCAATACATTCAGCGCTTGCAAGTGCAGCTCATTATCATAACGCGGATCATCATAGCGAATTTGAATAATCGTTTGCGCCAGCTCTAAGCCTTGAGTGGAGTTGCGATCATTGGCTAATAACAGCTGTGCGTAGCTAAGCTGGTACGATAAATTATCCGGATTGAGGTTTTGCAAATGATTGAGCAAGGTGCGCTTCACCACATAGTCATTGCGATCATCGAGCAATTGTACCCGCGCAAATAGTATCGCCTCGCTATTTGGATGCTTGCGACTGGCACGGCTCAACAGCTCTAGTGCTTCGTCAGCTTTACCTTGTTGCCACAAAATATCTGCTTGTAGCACAAAGGTATCAGGCGCGAAGACCTCAAAATCCTCACGCAGATTGCGTAAGGTGGCTATCGCGGCTTCGCTATTATCGGCTAATAGCTCAAGCTCCACCACTTTTTTACGTGCGGCCAGCACTAAGTCTTCTTGTATGACACTTTTTAGATAGCTTTTTGCTTGCTCAAAACGCTGTTGGCGCTCAGCACTGATGCCTAAATAATAATAGGCTTGATCCAAATAAGTCGGACTTTTTGCTAAAGTGTTCAGAAGCTGATCGGCGCTGGAATATTCTTGAATATCTAAGCTGACCAACGCGGCCAGTAAGGTAATCTCAGGGTCCTCGGTGAAGCGCTCATGCGCCGCTAGCAGTAGCTCCCAAGCCGACACGCTTTGTTTTAAGTCTAACAAGTAGCGAATCTCATAGAGATACAGACTCTTGCTATCAGGATTGCGTAAACGCGCTTGGCTGACGTAATTGACTACCGTTTGCGCCGGTTCAATCTTGCGTAAGATATCTGCTTTTAGGGTGATATAAGGCACGTAGTCAGGCTGGCTGGCCAGCGCGCGCTCGATATGAATAAGCGCGGCTCTAGGTTCGTCAAATTGATAAAGTAGGCCAGCTTTTAGAACAGAGATTGAAGCGTTTTGCGCGCTGTCGATAGGCTGCAAGGCGGCTAATAGCTCACGCCGATCCTCATCGGTACTCGGATAAATACCGATGAGGATCTCGCTTAAATCAGCACGAGGGTCATAGCGAAGAATACGGTTCAAAGTCTCACCTGCAAGCGCATAATCATGAGCTTTTAGCGCCAAATGCGCCACATAAAACCAAGCCGGCACATGATCTGGGTTCTGATCTTGCCAACTTTTAGCAAACACTAAGGATTCATCAACCGCTTCATAAGCCAATGACAGACTCAAGGCACGTTCGAAAACTGCGGTCGCATCTCTTTTAAAGGCTTGCTGCTTATAAAGGCTCAATCCCCGCTCAATATCGCTGCGATCGGCGGCAAATTCAGCCTCTAATAAAGCGTAGAGACTGGGCTCATCATTGATGTTGTCTGTGTTCTTAAAATCGCTCTCATCATGAGATTGAGGACGTTCAGTAGTGCGGTCGTTATCGCTGACTGGCTCAGAAGCGACGGATGCTAATGTTGTCTGATAAGGCTGCCAAAGCTTCAATAATGGATCGAGCACTTTTGCTTGAGTATAAGTAGACAGGCACAAACCAGTCGCCAGCATTAAAGCAAGCTTTCGGTGTTGCCACAGACGTCTCATCGCCCTGCGCAGTAATACCTGAATACGAGACTGCTCTCGATAGTCAAGACTTAAAGCAGCGTCCGGCTCAGGTTTTGCTTGTGATACTAATCCAAAAAACATCATAGCTGATGATCATTACCTATAAGTTCGCGCATTATCGAAACATTATACGAGCCTAGATTCACCCTAAACAATAGTACTCTTGTTATCGTATATATAGAATGTTGATGATAAGAATACCACAAACCCTCAAATAAAAAGTAACTCGTCGCCTAAGCTGCCGCGCGCGTTAACTTATTCATTTTAAGGTTATAAATCTTTAGATCGCTATTAGTGACGGATCGCAGTAGAGGCGGATCATAGCAGGCGTTAGGGCTAGTTATTGTCGGAGCTATTGATTAACTAAACTGTTGATTATTAGGACTAGGGATAACGTATGCTGCCGAGTTGAATTTTTCTGATAAGCCCAGATAGAGTATAAGCTGCCCGAGCAGTAACGGAGTAATGATGGGGTAGTATTAAATAAAACGGATAACAATGGTACAATAGCTAGCTTTGTATTATCACCATTACAGTGAGCGGCTACGGGCTGCTCGGTAATTGGCTTAAATCAACAACGCGGCCTCCCATTCTGCGCTTATATCCAAGCGTGATGGGCTTGCTTTTGCTTTTTTATCATGACGCCACTCACTGGTTTGAGCTCAGTCAGTAAACGTTATGCTTATGGTCAATCAATAATGAGATTAGTGGTCATTGGGGTCAATCACAAAACTGCACCAGTCGCTTTGCGTGAGCGCTTGGCACTTGTGGGCGCTGATGTAAATACGGCGCTTGAGCAATTAGAGCAGTTCACTGATGGCAGCATTATTGTCTCCACCTGCAATCGCACGGAAATCTATGCGCTAGTTCCTCAGACAATTCCGCAAACAGTCACGCCAGCCACTTCATCAAATATCAAAAACGTCACGCCAACGAGTGCTTCTGCGAGCGTCGCTGCTACCAGTAAAGCGTCTCACACTAGTAGCGCTAGCGTCTCACCGGCGGCTGTCAGCGCTCATATTCTAAAGATCAAAAACTGGCTCGCTGAGTTTAAACAATTACCGCTGAGCGAGGTGGATCCCTACCTTTATGTGCACCGTGATGTCCACGCTTTAACCCATTGGCTCAGAGTCGCGGCGGGGCTTGACTCGATGATATTGGGCGAGCCGCAAATATTAGGCCAAATAAAACAAGCGGTACATCTCGCGCAAAACGAAAAAGTACTCAATACTGAGCTAGGCTGGATAGTCGATCAAGTATTTGCAGCGGCCAAACGCGTACGTAACGAGACTCATGTTGGCGCGCAAGCGGTATCGCTTGGCTTTGCGGCAGCCAAATTAGTCACTCAGATATTTGATGATTTTGCGAAACGCACGCTGTTAGTCGTGGCGGCAGGCGAGATGAATCGCTTAGTCGCGACGCATATCGCAGGGCTTGGGGTTGGGCGCATCATTATCTGTAACCGTAGTCCAGAACGCGCCGAGGCCTTAGCGGCCGAGCTGCAGCAGCCGGGGCGTAGCGTTGAGGTACAGCCCTTAGACGCTTTACCGCAGCTGCTCAGCGAGGCGGATATTGTCAGTAGCTGTAGCGGCAGCATGAGTGTGCTGATTGATAAAACCATGACGATGCAGGCGCTTAAGCGTCGCCGTTATCAGCCGATGCTGATGATCGACTTAGCCGTACCGCGTGATATCGATTCTACTATCAGTCAGATGGATGATATCTATTTATACTCTGTCGATGATCTGCAGCACGTCATCGCCGGTAACCTTGAGCAGCGTCGGCAAGCGGCCGTCGATGCAGAGCTACTCGTCAGCCAGCTGGTGGTGGAGATGGAGCAGAGCTTTGCGGTGCGCAAAGTCGGCCGTGACATCGAACAGTATCGTAATCGCACGCACACGCAAGTCGATAAAATCCTCTCTGAGTCCATCGCTAGATTAGAGAATGGTGAGGTTAATGCTGAAGAAGTCATCACGGAGCTCTCCAGACGCCTTACGCAGACATTGTCTCATGCGCCCTCAAAATTAATGCGCAAAGCGGCCAGTGAAGGTGATAGCGAGTTGTTAGATTTTGTGGTCTCAGGGTTACATGATGCCTATCGCGATAAGGGCTAAATAGGGTCAAAATACTAAGGCTATAAGTTAAGGCTAGATGTTAAGGTTAAATATCAGGGTTAAATGTTAAGCTTAAATACTGTAGTGAAATACTAGGGCGAAATAAGCGAACAAACGCTAACGTAAGCCCTCAATAGAACCGCTAGCAGACTATTGCCAGTGTGGCATAACAGTGATAATATCAAATGATATCGCCTATATTATGCCTGCGCTCTGTACATGACAGTAAGCCCTGCATAAACCCAGATAGCTCACCTGTAGTGTCTTGGGCCTGTAGTCCTCTGGTAATATCTACCAACGGTAATAGCGCTAGGATAAAGCGCTATATCGTCTATTCTAAATTGTCTCTTTTATGAGTTGAAACCTAACCGTCTCAGCCCTTATTAGTGTCTAAATCACTGTCTCATTAACGCAGTTATCTCAACCACACAATCTAAATAATCTAAAAGCAAGGAGTGTCTCATGCCTGCATTACGCCAAGGTATCGATCCAAACGGTCTATTGGAGTATTCAGTGGTCTATACTGACCGTGCCCTTAACCATATGTCAGAAGTCTTTCAGCAAGTGATGAATGACTTATCTGCTGACCTAAAATCTGTCTATAACGCTGACGCCGTCGCTATTGTTCCAGGTTCGGGTACTTATGGCATGGAAGCGGTAGCCAATCAGCTGGCCAAAGATCAAGACTGCTTGATCATTCGTAACGGTATGTTTAGTTATCGCTGGACGCAAATTTTAGAAAAAAGCAATCTTGCCAAATCCTCTACGGTATTAAACGCCCAGCGCGAAGATAGCGACGCGCCAAAGCCTTTTTCACCGGTCGATATCGATGAAGCGGTCGCTCAAATTAAAGCACATAAGCCTGCGGTCGTATTTGCCCCGCACGTTGAAACCTCAGCCGGTATGATTCTGCCTAATGACTATATCAAAGCTTTGAGCGAGGCCACTCATAGCGTTGGCGGCTTATTGGTCATTGACTGTATCGCCTCAGGTTGTGTCTGGCTCGATATGAAAGCGCTTGGTATCGACGTGTTGATCAGTGCGCCGCAAAAAGGCTGGAGTAGTACGCCTTGCGCCGGGCTTGTGATGATGAGCGATGCGGCCGTCCAGCGCGTAGAAAATACAGAATCTAATAGCTTTAGTCTGGACTTAAAGAAGTGGTTAGAGATTATGCGCGCTTATGAGAATGGTGGTCACGCTTATCATGCGACAATGCCAACCGATAGCTTGCGCCAGTTCCGCGATACCGTCAATGAAGCCAAAAAAATCGGCTTTGATCAGTTATGTGATGCGCAGTGGCAGCTAGGTGATCGTGTCCGCGAAGTACTACAAGATAAAGGCATCGAGAGTGTCGCAGCTGAAGGCTACCAAGCACCAGGCGTGGTGGTATGCTACACCGACCGTGATGATATGCATAAAGGCGCGGCGTTTGCGGCGGCTGGCGTACAGATTGCCGCTGGTGTGCCGCTCAAAGTTGGCGAGCCTGACAATTTTAAAACCTTCCGCTTAGGTCTGTTTGGTCTGGATAAATTGACTGATATCGACGGTGCGGTTCAGCGTTTTGAAAGCGCTCTTGAGCAAGTATTAGCAGAGCAGTCTGCTTAATAGCTACTTTGGCGCTTACAGGCTTCATATTGGAGAATATAACCGTCAACAACCCAAGCATTTAAAAGTACTGAGCCTGTTAATGCAGTCGCTCAGTATTTTCTTAGCTATTTATTATATTTTAATATATAATGTTTTTATATAAAACAAAGTAACTTTTGGATCTCTCATTATGGGTATACAAATAGATTGGCAAGTTTTCACGCCTATTTCATTGGTAGGCGGCCTCATATTAGGCGTAGCGACGGTTATCTTACTCTTAGGTATTGGCCGTATAGCCGGTATCAGCGGTATTACTTCAAGCCTGCTAAAGCCAAAGCGCGTCGAGATGTGGCAAGTACTGTTTATTGCAGGTTTAGTTCTCTCGCCTTTACTCTATAGTGTGTTCAGACCGCTACCTGATATAGAGGTTACGACCTCTTTACCGCTGCTGATTGCAGCAGGGTTGTTAGTCGGCTTTGGTACGCGCTTAGGCTCAGGTTGCACGAGTGGTCACGGCATCTGCGGTAATGCGCGCTTGTCGCCGCGCTCAATGGTAGCCACAGCGACTTTTATGGCGTTTGGCATCATCACCGTGTTTATCGGCCGGCAAGTATTGGGCTTGATTTAAATGGCTGTTATGGCTAGAGGTTTTGAGAAAAAGAAAATAAATAGTGAGAATGAACTATGTTAAAAAATATCATCGGCTTACTAACAGGACTGCTGTTTGGCTTAGGACTGCTGATATCGGGTATGACCGATCCGGTTAAGGTGCAAGGGTTTTTAGACGTCTTTGGCGCGTGGGATATCTCACTGGCCTTAGTGATGGGCGGCGGCCTTGCTGTCGCTATCGTTGGGGTGCAATGGGCTCGGCGGCAGCGAAAGAGCTGGGTAGGCGATGAGATTGAGATGCCGACCAAAACTAAGGTTACCAGCAAGCTTGTCATCGGCGCGATGCTGTTTGGTATCGGTTGGGGCCTTGTCGGTATCTGTCCTGGGCCCGGTGTCGTGCTATTAGGCACGGGGCAATGGCAGGCCTATGTGTTTATTCCTGCGATGCTAGTTGGGATGCTGGTATTTCAATGGCTTGAGCCAAAGATGAATTGATAGTTGCGCTTGGTAATATCGCAATCTGTTGATATAGTCGAACCACTATTAAAGTGTTACAGCATTAGACTCGTTTAGCCTACTACTGTAGTACTTGCACTCGTCTGCCTTGTACCACTTTTAATATTGATTGACTATAGTAAAAAGCTCAGCCTAAGACAATTAGGGCGTGTCCCTAATTCAAGCGTTTATGACTAAATGGGCTAAAAATGGCTAAATCTTTGGCAAACGGTGTCAAATAGCTGGCCAATATCTTGATATTACCTGCGCTATTTTCCTTGTTTGCCTGCGATTTATCTCATTTTTATCACCATTTTTAAAATAGGGACACGCCCTAGGCTGAGCTTTATTATTTAGTGTTAATAAGTACTTATCACTAATAAATACTTAGCATTAATAAATACTTAGCATCAATAAGTATTCTGCATAGCGCTACTCGGAGCTAGCGGTGACTTTTGGTGTCTCATGGGCTAATGACTTAGCCGCTTGGCGCAGCTCAAACTTTTGTACTTTACCGGTACTGGTCTTCGGTATTTCAGCAAAGATAATGTACTTGGGTACTTTAAAGCCTGCTAAATGCTGCTTGCAGTGTGCCATGACAGTGTCGCGCTGTAAGGTGCTGCCATCGTGAATCTCGATAAAGGCCACGGGCACTTCGCCCCACTTGTCGTGAGGGGCGGCAACGACAGCGCAGCTTTGCACGGCAGGTAGTTTGTATAAGACGTTTTCGACCTCGATACTTGAGATATTCTCGCCGCCTGAGATGATGATGTCTTTTAGCCTATCCATAATCTTGATATAGCCATCAGGGTATTTGATCCCCAAGTCACCGGTGCGAAACCAGCCATCTTTTAGCGCTTCATCAGTGGCTTTACGGCTTTTTAGATAGCCTTTCATTACCATGTTACCGCGCAGCGCCAGCTCGCCCATCTCCTCGCCATTGGCTTCAACCGGCTGAGTCGTGCCTTGTTTAAAGACCTCAAAGCCTGTCATTAAGTGTGAAACCACGCCTTGACGCGACTTTTTTTGCGCGCGTTCAGTGACGTCCATGTCTTGCCATTCAGGCTGCTCAGCGCAGACGGTGACGGGTCCATAGACTTCGGTCAAGCCATAAACATGGGTGATATCAAAATCCATCGCCTCCATTGCCGTCAGCATCGTCTCTGATGGCGGCGCGCCAGCGACCCAGCCTTTGACCTTATGATTAATCGCGTCTTTGTACTCTTGTTTACCGCCCGCTATCATATTATGCACCACAGGCGCCGCGCAGTAATGAGTGACCTTGTGCTTAGCGATTAATTGCAAAATCAGCTCGGCATCAATCTGGCGTAAGCAGACATTGACGCCTGCGCGCTCGGCGATCGTCCACGGGAAGCACCAGCCATTACAATGAAATAGCGGCAGTGTCCATAGATACATCGGATGCTTAGGCATATCCCAGTCTAAGATATTAGATAGTGCATTTAGCGTCGCGCCGCGATGGTGATAGACCACGCCTTTTGGCTTACCAGTTGTGCCAGAAGTATAGTTGAGCGCGATAGCTTCCCATTCATCCTCAGGTTTTTCCCAATTATCCAAATCATCTGAGCTGGCAATCAATTCCTCGTAAGTCATTTTGCCAAAATCTTCTACCTCAATGGCTGCATCTGTGGCATGAATGACGATCAGATTAGGAAAAGTCTCGTCGATAATCTCCGCCAAATCCGCAAATTCGCTATCCATAATCAGCACTTTGGCCTCAGAATGCTGCACGCAAAAGGTTAAGGCATTGATATCGAGCCGAGTATTCAACGTACAAAGCACACCGCCCGACATCGGTACCCCAAAAGCGGCCTCAACCATAGCAGGGGTATTAGGCAGCATGACGGCTACGGTGTCGTTTTTATCGATACCCAGTTTGCGCAGGCCATCTGATAACTGACGGCAACGTTCAAAAGTTTTGCTCCAACTCTGGATGAGATTATTATGCTGAAGATCATCGTAGATAATGGCGGCTTTGTCAGGATACACTTGCGCGCTACGAATAATAAAGTCGATAGAGGTAAGTGGTTGATAGTTAGCAGGATTCTTACCAAGGCCAGTATGGAAATCAGTCATAGTGATAGTCCTTTATCTTATTTCGGGTTTTACTATAATTTAAATACACTTTGATGATGGTTTTGCTTTACCAATTCAGCAAATATTTCAATTAAAAGCGTATTCATTATAGCCAAAGACAGCGCAAAAGTCGGTTGGATTTGTAAGAGTCGTTTAAGAGAAACACTGAATAGAGTTGAATATAAATGATAAATAGCTTGTGTTCACTCATCAGTCGTTTGTCTGCATAGCTGACGACAAAGCGGTTGTGTTACGATAGCAGTCATATAAGGTTTAGCTATTTTGCACTATGAACCCCTTATCAACTTGAATTTACAAGGATCGTCACATGAGCGCTAGCAGCACTGAGAATCGCAAAGCCAGCAGCAATAACACCATCAATACTGCTCAAAGCAATGAGCACTACCCGCATCTTTTTGAGCCGCTAGACTTAGGCTTTACCACACTCAAAAACCGCTTAGTCATGGGCTCTATGCATACCGGCCTTGAAGACCGTTTTTATAATTATGGCAAGCTTGCTGCTTATTTTGCAGAGCGTGCCAAAGGCGGCGCGGCGATGATGATCACCGGCGGCATCTCACCTAACCGCGAAGGCTGGCTGCTCCCTGCTGGCGGTACCATGAATACTAAAATGGACGTTATCAACCATCAACGCGTCACCCGCGCCGTACACAAACACGATAGCAAAATCATCATGCAAATCTTGCATAGTGGTCGCTATGGCTACCATCCGTTTATCGTCTCCTCAAGCCCAATCAAATCACCGATTACCCCGTTTAAACCGCGCAAAATGACTATCAAAAACATTGAGCAGACCGTCGAGGACTACGCACGCTCTGCCAAACTGGCCAAGCAAGCGGGTTATGATGGCGTTGAGATCATGGGCTCTGAGGGCTACTTACTCAATCAGTTTTTATCGCGCCATGTCAATCAGCGTAGCGATCAATACGGCGGTGATATCAATGGCCGGATGAAGTTTGCCGTCGATGTGGTCAAAGCCGTACGCAAAGCCGTTGGCGAAGACTTTATTATTGTGTTCCGTCTATCGGTCATCGATTTGGTCAAAGATGGCAATGTTATGGACGAGGTCATCACTGTCGCCAAAGCGCTAGAAGAAGCGGGCGTGACCATTATGAATACTGGCATTGGCTGGCATGAAGCACGCGTCCCGACGATTGTCACTAGCGTACCACGCGCCGCTTTTGTCGACTTTACCGCTGAGATTAAAAAACACATCAGTATCCCGATGATGGCAGCCAACCGTATCAATATGCCGGATACGGCAGAGGATATCGTCGCTAATGGTCAAGCGGATCTGATTCAGATGGCGCGTCCGTTCCTCGCTGACGCACACTGGGTCAACAAAGCCGAAAAAGGTCAAGCCGATCGCATCAATACCTGTATCGCCTGTAACCAAGCCTGTCTTGATCATACTTTTGAGAATAAACGCTCGACTTGCCTTGTTAATCCGCAAGCCTGCTACGAGACTGAGCTGGTCTACAAAAAAACCAAAAATCCACAAAAAGTCGCAATCGTCGGTGGCGGCGTCGCTGGTATGTCAGCGGCTCATGTCGCAGCCTTACGTGGTCATGAGGTCACGCTATTTGAAGCGCGCGATATCTTAGGCGGTCAGTTCAACTATGCCAAAGTCATCCCAGGTAAAGAAGAGTTCTTTGAGACCATTCGCTACTATATCAATGAGCTTGAGCACTTAGGCGTTGAGATTAAACTCAATACCAAAGTCGATAAAGCGATGCTTGAAGATGGTAAATTCCAGCATGTGGTTGTCGCCACAGGCGTGGTGCCAAGAAGCCTTGAAGGCAAGTTAGAAGGCGCGGATCTACCGCAAGTGATCAGCTACGCAGAATTACTCTCTGGTGAAAAATCAGTCGGCGATACGGTGGCAGTCATCGGCGCTGGCGGTATTGGCTTCGATGTCAGCGAATATCTAACCGCGCGTCATGGTCAGCCTTTAGATGAGCTCGGCCCTGAGACCTTAAAAGACCCAAGCTACCGCCCTGAGCCGCAGTCTATTAGCGAGTGGCGCGAGGAGTGGGGCGTCACTGACGATACTAACTATCAAAGCGATGGCGGTTTAATCCGTCCTGAAGGCATCAAGCCGATTCGCCAAGTGTATCTGATGCAGCGCACCAAAGGCCGCTTAGGCGCAGGCCTCAATAAAACCTCTGGCTGGGTGCATCGCGCCCATATCAAGTCGCACGGCGTCATTCAAGTGGCAGGCGTTCAGTACGAAAAAATCACTAACGAGGGCATTTGGGTCACCAATCCGCAAGGCCAAAGCCAGCTGCTCCGTGTGGATAGCGTGGTCGTCTGTGCCGGTCAAGAGTCGGTCGCCAGTCTGATGCCAAACGTTGGCGATGCGCCAGACGCGCA
>OAOU01000170.1_pt1 | contig 13179 bp, 12 predicted proteins | sample 1470821 | NCBI WGS metagenome assembly OAOU01 (sample SAMEA3275579, study PRJEB22092) | marine metagenome | biome: ENVO:00000447 MARINE BIOME; feature: ENVO:00002042 SURFACE WATER; material: ENVO:00002010 SEAWATER | collected 2014-06-20T12:30:00+00 | depth 0 m
TGAAAATAAAATTGATGTCATCACAAATGGTGTTAATCCAAATGCAATGGGAATGCTTGTCCCTGAAGAAGGTCTAAGAGTCCGTAGAGAACATCGTCTAGAAGATCAATTTCTTATTCTGTATGCTGGTAATATGGGAATTGCTCAGGGACTTGAGACGGTGTTAGAAGCAGCTTATCGTTTAAAAGATTTTCCTTCGATTACTTTTGTGCTTATAGGTGAAGGTGCTGAAAAAGAAAGGCTTCTAAGGTATCAAAAAGAGAAGGATTTGCACAATGTTTTAATTCTGGATAGTCGAGCGAAGCAGGAGTTGAATGGCTTCTATGCTGCAGCTGACCTTTGTCTTGTTATTTTGAAAAATCATCCTCTTTTTGATATTACGATTCCATCTAAATTATTTGATTGCCTTGCAATGAACAAACCGATTCTTCTCGGAATCGGGGGAGAATCAAAAGAAATTGTTAAAAGCTTAAATGCAGGTCTCTTTTTTGAACCAGAAAATGCGGATTCACTAGCGAATGTTGTATTAGAGGCTACTTCTAACCCTGAAATTATGGAGCAGTTAGAAAAAGATGTTCGAAGCAAAATGTTAATAAAATATAATCGACAGGAATTATCGAAAAACTTAGCGCGTTTACTGGAATCTACTCAGGATAATGTAAAAGGTTGGTCACAATGACAAAAGTGTGTGTTATCACGTCCATTCATTCACCTTACGACGGGCGTATTTATCATAAGCAATGTAAAAGTTTAAAAAAAGCGGGATACGATGTTGTGCTAATTGCACCTAAGCCCGATGTGGTTGAGTCAAAGGAAATCCCGCTCATTACATTTAACCGCCCAAACGGAATAAAGAAGCGCATTCAATCTATTTTCCACTTATATAAGCTTGCTAAAAAAGAAAAGGCTGATCTTTAACACTTTCATGATCCAGAGCTGATGATAGTTGGGGTTATGATTGAGTCGTTGCTTAAAAAGCCCGTTATCTATGATGTGCATGAACATTATCCGAATACAATAATGGGAAGGGAATATATTCCTTCTGTAGTCAAAGTTCCAATGAAGCTTGCTTATATAGCTATTGAAAAATTAGCCCTTATCAAAATTAGTGGAGTCATCTATACAACCGAGGAAATTGGGCGACGCTATCGTAACTATAATGGTTGCAAAATTGAAAATTATCCTTTAAAGGAAATGTTCCCAGAACCATCGAATGAAAAAGATGAGAATCAAATTATTTATTTAGGCGGTATTACAAAGATAAGAGGTGTTTTACAGCTTATTGAAGGATTTGGTTTGGCAGTAAAAAGTGCACCTCAAGCCAAGTTGCTCTTCCTTGGCAGTTTTGAATCTGATCAATTTAGAGAAGAAGTCTACCAGCTTATTGATCAACTTAAACTAAAAGAGAATGTAACTTTTATCAGTAGGGTACCCTACGAACAAATATCAGCTTATGTGGAGCGGTCATCTGTTGGGATTCTTCCATATTTACCATATCCAAACCATCTTGTGGCACTTCCTAACAAATTATTTGAGTATATGGCTGCTAACAATGCAATTATCTCTTCAAATTTTCCGCACTACGCTAAAGTGATTGAGGATAGTCAAGGAGGTCTTGTTGTTAATCCAGAAGATCCTGAAGATATAGGAACGAAGATTAGCCACCTCTTGTGCAATCCTATTCAAACAAAAGAACTTGGTCGTAATGCAAGAAAAGCATTTGAAACGAAATACAACTGGACTTGTGAAGAAAAAAAACTGCTTGAATTTTACCGCAACTTACTAAAATAAGTAGCGGTGTAAATAAAGAAGCTTGAAAGAAGCGGGGAAATAGAATGAAAAAACAATCAAGAATTAGAAGACGGCGAAAGAAAAGTATATTTCGCAGGCTTTTAACTTTTGTCCTGTTAATTGTCCTTGTCCTGATCGGGTATGGTGCTTACCTTGCGTACAATGCCTATGATGCAGCCTCTGGGTCTTATCAAGGACTTTCCAGAGGAGAAAAATCTGAGCTCCGTGAAGCTGAAGTAGCTGTTACAAAAGATCCTATTTCCATTTTAATAATGGGAATAGAAGATTACTCAACTGGTGGAGAAAATGGTCGAACAGATACGCTAATGGTAGCGACAGTTGACCCAGATACGAAGAAAGTTAATTTACTTAGCATTCCAAGAGACTCACGTGTTGAAATTGTCGGAAAGGGCATTGAGGATAAAATTACTCATGCGCATGCTTATGGTGGTACAGAAATGACCATTAATACAGTTGAGAATTTCTTAAACATACCAATTGATTATTATGTAAAAGTAAACTTTGAAGGATTTAAAGATGTCATCAATGAAATTGGTGGAATTACAGTGGATGTTCCATTCGATTTCGTTGCCCATACGGACGTACCGGGGGGAAGAGCAACCTTCACAGAAGGTCCAATGAACCTGGATGGAACAGAAGCCCTAGCTTATGCACGAATGCGTAAGGATGATCCTCGTGGTGATTTTGGTCGAAGTGAACGACAAAAGCAAGTTATTAAAGCAGCCATGAATGAAGTTTCGACTGCATCAGGACTGATGAAGTTAGATGATATTGCGCAACACATTGGCAATAACATTGAGACTAACCTAAAGCCAACTGAGTTGTTTGCTCTTCAAAAAGCATACTCCGATGTAAGTTCTTCTGATATAGAAAGTCTTTCAATTGATGGAACGGATGAACGGATTAATGACGTGTATTACTTTAAGCCCGATGAAGAAAGCGTAGCTACGCTAAGCCAGAAATTAAATACCATACTAAATACAGCGAAATAAATTCTATATTTTGACAGAGATATAGCCAACAAAAAAAGCATCCGCTCACAGCGGATGCTTTTTAACGTCTCATTGTACTTGTAAACACCAACAGTTTCTTTAACGTATTAATGAGGGGCTTTCGCTGATTGCCAATTAGCCCAATTAATTCGGCAGTAAACTGAATGACGAGGAGAACTAATAGAAGTAAGAAAAGGGAACCCCATAAAGTGGATGCTGAGAATAAAATTGCTGTGATGCCAAAGAAAAAGCTGAGAAGGTAAATGATAATAACGGTTGATTGATGTGAGAATCCTATAGCGAGTAAACAATGGTGGATATGAAACTTATCAGGCGTTGAAATCTTTTGCTTTCTCAAAACACGTCTTACAATTGCAAAGAACGTATCAAAAATGGGAACTGCCAAAATAATGACAGGTATAATCAAACTAAAGACGGTTACACTTTTAAACAACCCAAGCATTGATATGACTGAAATAGCGAATCCGAGAAAGAGTGCTCCGGTATCTCCCATGAAAATACTTGCTGGATGAAAGTTGAAAAAAAGGAAGCCGAGTGTACTACCGATTAAAATCACCGCAAGTGCAATGACAACAAGCTGTTGGTCTAGAATGGCCATTGTTAAGATTGAACCTAAGGCTATTGTAGAAACACCTGCAGCAAGGCCATCAAGCCCATCAATCAAGTTGATGGAATTGGTAACGCCGACGATCCACAAAACTGTGATATAGAAGCTAAGAAATCCAAATTCAATTCGACCAACAAATGGTAGTGAAATGAACTCTACTTGTAGTCCGGATGACGCAACGATTATTGCAGCAATAATTTGACCAATTAACTTTACTTTAGGCGAGACTGCAAACCGATCATCGAAGACGCCTAAAACAATAATGAGTGTCCCAGCAACGATAATTTCGGTCATATAAGGGGAGTAGGGACTAAGGTATAAAAAACCCGCAACTGTTCCAGCGAAGATAGCAAGTCCACCGGCAGATGGCATAAGTCCTTTATGCACTTTACGTTGATTAGGTTTATCAGCTATTTTAAATTTAAGTGATAAGAATTTAACGATTGGTGTGGCAATGATAGCGACACTTATAGAGATTAAAAACGCGATCATATACTCTGTTAACGAATACAAGAAAATCCCCCTCTAACTGAGGAATAGTAATTCATTCCTTTCATATCATATCAAAACAGGTGTGTATTGCAAGAAGTTTCTTATTAAGGTATTATAAAAATTTTGTTGCTAAAACTATCTTCCCCGAATGAGGATTTTTCATGTTGATTGATGGGAGAATATTTATTTACCAATACCCTTTTGTTTTAATAAGTAATCATTTTACACATCATACTCCTTATATAACTGTTCCCCCATTGTTATCGTTGCTTGTCCATTTGCGATATTAGTCATCCATTCAGTAAAGCTTTCTTCCATTCCACTTTCAACAAGCGTTCGAACTTGAACATTCTCCAAATACGCAATCTCATCTAATAAATAATTCGACGAACGGATTTCGTTTTCGACTTTACCTAATAAAGTATAATCAATTTGAGTCGTTATTTTTGTCATCAACTTTCGCTCGACGATTCCCGTTGCGTTTAGCCCTTCTGAGACGGATTGGCCATACGCACGAATTAAACCGCCTGCACCAAGTTTAATTCCACCAAAGTAACGGGTAACGACTACAGTCGTGTCTTTTAGTTTGCGTTTTTTTAGCACTTCAAGCATTGGAACACCAGCCGTACCGGATGGTTCACCATCGTCGTTCGCTTTCTGAATCAAATCCTGCTCACCAATTAAGTAGGCGGAGCAATTGTGTGTGGCACTAGCGTGTCTTTTTTTGATGGATTGAATAAATGCTTGAGCTTCTTCTTCTGTTGGTGTTCGTTTGACGTGAGCGATAAATCGAGATTTTTGTATCACAATTTCGTTTTCTCCTTCATTTTTAACGGTATAATATGAAGTAAGCATAGAAGTAACCTCCAGATATTCCTTGCACATTCCTGTGAATGAAAGGGATTTGTATCTTATCATCGAATAGTACATAGGGAAACATAGTTATTTAAGAGTGAAAAATAAGAAGTACGGTATACGTCCTTCTTATTATAAGTTTCTTAAATTAATCCATCAAATATATATCCTCAAGTCATAAACAGACGGTCACATACGAATTTTGTAAAAGAAGTACTTTTGGACTATCTTTTCTTAACGTCCGTCCCTTGAAGGAATGGAGGGGTAAGACCTTGGATTTTCAAAGGCTTGATCCAAATTCATTAGATGTCATTCTTGACAGGACAATGGAGAGTATTAATAGTAGTAAATCAAAACTGTTCGAAATTGGGGAGCTTTCCCATGACGAGTGTCAAAAGGTTAATAATCAACTTCAATTATTAAAAGAAGAACTGGAAACCGTTCATCGTCTAAGGCAAGAAAGATTACAAATGGATCGTGTGGCCCGTGCAGAGCTTGTGAAGATCAGTAAGAACTTTCAGGACTATAAAGAGCCGGAGATTCGTAATGCCTATGAAAAAGCCTCAGAAGCTCAAATAAAGCTTTCGGTTAGCATGGAAAAGGAAACGCGGCTAAAAGATCAAATTTCGGATCTCGAACAACGTATTTCTTCTCTTCAAAACACCTCGGATAAAGCGGAGTCATTTATGAGCCAAATTTCAACCGTTCTTAGTTATCTCGGAGGAGAACTAAGGCAGTACGGTGAGGTGATCGAGGACGCTAGGCGAAAACAAGAATATGGACTAAAAATTATTGAAGCACAGGAAGAAGAAAGAAAGCGTCTATCACGAGAAATTCATGATGGACCTGCCCAGGTACTTGCAAATGTACTATTACGATCACAATTAATTGAACGGATTTATGAGAAAAAGGGGAAAGATGAAGCATTCAAAGAGATCAAAGATATGAAATCTTTGATTGAGGATGCGTTAAAAGAAGTTAGGCGTCTTATTTATGACCTTCGTCCAATGGCGCTCGATGACCTTGGTTTAGTGCCAACATTGTTAAAGTATTTAAATAAAGTAGATGATCGATCAGAGGCAACCATTTACTTTGATTATGATGAGGGGATCCAGAGACTTCACGTTCGCCTTGAAGCGGCTATTTTTCGACTTGTTCAAGAAGCCGTTCAAAATGCCCTTAAGCATGCTGAAGCAACTGAAATAAGTGTTGACCTGAAACTTGACGGTGATAAGATTGTGGTAACCATTCAAGATAATGGAATCGGTTTTGATGTGAACGTACGTAAAGATCAATCATTTGGATTAATCGGAATGAAAGAACGTGTCGGATTATTAAATGGGACAATTCAGGTTCAATCAACGCCAAACAAGGGTACATATATACTGATAAGAATCCCGATACATGAACAGGAGGGCGTGTAAGAGATGTATGCAGCAAAGACCAAAACTAAAATTATTATTATAGATGACCATCGCTTGTTCCGCGAAGGTGTTAAGCGTATTTTGGATATGGAAGATGATTTCGAAGTGATTGCTGAAGGTGATGATGGAGACGAAGCGCTTCGTCTTGTTGAAGAAAATAAGCCTGATGTTGTTTTAATGGATATTAATATGCCACATGTAAACGGCGTTGAAGCTACGAGACAGCTGATCGAACAAGTGCCTGAGACTAAGGTGATTATTTTATCGATCCATGATGACGAAACTTACGTAACCCACGCGGTAAAGACCGGTGCTGCGGGCTATTTATTAAAAGAGATGGATGCAAATTCGTTAGTTGAAGCCGTTAAAGTTGTCGCTTCTGGAGGAGCTTACATTCATCCAAAAGTGACGCATAATCTTGTGAATGAGTACCGTCGTCTCGCTACGGAAGGAAAAAGACCATCTACACAAATTGGTTATAAGGAAGTGGAGTACCGCAAACCGCTTCACATTTTGACACGACGAGAATGTGAAGTGCTCCAGTTACTTACAGATGGTAAAAGCAATCGCTCGATCGGTGAAGATCTTTACATTAGTGAAAAAACAGTAAAAAACCACGTATCGAATATTTTGCAGAAAATGAACGTAAATGACCGAACGCAAGCCGTCGTAGAGGCAATCAAAAAAGGCTGGGTAAAGGTGCGCTGAAGCGCGCCTTTTTCTTTTATTAATGAAAAAGAAGACAAAAAAAGAACCTCGAAGTGAGGTTCTTTTTGTATGCATTATGGACGCTTTGCACCAAGATAACGCGGAGACCAGTATGAGTTGTCCATGCTACTAATTGTTACTCCGTAAGAAGAAGAAGAGTGGATGAACTGACCGTTACCGAGGTAAATACCTGCATGAGATGGTCCTGGTTTGTAAGTTTCAAAGAACACAAGATCGCCAACAGAAGGTGAAGAAACTTTATCTGATGCGTCCCAAATGCTAGCTACAGTACGTGGAATCGAAGTTCCAGCTTTATTATATACGTATTGTAAGAAGCCACTGCAGTCGAATCCTGATGGAGACGTTCCTGCCCAAACATATGGTACGCCCATGTATTGCTTCGCGATTGATACAACAGAAGAGTTAGATGTTGATGCACTCTTTACCTGTGAAGACGAAGATGATGAGCTAACGGAAGATCCATTAAGAGCAGCAAATGTGTTTGATCCAGCAATTCCATCTACGCTAAGACCATTAGCGCTTTGGAAATTACGAACAGCTTGTTTTGTAATAGAACCGTAAATGCCGTCAACAGAATAGTTGTAATAGCCTTTAGATTTAAGTTGGTTTTGTAGGCTTGTTACACTTGATCCGCGGTCACCATAACGAAGTGTTCCGCTATATGTATTAGAAGAACTACTTGATTTAGAAACTGCTGCTCCTTTTAATGCGCTTACTGTTTGTGGTCCAACAACGCCATCAACGCCAATTCCTGCGCTGCGTTGAAAGTCACGAACGCCTTCTTCAGTAATATTGCCGAAATATCCTGTTGCTGTATGGTAGTCAAAATAACCTTTATCGTCAAGAACGTTTTGAAGTTCAGTTACGTCAGAGTTGCTCATGCCATTGTATAGGGTACGGTCGCCTAAAGCTGCTTCACTTACGTTTGGTGCTAGTAAAAGAGTACCTGCGAGTGTAGTAGTGATCACGACTTTCTTAAACATATTGTAATTCCCCCTGATTTATAAGTTTAAACCTTTTATTTTCTCTATCACGATTGCTAGTTTACATGATTGAGATAACAAGACGATGAATATAAGATTACAATCATGTAACAGAATCCCTGTCTAATTTACTAAAACATTCATTTTACGACATTTACATTAAAAAATATGGGGGATAATGGTTGACAAAATATGTGAAAAATACTATAAGCTTTTATTGGCAATAAGGGGGAAATGCTCTATCATTAACTTGAATGGGTTTAATGGAAATTAGATGATGTATTTAATAGATTGAAAAGAGGCGTTCATATGAAAACAGTTGCTATTGTAACAGATAGTACCGCGTATATACCTGAATCAATGTTAAGCGAGTACGAGATAACAATGGTTCCACTTAGCGTGATATTTGATAACGAATCTTATTTAGAAGAAAAAGAATTACAAGCTGCTGATTTTTTTGAAAAGGTGAAGAAAGAAAATGTTTTACCAAAAACTTCTCAGCCTTCGATCGGAAGTTTTGTTGAAACGTATGAAACATTGGCACGTACACATGATGAAATTATCACAATTACATTATCGAGTGGAATTAGCGGAACTTACCAGTCAGCCCACTCAGCTGGCGAAATGATTGAAGGGGCAGACGTATACGTTTTCGATTCTGAAATCAGCTGTATGATGCAAGGATTTTATGTTTTGGAAGCGGCTCGTATGGCTCAGGATGGATTTGGAAGTAAAGAGATTTTAGGTAGACTTCAAAAAATTAAGAGTCAGGGGACGAACGCCTATTTTCTTGTTGATGACCTTAGTCATTTGCATAGAGGCGGACGGTTAAATGCAGCCCAGCTCGTTGTCGGAAGTCTACCCCAAATAAAGCCGGTGCTAACCTTCGAGGATAAACAAATCGTACCATATGAAAAAATTAGAACGCGGAAAAAAGCGCTCAACAAAATCATGACACTTTTTGATGAGGCGGCAAAAGCCGGCGACATGATAAATGCGACCTTAATTTATTCGACAAACAAGGAAGAAGCAGAAAATCTAAAAGCTGAACTAGAAGAAAAATATACGAATGTAAACATCATTTTAAGTTACTTTGGCCCTGTCATAGCAACACACCTTGGGGAAGGTGCGCTTGGCCTGGGCTGGTACCGCGTATGATCATGAAATTGAATATGGAAGCAAATCAATGAGATTTGCTTCCGACATTTTAAACAATCAGGAGATTATCGTACCTGAATTTCTTTATCAGTCTTCTAAACTCCCCAAATTTTTTCCGATTAGCCACTATTCTTCTCTTCCGCAACTACCAATCAATCAGCGGTTTAATCCGAATATCCAAATAACTAATTTTCTCTCAGGAAGACATTTATTACGAGATGAAATCCCCTTTTCCCTCCAAGATCTTCATGCCCACTATGTTAATGGCTATCTTCAATTAGAGCCTGGTATTCAAACACTTCATGGAAAAATGATGTGTATGAGATGTGGGAGTCACACGTTTTCTACATTTTCTTGTGCAAGGTGTCAAAGCGCAAGCTGCCAATATTGTCGCAATTGCATCATAATGGGGAAAGTTACCTCTTGTTCACCCTTATACTCTGCACCGAGCTGCCAGTATAAAGCAATAGAAAACATAACTTTAAAATGGTCTGGAAAGCTATCGGAAGGGCAACGAGAGGCATCAAATGCAGTTATTAGTGCTATTAAAAACAATCATTCGGTTCTTATTTGGGCAGTGTGTGGCAGCGGTAAAACAGAAGTGCTCTTTCATGGGTTGGCACACGCCCTCTCTCATCATAAATCGGTATGCATAGCCACTCCTAGGACAGATGTTGTTTTAGAGTTAGCGCCACGATTGCAAAAAGTCTTCCCAGGACTCACGGTTTCTCCGCTCTATGCTGGACATTCAGACCCCATTTCTTCTCTTGTTATTTCAACCACTCACCAGCTCATTCGCTTTAAGGAATGTTTTGATGTCATGATTATTGATGAAGTTGATGCTTTTCCATATAGCGTCGATCCATCTCTCCACTTTCATGTAAACAAAGCCCGAAAACAAAGTGGGTCGCTCATTTATCTAACAGCAACACCATCCGAAAGCTTTCTAAATCAAGAAACGCTAAACGTGGTGCGAATCCCTTCCCGGTATCACGGCTATCCACTACCAGTTCCTACTTTTAAATGGAGCGGGAATTGGCGAAAGAAAATTGAAAAGCGGCAGATTCCTTATGTTCTTGTAGATTGGATTAAAGAACAAATGGATGCTCAAAAACCAGTATTGCTGTTTTTTCCTTCCATCAAAATCATTAAAAAAGTAAAATCCATTTTTGACGAACAGCAGCTTTCTTGTGAAGCCGTTCACTCAGAGGATCCAAACCGTGCTGAAAAAGTCCTTCAGTTTCGAAGAAGAGAAATTCCGATCTTACTTTCTTCAACAATACTTGAGCGTGGGATAACGATTGAGAATATCGCGGTAGCTGTATTAGGAGCGGAGGATGGTGTTTTTACGGAAAGTGCTCTCGTACAAATTGCCGGAAGAGCGGGAAGAAGTGCTTCTTATCCAGAAGGAGAGGTTGTGTTTTTTCATTACGGAAAAACAAATGCGATGGTAGCGGCAGTTCGGCATATTCGAAAAATGAATCAGGAAGCGGAGGAGAGAGGTTGGCTACACTAGAGCGGTGCCCATGGTGTGGAGAGGATGTTAGCAATCAAATTTCATGGCAGCTTTTGTTTGGAATAAGAAACAAACTTCATTGCTGTGAAACTTGTCGAAATCAACTTCTTCCTATAGTAGGGCCAGTTTGTTTAAAGTGCGGGCGTTCACTTCAACAAATCGATGAACGGTTTGTGCAAGGAAAACAATGTTCTGATTGTGTGAGATGGGGAGATAGGGGATGGGGGAAGGTCCTTACTCATAACAAATCATTCTACGAGTACAATGAGTTTTTGAAAAAGATTCTTGCGCTTTATAAATTTAGAGGAGATGTTGAAGTAGGAAGAGTGTTCTCAAGTTTAATTCATCGTGAGTTAAAAAAATCTTATTCGTTCATAGATCAAGTCATTCCAATGCCTGCTAGTAAGGAGAGGATGTATGAAAGAGGGTTTAATCAATGTGAGGTATGGATCGAGGGCACGAATTTTGTACAAGACTCTCCATTAATGAGAACGAAAAATGAAGAGAAGCAGAGTAAACGATCGAGAGAAAAGAGGATAAACCGTGAAGAAGAAATGTTCGAAATCGTAGAAGGGGCAAATGTATTGGGGAAAAAGCTTCTTTTACTGGATGATATTTATACGACAGGCACGACGATCCATTATGCAGCATTTACGCTAAAAAATGCCGGGGCATCAAAAGTTTATTCTCTTACATTGAGCAGGGGATAAGTTTGTGTCGAGAATTTTTATAGAAAGCGCCTTCATTCGAGTTTAATCAACAAAAAAACCCCTTTGACAGGGTTTAGGCTCCCACGTATAGTAAATGTATGGCACTGCCATGAAGATTTTTGAAGGGAATGTTGAACAAGATGCAGGGAAAAGTAAAATGGTTTAACAATGAAAAAGGTTTTGGGTTTATCGAAAGAGAAGATGGCGACGACGTGTTTGTACATTTCTCAGCAATCAATGGTGAAGGGTTCAAGTCACTAGAAGAGGGTCAGACAGTTGAATTCGAGATTGTTGAAGGCGCTCGTGGGCCACAGGCTGCTAATGTAGAAAAAGTATCTTAAATTAAACAAACGCTTAAAGTCGCTATCCGATTGGATAGGGGCTTTTTATTTTTTCCATTTACTGGAGCGGGCGCGAGATTAAAAGGAAGTATTGAGTATTCTTGTTAAAAAATGTCGTATTTTAGGGTGTTTTGTGAAAAAAACGTAAAAATAAATGAGTTTTTTTAAAGTTTATAGAGGGGAATGAATAGGGTATAACGAATAATAGAGGTATAGCATGGAAGGAGGAGTGCCACATGATGAATTTCAACATCCGTGGTGAAAACATTAAAGTTACACCTGCAATGAGAGAATACACTGAGAAGAAGGTAAGTAAACTTGAAAGGTATTTCGATACTCCACCTAATTCTGATGTTCATGTAAATATGAAGGTTTATAACGATCAGCAAATGATCGAAGTTACGATTCCAATGCCAAACCTTCTACTTCGTGCAGAAGAAGAGCATCAGGATATGTATGCAGCAATTGATTTGGTTGTTGAGAAACTTGAGCGTCAAATTCGCAAACATAAAACGAAAGTTAATCGCAAATTCCGTCAGGAAGGTAGCGTAAAATATATGTTCCGCGATGAACTTAACCCAACAACGACTAGTGTCGCTGAAGCTGACATGGATGAGGATGACGATCTGCAAGTTGTCAAAACGAAGCGTTTTACATTTAAACCAATGGACGTTGAAGAAGCCATTCTTCAAATGGACATGCTCGGTCATAGCTTCTTCGTCTTCTCAAACGCAGTAACAGGAAGCACCGGTGTTGTCTATCGCCGTAAAGATGGAAAATACGGCCTAATCGAACAAGACTAACGAATAAATATAAACCAGGGCAGGGGGACAACCTCTGCCCTTTACCTATGTAAGAAAATTTATTCCTTCCTTCATTAATATAGTATTTCTGACAGTGAGCTTTTTACTTTCTTGTGCCTCCCGCAACTAATTGTTAAAATAGCTACATAGTATATAAAATTCTAAGTATAGTTATATGATAGCACTCTACTGACAACAAAAGAGGAGCGTTTCTATGAAAGGTTTATTACGCAAGATTATACCAAACGGCAATGAACGTCAGATAACCCGCCTGCAAAAGATTGCAGATCAAGTGGAAGCTTTTTCAGATCAAATGAAGCAGTTATCAGACGATCAGCTTCGTAACAAAACGGAAGAATATAAAGAACGAATTGAAAAAGGTGAAAAGCTCGATAAAATGTTACCAGAAGTGTATGCCACTGTACGCGAAGCATCAGATCGTGTTCTAGGTATGCGTCCGTTCCCTGTGCAAATCATGGGGGCAGCCGCCCTTCATGAAGGTACTATTGCTGAAATGAAAACGGGTGCAGGTAAAACACTAAGTGCGACAATGCCTGTCTACCTTAATGCGTTAACTGGCAAAGGCGTTCACGTTATTACGGTCAACGAATACCTCGCGAAGCGTGACGCTGAAGTGACGGGTGAACTTTATCATTTCCTTGGTTTAACTGTTGGCTTTAACATTAGCGGTCTTTCAATCGGAGAGAAATCAGAAGCATATGCTACGGAACTTACG
>OAOU01000171.1_pt1 | contig 13148 bp, 19 predicted proteins | sample 1470821 | NCBI WGS metagenome assembly OAOU01 (sample SAMEA3275579, study PRJEB22092) | marine metagenome | biome: ENVO:00000447 MARINE BIOME; feature: ENVO:00002042 SURFACE WATER; material: ENVO:00002010 SEAWATER | collected 2014-06-20T12:30:00+00 | depth 0 m
CTAAAAACCATGAGGTCGTTAAGATTACCGACATTTTCAACGGCATATTCAAGGTTGACACCTGTAAAACTAGTAATGAAAGAAGGTTGGGTACCAACCTGTACTTTTAGACAAGATGAGATCATGATAAATACCTTATTATTTATTAGAGAGGCAATTGACCGTCTGGCAGTGGTAAGTCAAGGTTGATGTAGCTGATACTTGAGATATCAGCGCTCGGTACACCCCATTCACCATCAATAATACAAAGCTCACGATCACCATAAGTATCGCGGTACGCGACAATCGCTGCCTTATCTGTAATAAGTGAGCCGTCGAGTTTACGTGGAGATGCGTAGACTATACCGCGACGTTTTTTGGCAATAGAGACTAGCTTTAGCACAACTTCGGGCGTATCAAGCTCTGGTGCACCAAAGCGCTTGGGCATGAGTCCAAAGCGAGCAGGGCATGTCAGTAATACATCTAAGCTGTCAGCGTCAAATGACTCAGACACACGTAAGATAATAACCGTGGGGTTATGAATATCGCGTATCGTCTGCAGACAATCGTGCAAGGTACCATCTGTACCGGCTTTATCAATATTATCTTGCGTGATGCCAGTGAGCAGCACTGGTGTATTAACCGGGTACATAGTGTCATCAGCATCGGTGCTGGTAACGATTAGACCTAATACGCTCGTATTGGCATTACGCATTGGCATAATGCCCTGTGTAACCTCTTGTGCTGATATGCCGTGATGAAATCCAGCCATAGTTTTATCCTTTGACTTGTTAATTAAATTAGCGACCTTTAGTGACGCCGCCTGAGTAGTTAGTGATAGTCACGTTACCTTCTTTGATATAACCGGCGAGTCCGCCCTTGGCTGGTGCAAGCTCATGCGCTCTTGAACTGCTTAACTGTGACTTATCGATTGCTTTTGGCGCTATGCTGTTTGTGTCGTTCACGTTGTCCAATAACAGATACTTTGCTAATACGAACGTTTGACCATTTTCGCCAAATGCGCCGCCACTGCCGCCTGAGTTAACAGAAAGATCACCGCCATCATCCCCTTGGTAGACACCTCTAGTATCGTTATAAGCTCCCACACTATAGCCACCTAAGCCAGCACTGCTAACGCTTGCGTCAGTTGCCCTTTTACAGACTGTTGACAGGTTATATATCTCGCTATCGGAATCGGGCCAAACTTTTTGGAAGAAAACACGGTCATCTGGGTCGTTTTCTATTTGCGATTTGTACTTGTTGTATAAAGAACTGTTTTCAACCGCCTTTCTCATTGACGGAATCCATAACGGCATATCCTTAAAGTCGCCACGCAAGTTTGCGGGTTCATCTATAACTATCCTGCCGTTAAAATATAAACTGTCTAAATTCATTACAGCGTTTGCAATAGTAGTACCGCTAAAGGTAAGGCCAGCAAATGCAGGGAATGGATTATTTACGTCCATATTGGCTGCAACTAATGCTCTATTATCATTTCGGTCGTCTGCCATGTACCATTCGAACGAACCAGCGTTGATCGAGGCTTTACCAAGTGGTGCGCCGCCACCCGCCGCTGTTCCGTTTTGGTGACCAACGCGCTGATCTGATGAGCTAAAGTCATAAACGTATGCACCGCCACCACCACCACCGCCGCCACCGCCAGCAATAAGGTTGTAGTTCTCAATCAAGATCGGCCTAGTAGTAGATTGTATAGCCGTACCACCGTCACCACCTTTCTTAGCCGTATCTGAGTAAGCAAGTTTTGATTCATATTTTGCGGCGCGAATGAGTACAGCCCCTAAACCACCATCACCACCACGCCCTAGAATACGACCGTGGTTTTCAACAATAGGAGTTGCAGCAACTGGCCAATTAGCACCTTCAATTAATGCAGGGGTATCTGTATTTGGTGCAATGATGTCAACGCCTTCATCTACGATAAATCGCACTATGTCATCAGAGGATGGATAACTACCGGACTGCACTTTGTAATACTCAGCTAGATCAATACCGTTAGTCGTTGACTGACTGATATGCATGACCGTTTCGTTATGGCCAGCGTCGTTGATAGGGATATTGAGTGATAAATTTGCTGGCGCACCGACTACCAGACGAACGTGCTTTTGTGGTTCGGTTTCATTGTCGTCGGAGGTGGTTGTAAAGTTAATGATGGCTTGTCCATTCTTAAGTATAACGGTGCCATTATCTGTCTTCTCTGGGCTAGAAATATCGTTGCTACTACTGTTCAGAGCACCTTCTTTAGCTGACCAATTAAGAATTTGGCCATCAGGCACGTTGTTCGCGGTTACGGTAAAGCGAACAGCTTCGCCTTCGTTAATAGGCGTTTTATTAGCGGCTACTTTCCAGACAGTTTCAACAACGGTCGATGGATCGTAACGCTCGAATAAATAGCTCGTATGAATAGGATAAGTGTGAGGTCGACCAGTAGTGGCCAGCTCAGTATTACCGACTTGACCTAGTGTCAACATGGGCTGACCAATATAAGCATCTCCATCTTTTACAGCAATCAAGCCGACGCCTTCTAAGCGACGCCAATGCGTCTCAAAACCAAACATCGCGTCAAATAATGGCTTGGGATTTGCTTTGCTGTGTGACCAATACGGATAGCCAAAAGGAAAGGCAAGGTCTAAAAATTGAGCAAAGCGTGGGTTGCTGACAAAATTATTGGCTACCCATGCTTGGGTAGCCGTGACGACGTTGGCATCAATCACTAGATTGACATCAGGGTTATCAATACTGATAAAAGCTTTGATACGGTAATCAACGGCTGCAGTAGAGCTGGCAATCGGTTTCTGTACTTCTGGAACTTGGCCGACCCAAATAAGATCACCAGCGCTATCAATCAGGCCAATTTCACGAATAGTCCAGCCACCTTGGTCTTGGGGTACGATACAGGTAATCTCGTATTGCCCAGCAACTGCAGTACTTGTAACGCTTTCCACGTTACCCTGATAACGCTTACTAACTAATACTTGCTGATCAAGACGCTTGCTAAAATCAACATTGACGCCTTGCCCGATGGCAAATTCAGTGATGCGTAATGGCTGACCGCCAGCAGATGCTGCAGAGGCAAGCTTTTGTTGTCCAAGCGTGGTTAGTAACAGCTGGTAAGTCATGATGAGCCTTTAATCAATAGTTGGTTTGCCGATATCAAGATGGTTTTGAGTGATTAGGTCGTACCAGAACCAGTACCTTCGCTATTGTCTAATGGAGGCAGGCCACCTGTACCAGCACCATTTTCGGGTGCGACTGGCATCAAAATACGGTCGATATCAGCGCCATCAAATACAATTACGTCACCCAGTTTTTTGATCGTAAATAGTTCGGAGGTGTCTTCAGCAACTGCCAAAGTGCGTTTAGGTGCCGTGGTGTAGTCGGCTAAATGCTCAGGAGTCAGCAACGTGTAAATGTTCAAATTTGCTGCAGTACTGGTTACGGCTTCAACATGTACAGAGTCAAAACGCGTACGTAATAAGGCTGGATTGAAAATGATGTCAATATCAGTACGGGCAGCGCCGTCATTCATAATCAGTACTAAGTGACTGGCCGTTGCAATGCCATCATCTTCTTTGATATCAAAGTCAACAAGATATGAACCACGGTTAGATACTGGATTAGTAACGGTCTTAGTCAAGCCTTGTGGCTGTTGGTCATTTGACATAAATAAATCCTTAGTTAGTGATAGTAATTTCAACGCCGACAGCTGGAACAGCATAAGCAGCGAGTGTTGCATTGATAGATGTACCAAAATAAATATCGTAATGAGCTGAAAGGCGTTTGACCGCATCAACGACAGCACGGATTTGTCGTACTGAATCAGTGATAATGCCGTTCATAGGGTTTATTTCGATGCTAAACGTGCCCGGCGCACCTCTTGGAATTTTTTCAAACCACTCGATTACGCTGGTGTCGTAGTTCATGACAGCAAGTGCACGCTTGACAGCGCCTAAAGTGCCCTTACGCTGATGTACCCAGATTGAGTTTTTGACAACATTGCGCTGTGTCTCAATACTCCACGCGTCATTCCACTCATCGACAGACCAAGCGTATGCCAAAAAGGGCAGGTACTCATCAGGACAGTTGTCTGCATCCCAGATCAAGTCAAACGGTACATCTATCGTCTCAAGTCGTGTGGTCAATGTTGCAAGCTCACGCTCAAGTGGCTTGCTGTTAGCTGGCAGTAAAGACAAATCAGTCATTACTACTTACCGCCGTAATGTCGTAACCGGTGCAATGCGCCACTTGTGACACGTCGACCAATACATCAGCAGCTGGACTAATCAGCTCAATCCGGCTGACACCGTTTACATCGAGCGCACCAATAATCCGACTGGTAGCAATGCGGCGACCAGGCTTAAATTCCGAACGCAGATAAGCGCGTAATGCTGTCAAGCCTTGCTGTAATATCAGCTGTGGACTGATACCTGCTTTGATATAAATCACAGCATCAATTTGATATGACTTTGCAGTAGCACTATGTACGCGCACTAGGTCAGTTAAAGGGCGAACATCATCAGCGGTCAGCGCAGTAAAAACATCGTTAACAGCACTTTGATCGACACCGACCGTTTTATTCGCCTGCTCAAGTACGTCGTCCTCAATCTGGCCAGATAAATACACATCTACTTCGGTAGGCGCTGGGCTATCGACGGTAGCCTTAAATACTTGAGCACTCGCAGATAAGGCATGGAATAAATATGCACCGGCACTACCGGCTTTTGTTTCTGCTTCGACTGACAGTGCTAAGCGGTCACGATAAGACTCGTCGTCTTCTAAAATCTCTGGTGTGACTGGATTGGTCGTCAAATCTTCTACTTGTAAAATCTTGCGCTGGACACGGTAGTAAGTGATACCGACATGATCCAGATCAGCACCATTAGCATAGGCAAGCATTAAGCTACGCGCTGTACGATTGACTTCAGCTACTTTCAAGCTATAGCGATAAGCCAGCACTTCTAATATTTTATTAACCGGCTCTGACTCTAATGCCAACGCTGCATGGATTGGATGATTGGCTGGGAACTTGGCAGCAAATTCAGCGCGGATCTTAAGCAGCTCAGCTTCAGGCGAAATGGGCTTGATTAAGTTCGGTGGCGGTAAGCCTTGCAAATTAATTGCTGTAAATACGTTGCTCATGTTGCCCCTCGTACTAAAGATAATGACGTGGTCAGAGTTGAGTTGTCAGCGCGTCTCATCTCGATCAATGTATTCCAACCGCTGTTGATGCCGTCGTTAATTAAAGACAAACTTACTTTGCTGACTTTGATGCGTGGCTCCCAGCGAATAAGGGCTGTTGCTGTGGCTGCCATAAGTTTTAATCGAGTAGCATCGTTAGCCGGGGAGTCAATTAAAAAAGGTAAAAGGCTGCCGTACTCGCGGCGCATCAATCTGGTACCTAAAGGCGTGGTCAAAATGTCATGGATTGATTGACGTAGATGATCGTCTTGATTTAATAGTTCGCCATTGGTGCGAGACATACCGGTTGCATAATTATTCATACAGGGTCACCAGATGTGTCAGAGCCACTTTTCACATTTCTATGACCGTGTTTGCCTAGCTTGATATCTTTTGCAGAAACCTCTTTGTCTGATTTAATGGCTTCTTTTGCGTGGATACCTTTATCAACTTGCAGATTGCCGGTCATACGCGTGTTTGGTGTATCCAGCACAACGCTGGTTTTTGACTTAATGAGAGTCTCGCTGATATACATAGTGAGTTGGCTCTTAACAACATCGATGCTGCAAAAGTCAGTGTTGTTGTAACGGATGCGTATCTCATTTGGGTCAGTGCTTGGGCTTGGGTGATGGTCGCTGTATAAGCTAATCACCGGGATTGCATTGGCTAAGTCACCGCTTGGCGAGACAAGCAGGTATTGCTCACCGACACTTGGACATCGCCAGACACTGATGGCTCCAGCAGCAATAGTAGGAATATCTACCCAATCAGTCTCATTTTCGCCGACGGCCAGACGCATTAAAGCACTGTCAGCATCAATATGCGTGACAGTGCCAATAGTGGCGATATTGTGTAAGCGTCGTTGGGTTTCTGCGTTCATGGTTATAGTTTGCTTGGGAGCAACGCCAAGTGCATCTAATGCTTAACCGCAAATAGGACTTACGGTTAAGTTATCTGAAACGATAGATCATGTGATCTTCGTATGATGAGTTCTTATTCATACAAGCTTTGAGACTAATTTTTTCGTAATTGCCGACTCGCTCCCAAGTACGTTGGTCACATTCTTGTACAAAGTCCAGATAAGAAAGTATCTCGCTGCGTGTACTGCTAAAAAATATATAGGGAGGTCTAACATATTGCATCAACTTCAAAAATTGCACCATTCCGAAATAGCCTGTCTGGGCGTAAGCACCTTGCTGAGTATTGACATAAGGCGGATCAAAAACCAATAAGGTTTTTGGTTGATCAGCGTACTGGGGGAGAAGCGTGTCGTATGACTCGCAAACAACCTCTACACCGGTCAAATAATCATCCACAGCAGGGAAGTCAGTACGGCGTAGAGAGTTGTATAAGTGACTGCCATACAGTTCATCTAAGTTATTTGCATGACGACCTGCAAATAATAACCACGTTGACAGCACTCGCATATCGATGTGACCTTCAAATTTTTTGATCACGTCTATAACTTTTGGCTTAATGGTTTTATCCAAAAGCTTTTGGCGTGGGTAATCAGATAGCACATCCATTAGTTGCCGGCGTAATTTATTACTGTCAACAACGTGCTTCAAACGCTCAGAGTAATTATCAAAATCATTGAAAATAACTTTAGCTGCTGGTTTTAAATGCTTGGCATTGTTACTTAGCAGACCGCTACCGCCAAATACATCAATGATAGTCCAGCCCTCACCATCGTCAGGGATATGCTCATCAAGTACCTTGCGAAAAGCTTTTAAAAAAAATCGTTTCTGGCCAACAAAAGGAAGCGGTGCTTTATGTTGAAGACTTGGTTTTACTACATTGGAATCGCTCATGAGAGTCTCTTTTAGTTTGAGACTCAAGGTCTTCTAATGAGACGCTCTTGGCGTTCTGTGTAGTGTTTAATTTTTTACAACGTGGACATTTAACGGCGACCACTGCCTCACCTGAGATACGAGCTAATAAACGCCCACACTCAATACAACGAAAATCATGCATGATTAGTTACTCATTTAATAAAAATTCTCTTATCTCATTAATAATTAATTGCTTGTCCTCATCGGACCAGCCTACGGTTTCTCGGACAGGGTAGCGGGTAGGTTTTGAATTAGGGTTAGGCTTGATTGTTTCACCAAATTGGTGAACGGCCATAACTTCAGCTGTGCGACCAGCAAAACCAATCTTCGCACGATTACTGCTGTAAGAGGTCTTGAGCATTTTAGGCAATCGCTGAAACATGGCGCCACGCCTGATATTGCCAACGCCATCACGCTTACGAGGTGTAAACCGTTTACCATCAGGATCTTTTTGAGCTTTGATGCGTCGTTTCCAGACTGTACGCAATTTTGTAGACAGCCGACGATTAAGCCTGGTCTTTTGCTGTGCGTTGAGTTGCTTGCTTATACGCTCAAGCCAAGGCTCCAGTTCTTCAAAGTTATCGCTCATTGGTCGACCGCATCAGCTATGTCTTTTGTTACCCAGTCACTAAGGGTCTCCGACCAAATCTTAGGTGGACAAAGATGATAATCACCTTCGTTATTAATAACCAACTTATCAACCAGACCAATATCAACCGTGAGATCATAAGTTTCAGCATCTATGATCTCGCTATCAAAATTTAAATCCGGTACCGGATACCCTCTTGATTGGAACCACTTACGAATAAAGGTTAGTAAACTGAAAGGATCATTGTCACGGCAATCAATGAATAAAAATCTTGCGATATAATTGATATCGCCAATGTTGGATGCCAGTTCACCGTTCACTAAAAAAAGGTGCACCTTATCAGCGGTCAGTTGTGACTCAAACTTAGTTAGTAGATCATCCTTTAATTGCTGCAGGTATTTCATTTACTTAGTCCAATCTAGTTGAGCAGCGGCAGTTTCAAGCTGCTCAACAATACGCCGTGACCAGCCTTTACCAAAAGCGCTCCATGTGCCAAGGCGGGTAAAAAAATCTAGGCGTTTAGCCAGAAACTTAAAGACAACGATGTCCGCAGGCATATTATTAACAGCGCCAATAGTTTGTGGTCCTACAATGCCATCAACTTGTCGACCAGTAATGCCAGCTGCTTGTTGTAAGAATTTAATAGCGCGGTTAGGACCATGATTGTATGCAGCATCAAAGACTTGCGCGGCAACAGCAGGCGCAAATTCGTCACAGTGCGCCGCATCCCAATATGACTTTTTAGCCACTTCTTTGGCAAACGATTTGGGTAAGTCTCGCATAGATCCTTTATAACCGTGTTTAATGGCAACGCGTTTGGTCACGCCGTACATCGTCTCACCGCCGGGGTCACGCGGATGATTGATATAGCCACCTTCATTTACCATTAGCTGGTCAAAAGCTTTATCAAAAAATGGATTATCAGTCATCAGAGACTCCTTTATTAAACACATCATTCAAGCGAGTATTAAAGTCTTGGGCGCTCTGTTTTTTACCGTGTTTGTTGATCAGATGCGATAACAAAAACATTGCAGCAACCAATGCCAAACACCCGCCACGAATAAACATATAACGAACGGGTAGTTTGTCGCCGATGATGCTGGTGTCATAAGCCAAGTAAACAAAACAGACCAGCGCATAGCATGCTAATACTCGAAACAACCACCATCCGACACTGTCGTGACAGCGTGTACGCATTAGCATCCAAGACAAAATAAGTGCTGCTAAGACCATCGCAGACACATTAATAATTACCATCATTTGCTGACTCCCAATAATCTTGCCGCCCAAGCAGGTAGTATTTCTGCTATCTGTTTAGACTTGACAACTGCTACGACCAGGCGCAAGAAAAAGTAACCAATCCCAGCCCATAAAAAGCTCACGAGCAATACAACATCGTCACTGCTATTGATATAGCCCATCAGCTCTAGACTGCCGCGGGTGAAAAATAATCCTGCGCCGAATCCTAAAAGAATATGTCCAAGACTGGCCGCGCTTGGCGGAAACTTTTTATCTTCGCCAAATGCTAAGAAACTACCGACAGCGCCAATAACTGTCGCGATTAGCATAGACGGCGTTAAGAAGGGTAGAGATTCAGATATTGCTGTATCAGCTTTGGCATGGGAAATTGTCAAAAACATCCAAACAGCAATCGCAACAAGCCATCCAAGCGCACAACCTATACGCATCAGCCAGACTTTTTTAGTAGTCGGTTTTTTCATTTATTAATCCCATAATTTGATAGATGGTGCAGCAGCTGCAGTGTTGTCATCGGGTAAAGTAATCAGAGCGTGAGCCGGCAACACGGCAAAGGGTGAATGAGAAATATTGCTTTCAATAAGTTTTGGCAGCATCTCTACAGAACGGTTGGCATAGACTCTGTAAGCGATAGCATCAAGCGTATCGTTTTGTGTAGCGCGTACTGTGCGCTGATATTGAGCGCTACTCATAAGAGCTTCACACGATTACGTCGGCGGCCTGTCATGTCAGCAATGCTGTGACTGACAACGCGGCGCAATCGGTCAGACTTTGTCAGTTGCGCGTCACCGCTAATGGCGCCTTGACTTGTCGTGTCATAGTCAACGTAATTATCAGCAGCAAGTGCAGCAGCTTCGTGCATTACCGCACGCTTATAAGCACGATTAAAGGTATCTCTATCGATACGCTTAGTAGATAAGTGACGCTCAAGCGTAAGCAGATTAAAAAGGGTGGCAGGCAACTCACCGTTGACCGTATCGTAGGCAGTGACGATATAACCAGCAATGCGCTTAACGCCAATTGTCTTATCGATACGCATTAGCTCTACCATATCGTCTGTACTGATTGACGGTAGGTGCGCGTAAGGATTAATGACGTTTTTAGATTGAACTTGCTGATTGATCAACATGACATTACCTGCAGCAATTAAAAGAAAAGCGGTAGTCACTTTGACGTTGGTATGATGCGATCAGCAAATAACATTGTCTTAGTGAGCCGCTTCCCGGGTGGGGACGTTACTCTCCAGCTTTGGTGAGCTGGGCGAGGTCTTTTTTGCAGCCAACTTTGTCATCAAGCTTAATCGCAATCTCATAAGCAGTAATGGCTTCGTCTGGCTTGGCATCTTTTAAGCTGTCACCGAATGCGCGATAAAGCTTAGCGCGTACTTGGTCTGGCATATCTTGGGAAGTAGTACTGTCGATGGCGCGCTGAATTAGATCAGCATAAATAGCGGTATCGGTATCTTTTCTAATGCTTAGCAATTCATCTGAAAGCTGCTCGACAAAAACAGTGGCAACATCACGAGTAAATGGCTCAGGCATAACAAAATCGTTAAGCAGGGCATATTCGGCGATATCAATTGCTGTCTTAAAGTCATGAGTGTCTAAACACCAAACCATCAGCTTGACGAGCATGTCATCTTGACCGCCAACGCCTTCAGCAATAGTGCCTTCAATCCAAGGTAAGTAGCTTGGGAGCAGGTCAGCCTTTAGCTCTTTCTTATGACTGATAGATTGGATACCTGATAGGTTTTGGTCATCGTTCCAAAACTTTAGAGCAATGCCACCAACGTTTTCAGGCGCTGTGTCGGCATCGTTTTCTGATGGCGCGTCAACTATAGGGCTTGATTGACTGACCATCGTTGTACCAGTGCGACGACCTAAGACCTGAACTGATAAGCGCGGGTCATTATTGGCAGCTTTGGCTTTTTTAGCAGCAGTAGTACGAGTGAAGTGATCGCGTAAAGAGTTGCTTGTCATGATTAAGCCTCCAACACAATATTTTCGATCAGTACTGTTTTGCTATAGTCTTCAACGACATAGCACTCATTAACTGACTGATAATCAGTAGTACGATCCCAGTTAGGCTCATCAATAATATGACGGCGCTGCGATCCACGTAACTTGTAAATAGACAGGTTGTCATGAGTGGTGATAAGAAGACCGTTAGGCACAAAAAAGGCTGGGGTATCTACTGGTAGCGAGCCAAGCTGTTTTTTCTGATATAACGCATTAGCAGCAATTTGCTCTGTCGGAGAATGTGTTTGGTTAAGCAGTCCGACGTATTTGTCAGAAACCAAATTTCGGCTAGTGATCGCAGTTAAACCACTTGCTCCACGATGTTGCTCTGCTATCAATTCATTGATAGCCATCTCAACCAAAGCGTCCATATTTTTGAATTCTTGGCCAGCACCGATGGTGATACCGTCGATATGACGCTCGGGGTTGTAGGCACGGATTTTTTCAAGCCAACCAATATTCACGTCTTGCAATAATGGATATAGGTCTTTGTTTGATGTTTTAGCGCGATGAGTACCGTTAAAACCAATACGTTGCATGTCTTCCGCAACTATTTGGACGGCAATATTGGCAAGTCTTTTCTGAAAATCAGGTAGATACCCCCAGTTATCAATAACTTCGTAGAGGTAAGCAATATCAGAATTGGTCTTCGTACATAGATAATCGTCTACTGCTTCAAGATCAAAGATATCGGTAGGACGGCGTGGCTGAGAACGTGTGTCAGTAGTACTAGCCGCTGTTTTATTGCCACCAAGCCCCAGTTTTTGGCCATGGGCATTTTTAACACCTTGAATATTAATCTTGCCAAGAAAATCGGTAATTTGACGGTAGACTTCGATAAGTTTCTGTTCAATAGCAGGAGCAACATTAAAAGCTGCATTGAAGTTTTGTGCGCCATTGACGCGTGCAACTTGTTGTTTGTACTGCTCAAGTTGCAAAGCTGTTTGCGGATCTAAAGTAAACATAAAAGTCCTTGGAGGTAAAGAAATCTAAATATCTAAGAGCACGTCATTCGATGCTGACTATATTAATACTCTGTTAGTTGAGCACCGCCACCAGTAGTAGGAGGTGTATTCGTTAGATTGGTAGCTGGTTGAATGGAGAGTTGGGTTTTCAATTCTTCAAATTCAGTCTTCAACTCAGACAATTCTGTTTGCAAACCTTCGTTTTCTTTAGCAACGTCATCTGTTTTTTCATTGAGTGTTTTAAATGACTGCAGTACCAAATCTTGCTCTTGTGTGCTCATACCTGATTTTTTCGATGCAAACATAGTGGATAGCTTTTGCAAAAAACCATCACCTTCAGCCTGGTTATTAAGATATTGAGTATTTTCAGGCTGCTGCTTTGGTTGATCTTCGGTAGTAGCGTTATCTGCTGCTGGATTTGATTTATCTTTAGTCATAAGAATAAGCTCTTGGTCATTAGGGTCGGTGCAAAGTGCATCGGCATTACGGTTAAATTTAAGAGGTTCGATGCCACGAGAAGCAGGTTGATCGGTGACAGCCAGACCGACTAAATAAGCGCGGTCTGTATCTGCAAACTTCGGATAAAACTCAATAGATGTAAAAATCTTTTTACCTTGCTTGTTTGCCTCAACCAAATCCGGTAGTACAGATAACGTCGCATACAGACACATTAGCTGCACATCAACGCCATTTTGTTTAAACGTTTCCATTTGATGATCAACTTTAATGATGTCACCCAATGCACCTACATCGTAATTGCTGTTGAGACCAGACCATCGACTACTCATATGCTCACAGTTAATACGAGCCGTATATTCAACCGGATCATACGTCTCAGACATATCAATAATTTGCTGTTGAGATAAAGATCGACCATCAACAGTTTGCCCCTCACGGGCGACGCGAAAGCGCTTTACAACTCGTTTACCGGGCAATACAGGGTCAGTCATAATCCATCTCAGTTATTAATGTTTGGTAAATTTTGAATAGGCTTTAGTGTGTCGGTTAAAGGGGTTCAGGGGCAACTGATTGATAACCGTAAAACGGCTTTGCGGTTACAAATGACGTGGTTGTAAGGGTTGCGAGCTATAAGCTATAGCCCTATGACTAATGACAAATCTAACAATCCAAATGCGAATACAGAAGCAAACCGCGAGCGTGCGCGGTTGCTGTATGCGCAAGGCTTGAGCGTCACTCAAATATCAAAGGAGCTAGATGAAAAGCGCCCGACTGTCGCCAGTTGGAAAAAGCGTGATAAGTGGGAGCGCGGGAGTGTTTTTGAAAATATCACGTCGGCGATGCAAGCAAGGAT
>OAOU01000173.1_pt1 | contig 12954 bp, 10 predicted proteins | sample 1470821 | NCBI WGS metagenome assembly OAOU01 (sample SAMEA3275579, study PRJEB22092) | marine metagenome | biome: ENVO:00000447 MARINE BIOME; feature: ENVO:00002042 SURFACE WATER; material: ENVO:00002010 SEAWATER | collected 2014-06-20T12:30:00+00 | depth 0 m
TATTTTAGCAGTTAATCTCTATTTGTAAGTGTTCTTATTTATTGGGGGGATTACCATATGTTTAGAATCCTTTGAGCAAATATAGCGATATTAAAGATCAAACGCTTGAATTATAGGAGTTGGAGATTTTTTGTTCTTATTTAAACTGAATAGTATTCTCTATACCAATCCACAAATCTCTCAATACCCTCTTCGATACTGGTTTCAGGCTTAAAGCCAGTATCATCTATCAATTCATCTATATCTGCATAAGTAATCGGCACGTCGCCTGCTTGCATCGGTAGTAGGTTTTCCTGAGCCTTTTTGCCACACGCGTCTTCGATGGCAGTGATAAAGCGGCGCAACGTGACGGGCTGGTTATTGCCAATATTGTAAATCTTATAGGGGGCAGACGCTGTAGTAATAGTAGAATTTTGGGGTAAGGGAGGTTTGTCTATTATTCTAATAATGCCTTTGACGATATCATCAATATAGGTAAAATCACGCTGCATCTCACCATTATTGAATACATTGATTGGCTCTCCAGCTAAAATCTTTTTGGTAAAGGAAAAATACGCCATATCAGGTCGGCCGTAAGGACCGTAAACAGTAAAAAATCGCAATCCTGTCGTCGGGATATTATACAAATGACTATAGCTGTGGGCCATAAGCTCATTGGATTTTTTGGTGGCCGCATATAGGCTGATAGGAAAATCAACACAATCAGCAGTGGTAAATGGCTGTTTAATATTCATGCCATAGACAGAGCTAGAGCTGGCATAGATCAAGTGCTTGATATCGTGGTGACGACAGCCCTCTAATACGTTAACAAAGCCAACCACGTTCGAGTCAATATAGGCATTTGGATTTTCGATAGAGTAGCGTACGCCTGCTTGAGCACCCAAATTAATCACGGTATCAAATTGATAGGTGGAGAAGAGATTGGACATTGCTGTGCGATCAGCAAGGTCTAATTTCATGAAAGTAAAATTTTCTGGTGCTGATATCTTACTTAATATCTGTAAACGCTCTTCTTTTAGACCAACATCGTAATAGTCGTTGATATTATCAATACCAACGATATGATAGTCTTTATTGGGTGAGTTGGTGTCTAACAGTGCTTTGATCAAGTGAAAGCCTATAAAGCCTGCAGCGCCAGTGACTAAAATTTCCATCAGTCGCTCCCAAAGAGATCTCGAGTAAACACTTTGTCGGCCACATCTTTTATATCATCAGATAGGCGGTTTGCGACAATGACATCACTCATTGATTTAAACGTCTCTATGTCTTGAATAACTCGTGAGTTAAAGAAGTCATCTTCTTTTAGCACAGGTTCATACACCACAACTTCGATACCTTTGGCCTTAATGCGCTTCATAATCCCTTGTATGGCAGAGGCTCTAAAGTTGTCTGAGCCACTTTTCATGACCAGTCGATGTATACCCACAATTTCTGGCTGCCTTTCGATAATTTTATCAGCAATAAAGTCTTTGCGCGTTCTATTAGAGTCGACAATGGCTCTGATAAGGTTACTTGGCACCTCATCATAATTTGCCAATAGCTGCTTGGTGTCTTTAGGTAAGCAGTAGCCGCCATAACCAAATGACGGATTGTTATAATGATTGCCAATACGTGGATCCAAACCAATGCCTTCTATAATCTGTTTGGTGTCGAGACCAAACATCTGAGCATAAGTGTCAAGCTCATTAAAATAAGCCACGCGCATGGCAAGGTAGGTGTTAGAGAACAATTTAATCGCTTCAGCTTCAGTTGGGCGCACAAATAATAAGGGCACGTCTTTTTTAACTGCGCCTTCAAGCAACAAGTTGGCAAATACTTCAGCACGTTCAGACTGTTCACCAACGATGATTCGGGAGGGGTAAAGGTTGTCATGCAGGGCTTTGCCTTCTCGTAAAAACTCAGGCGAAAACATAATACGATCAGTCGCATACCGTTCTCTGACCGTGACCGTGTATCCGACAGGAACAGTAGACTTTATAACAATAGTCGCCTGTTGGTTCACCAACAGCACTTGTTCAATCACCGATTCTACCGTTGACGTGTTGAAATAGTTGGTCTTGGTATCATAATCAGTTGGCGTTGCTATGATGATAAAATCGGCATCTTGATAGGCTGCGGCAGCATCAAGCGTTGCAGAAAAATTGAGGTTTTTATGCGATAAAAACTCGTCAATATCTTCATCTTCAATAGGAGATTGCTTCGCATTTAACAACGCTATTTTTTCAGGGAGGACATCGACAGCGACGACTTCATTGTGCTGTGCCAACAACACTGCATTTGATAAGCCTACGTAGCCTGTACCTACTACTGCTATTTTCATAATGAATCCACATGATTTTTAAGTTTACGCTATGAATGATTTAATCCAGTACTAAATATAGTCAATTCTAAATAAAACAGAGACATCATATTCTAACGTGGAACTGGTATAAATTTTTCTGGCGTGCTGTGCCTGCGCAGACAGAGGCTGCAAAAAATTCATCCAGTCCCACTGTATCGCTTTTATACTGAACTCATTATAGTTCTAAGATCAACACAAGCTGAGGCCAAAGCCAAAGCGGCAATTTAGGGTCATTCACTGCTGTTTTTTACTACTGAGCGTGGCAAATAAGCTGAGAACTTATGAGTCATGGCTTGGCTGACTTTTTTCTGTAGGTCTGGCTCAAGAAGGTCTAAGCTTTGAATACAGCCGTATTTAACAGTTTCATTCTCCAAAGTAACTATAAAATCTTCTACGCTACTTTTGTTTTTTAAATAGTTGACAGGTATATTGGGCTTTAGTTCTGCCTCGTCTTTTTTGATTTTTAGATGGTTCATCAAGGTGACAGGGTTTACTTGGGCGACGTTTCTAAATTTATATTTAATCTGTTCTATCAAAAAGTCAGGATTACTGAGTAAATGGTTTTTTAAAATATTTTTATCGATAATATGGGGGTAATGATGTATCTCAAAAAATCGATCCATACCCAGCACTTTCGCACTTAACATCTGCGCTACGGTGTGGCTTGGCTGTACTGGTGTCCCAAATAATTTAAAGCGAGATTTGCGAACATTGAGCTTGGCATTCAAAGCAGCATTTTTGCGCCAATGCCCATGAATGATAAGCTTTTCATTGTCCAAAAAATCATTGATCGTCACTGGTTGATTAAAAAAGAAATCATCGTTCATATAGATAAAGTGGTCAGACAGTCCTTCGATATTCCATATCATTGTCTCGATCGATCGGGTATTAAACGTCGGTAAGTACTGCTCATACCCAGAAAATATGTCTTTATGATCGATGATGCGTATTTTATCGGCTGAACAAATATTTTTCTTAGCAAATTCATCGATGAAGGCTGGCCGTTGTTGGTCCGTGACAACATAGATATGACGGCAAAAAGGCACGTATTTGATGATAGACGCAATATTATAATAGATCTCATCGTCACTAGCGAAACGTGTGGCCATTACTGCCTCTGAAGCCACTGATTTTCCCGATTTATAAGCTTCTCTTTTTTGTTTAAGGCGAGGGTCGTCGCCATCTACCCAAGCAATGACCACGTCTAGTGTTTTTCCGTCAGGTTGTTTCAAGATGTTCCCCATGTGCTTATTGCCAGTGCTCTTGTAGCCAAGGACTTGGTTTCACATGACGGTACCATTTGCCACTGCCACCTTTGATAGCGTCTGGTGGATTGATCTCACCATGAAAAATAACGATTTTTGCGCCATCTGGTAGGGTAGGTGTTCGTACAAAGTTAAATGGGATGGGTGCGATGCATTGGTATTTAAAACTCACGCACCATGTCTTGTCCCAATACTCCAGATGATGATGTTCACGTAAATAATTCGACAAATAGGCTTGTTCGTGGCGAACTTGCTGGCGAATGGTATCAAAGTTACGCTCAAAATTTGCTAACAAATCAGGGTAGGTATTCATACCGATGTTAAAGCGATACACAGAGCTGTTACCAATCATCCGCCAAGGCTTTTTCCAGTCACGGATAATCACCACACTGTCTTCATGGGCAGCTTTATAAGTAAAAAAAGCATCGATATTATCGACAATCACAATATCAATATCTAAAAATAACGCCACTCCTTTTAGGTCGTAAAGCTCAGGCTTAAAGGTGGTCAGCTTTTTCCAGCCACGTTCAGGGCCGGCGGGTAGATCCATTTCAGGAATAGGATAACAGGCAATAGCAGGGTCAATGCCAGTACTGTCATCAGTGAGGCAGACCATTTGAAAATCTAAAGTCAGATGGCGGCTGACCATGTTATACAAGCGATTGACGTACTCAGGACCATATTTATCGCCCCATTTCATACAAATAATATAACGCTGTTCAGCGGCATTTGCGTTGGCGGGCGTTGGGTTTAGAGGTTGGGTCTTAGTTACGTCAGATGTCATAATGCACTCATATTGAGGTAAGTGAATGATCAATGTTAAAAATGGTATGAGGTAAAATTCAGCCAATATTAGCACATTGTGTCTAATGCTACGTTTAAATAGTTAAACGATAGTATGGTTATTATTTATAATTATCGAGCTTAGCCTTGTCATTAACGTCATTATCAGTACGTTCAAAATCTGTAGAGTAGTGAGCTTGAATAAAGGCTTTTAAAGCTGCTTTATCCGCATTATAAGGATTGCCTAAATTTGGGATACGTTTAAAACGACGATAGCCCCACATATAATGGCTATATTTATCTTCGATCATACGCTGCATGGCCAAATTAAGCGCATGAGCCGCTGTTTTTGCATCGCGATCATAAAGTGCTGGATCGTCAAGCTTATAGCAATAAATATCGAAACCGCGCCCGTCCTCACGGCGAATACAAGACAGACCGACCAGTGCACATTTGGTCTTACTGGCCAGTTTGGAGGCGAGGGTGCTGGTTAAGGTGTTAACACCAAAAAAAGGCACAATCACACCACCTGAAGGATCAGGAACATGATCAGGTAGCACAATACTAAAACCGCCCTGCTTAAGGGTTTTAAACACCGCTTTCACCCCACTACCATCGGTAGGGACTAGTGTCGCATTCAGACGCGCACGCCCCTGAAGGATAAACTCATTCGCGTATTTGCCGTCAACTGGCTTATACATAATGGTTGGTGAGCCAAACTGATTGAGCCACGCGTTCATCATCTCCCACGTACCAAGATGCGGTACGATGGCGAGCATGCCGTTGGGATTGGCAAGGCCTTCTAATAAAATATCTTGATGATGGACGTCACGGATCTGATTGATGCTCCATTCAGGCGGCATCGCCCAGCTTTTGATAGACTCAATGCTAGTCAAGCATTGATGGTAGACAATATCTTTGGTTAACGATTTTTTCTGAAGTTCAGATAAGGCGGGAGCAATCAGCGCCATATTAATACGAATGGTACGCCTAATACTTAAGTTGGGTAGTTTGACAATCACCCAAGCAGCAAAACGTGCCAGTATCTGCAACACAGACAATGGCACGATTTTGAAAATATGGTACGGATTCATAACCACTCGCATGGCAATGAATCACATAACAAGCTGTGTAGATAGCAACTAAGCATCATCAAGCGTTTTATTGAGCAGATTTGTTGGTATCAGCCTGTGCTTTTTCACGCACACGAATGCCAAGATCACGTAACTGCTTACTATCGACTTCAGCAGGTGCTTGAGTTAGTGGGCACTCAGCAGTTTTGGTTTTCGGGAATGCAATGACGTCACGAATAGAGTCCGCGCCTACCATGAGCATAATCAGGCGATCTAAACCAAAGGCCAAGCCACCATGCGGCGGTGCACCAAATTTTAGGGCATCAAGTAAGAAACCAAATTTATCTTCAGCTTCTTGCTCGCCGATACCTAGCGCATCAAGTACGGCTTGCTGCATATCATAGGTATTGATACGTAAGCTACCACCGCCAATCTCAGTACCGTTTAACACCATATCATAAGCGATAGATAGGGCAGATTCTGGGTTGTTTTTTAGCTCTTCAACTGAACCTTTAGGCTTAGTGAACGGATGATGCATGGACGTCCAACGACCATCGTCAGTCTGCTCAAACATTGGGAAGTCTGTTACCCAAAGCGGCGCCCACTCACAGGTAATCATTTCCAAGTCTAGACCGATTTTTTGGCGTAGTGCACCGATCGCATCGTTCACAACGCTGGCTTTATCAGCACCAAAGAAGATAATATCACCATCTTCTGCAGCAGTACGCTCAATCAAGCTGACCAGTACATCGTCAGTCATGTTTTTGATGATTGGAGACTGTAGGCCAGACTCTTGATCCACACCGTTGTTGATCAAGCTGGCGTCATTGACTTTAATATAAGCCAAACCGCGTGCGCCATAGATACCAACAAATTTAGTATAAGCATCGATTTGCTTACGGCTTAATGATGCGCCACCAGGGATACGTAGGGCTGCCACGCGACCTTTAGGATCGTTCGCAGGACCGGCAAATACTTTGAAGTCCACGTCTTTCATCAAGTCGGCAACGTCAACCAGTTTTAGTGGGATACGTAAATCAGGCTTGTCTGATGCGTAATCACGCATTGCTTCAGCATAAGTCATACGCGGGAACTGCTCAAACTCAACATCCATCATAGTCTTAAATAAATGCTTAATAAGACCTTCGTTGATGTTCATGATTTCTTCTTCGTTCAAAAAAGACGTCTCGATATCGACCTGAGTAAATTCAGGCTGACGGTCGGCACGTAAGTCTTCATCACGGAAGCATTTAGCGATTTGATAATAACGGTCAAAACCTGACACCATCAATAATTGCTTAAATAGCTGTGGTGACTGCGGCAGGGCAAAGAAGTTACCTGGACGAGTACGTGATGGTACAAGATAATCACGCGCACCTTCAGGCGTTGCACGAGTCAAGATAGGTGTCTCAACATCCAAGAAACCATGATCGTCTAAATAACGACGAATCGCTGAAGTCGCCTTGGCACGGAACACCATACGCTCTTGCATTTGCGGACGACGCATATCAAGATAACGATACTTCAGACGCAGGTCTTCAGATACAGTTGTTTTTTCGTCATTCAATGGGAATGGCGGTGTTTCAGACTTAGCTAGTACTTCAATTTCTTTGCCCAATAGCTCAATCTGGCCACTGGTCATATTATTATTTTCAGTACCTTCATAACGGCGACGTACGCGGCCAGTTATCTTTAGTACGTATTCAGGACGTACAGCATCAGCTGCTGCGAAAGCTTCTGGGGTATCAGGGTCGACCACGACCTGTAAGATACCTGCGCGGTCACGCATGTCTAAGAAAATCACGCCACCGTGATCGCGACGACGATGTACCCAGCCTACGATACTAATGGTTTGCTCAAGTAAGCTTTCGGTTACGGCTCCGCAATATTCGTCTCGGTATTCGCTATGCGTCATAATATAATTATCCAGTTATCAGCCCAATTCGAAGTACAATAATGCAGCCATTGCTGTGGGTTTCAAGCTTTTTGCAAAAAAAACACACAAACAACGCGATTAAGACATAGGGTCATCACGTTGGCTGCAGAAAATTTGATATAAACGCATATTATGCCTAATCTCCCTTTGTTATACAACCAGCGGATTTTAATCCAAGCGCAGTCATGCTCAAGTATCAGCTGTATTGATGCAACAGTACTTATATTGAGTTAAATATTGTCATTCTGCTTGAAAATACTGTCAAGCGTGCTCATATCAACCGCACGCTAATAAAAACAGCCATATTGATATATCTACTGACTTGAGGACTTGTAATTATGCTATTTCATCCGCCCAAAAATCCTGTTGAACTAAAGGTTCTTCATCTTAATGAAGTGCAAAAGCAGCGCCGTGAAGATTTAATGGAAGCGACCCAAGGCAAAGCTGCCCTCAAACAATTTAAAAAAGTAATGGCCAAAAAAGCCAAGAAAGCGCTAAAAAGCAAAAATAAAAAGAAAGATGCTGATAATAAATCACAAGTATTCGTTTTAGATTTTGATGGTGATATCAAAGCGACTGCGGTCAAGCATTTACGTGAAGAAATCAGCACGCTTATTAGCACAGCAAATAAAGGCGATGAAGTCATCGTGCGTCTAGAATCAGGGGGCGGTTTGGTGCATGGTTATGGTTTAGCAGCGGCACAATTGGCCCGTCTAAAAGACGCTGATCTTAAACTAACGGTATGCGTGGATAAGGTGGCGGCAAGCGGTGGTTATATGATGGCATGTGTCGCAGACAATATCGTTGCCGCACCTTTCGCCATTATCGGCTCAATCGGTGTGGTATCACAACTGCCTAACTTTCATAAGTGGCTTAAAAACCATGACGTAGATTATGAGATGTTTACCGCGGGTGACTATAAGCGTACGGTGACAGTGTTTGGCGAAAACGATGCAGAAGATCGTGCTAAGTACCAAGAAGAGCTTGAGCAGACGCACGAGTTGTTTAAACATTTTGTGAATACGTATCGTCCAGCATTAGAGGTCGCTAAAGTAGCCACTGGTGAGCACTGGTATGGCGAAGATGCGCTAAAGCTTAACTTGATTGACAGCTTGCAAACCTCCGACAGTTATATTTTAGAGCGCATGGAAAACAGCGACGTGTATGCCCTACATTCACGCCAAAAGCCGACGCTAGCAGAGAAGCTCGGACTTGCGCAAGCAGCAGAGGCGACCCTTAGCATGGCAGTGGATAAACTGCCGGATGCGTTAGCACGTTTTGACTTAAACAGCCGCTTAAATATTTTAAAATAATGTTAAATAACATCATGATGTCTGATAGCTAATATTTTAGTGGTTAGATGAACTTCTGTACATTGTTTGTATTTTGTAAAAGGCGTGTCCTAACTGGTCGCGCCTTTTTGCTGTTTATTCATAATCGCTGTGTTATAAATGTAGCGTATAGAAGACAGTATACGTACGTACACTCTATGCTTCTTATATCCAAAAAATTTATTGAAACTTGATGCAATTACTCCATAAGGAAAAGGAAGTCCCCTATGTCTAACAATACATTGATGTTTACGGCAACAGAGCATGGTCAAGCCATGCATGCCAAAGTCAAAGCGTTTATCGAGACGCATATTGAACCAATCGAAGCGCAGTTTTGGCATGATTGTCATGAGCAAAACCCTGATGGTAATTGGCGCAACTGGCAGTGGCCAGAAAAGTACGAGAGTTTGCGCAAACAAGCACGCGAAGCTGGCTTATGGAACCTGTTTTTGCCTGATGACACGTTAGGCGCTGGACTGTCAGTGACTGACTATGCCCCTATTGCGGAGTTGACCGGACGCAGCTTATTAGCGCCTTATGTGTTTAACTGCAATGCACCCGATAGCGGGAATATGGAGCTTTTGTGGCGCTATGGCTCAAAAGAGCAGCAAGACAAGTGGCTCACGCCAATCTTAGAAGGTAAGACGCGCTCTGTGTTTTGTATGACAGAGCCGGATGTGGCCTCAAGTGACGCGACCAATATGCAAGCGACTGCCATGGTTGAGGGGGATGAGATTGTCATCAACGGCAGTAAGTGGTGGTCATCTGGCCTAGGTGATCCTGCTGTTGATGTTTTGATTGTTATGGCCTATACCCCTGATGAAAATAAAGACCGCCATCATCAGCATTCAATGGTACTGGTACCAGCAAAAACAGCCGGTGTCAACATCGAGCGTATGCTTAAAGTATTTGGTGATTATGACGCGCCGCACGGTCATGGCGAAGTCAGCTTTGACAATGTACGTGTGCCAGTCAGCCACTTTATCGGTGGGCCGGGTATGGGGTTTGAGATTGCGCAAGGTCGCCTAGGGCCAGGACGTATACATCATTGCATGCGTTGTATTGGTGCGGCCGAAAAATCGCTAGAGCTGGCCGTTAAACGCGGTATGGAGCGTACGGCTTTCGGAAAGCCATTATTACAATTGGGCGGTAACTTTGAGCGCATCAGTGATGCTCGTATCAAGATTGATCAAGCACGTCTGCTTACCTTGTATGCGGCACAAAAAATGGATGCGCAAGGCACAAAAGCGGCACTCACTGAAATCTCTGCCATTAAAGTCGTTGCACCAACCGTGTTGCAAGAAGTGGTGGATATGGCGATACAGATTCATGGTGGTATGGGCGTGTGTCAAGACACCATGTTGCCAAACTTCTTTGCGCAAGCACGAGCGCTCCGCTTGGCCGATGGTCCTGATGAGGTGCATAAAACCATGATTGCTAAGTTAGAATTAAAGCGTCAAGGTTTTAGCCGCTCGTCGAAATCTGAAAAGTCTTAATTTCAATGATTACTACCTTCGATGACTGGTTGTGAGGATCATTCATAATGTCACCGCTTAAGTATTATCGGAGTTGAGAGACAAATAAGGCCAATGAAGCATTCACTATTAATGATCCAGTAGTGAATTTTTCATCCCTAAACGACGTTAGAAAAATAAATGACCACATGATAAGGAATGTCTTATGGCAACTGACACTCATGCCAAAAACACTGGCACCAAAGGCACTCAGGCCAATAATAAAGTACTGGATAAAGGCGGTGCCGTTCGTGAGGGCGAAGAGCTGGATGCCAAAGCTGTCAGTGAATGGCTGCGCAATCAAAATGTTGAGGTAATAGGGGAGCCGATCGTCACTCAGTTTTCAGGGGGCGCGTCAAACTGGACGTATCGTTTGCAGTATGAGGGTGACAATAAAAATCAAGATTTAATATTACGTCGACCACCAAAAGGCACCAAAGCCAAATCTGCCCATGACATGGTACGCGAATATACGGTTCAAAACGCACTAAAAGATGCTTATCCTTATGTGCCTAAGATGGTTGCATTATGTACTGATGAAGACGTGATCGGTGCTGATTTTTATGTTATGGAGCGGATGGAAGGTATCATCCCTCGTGCCAATTTACCAAAGGGGATCGATCTGGATCCTGAACAAACTCGCGTGCTTTGCACCAATGTTATTGATGCTTTGGTTGAATTGCATCAAGTGGATTATAAGGCACATCCTGACTTAGTAAATCTTGGACGCGGTGAGGGTTACTGCGAGCGTCAGGTTAGTGGCTGGGATAAGCGGTATATCAAAGCGAAAACGCCTAACGTTCCAAGTTTTGCTTTGGTCAGACAGTGGCTTGGTAAGCACACCCCAGCTGATAGCAAAACTTGTCTTATTCATAATGATTGGCGCTTTGATAATGTGATCTTAGATGCTGATGATCCGACTAAAGTCATCGGCGTCCTTGATTGGGAGATGGCAACACTAGGTGATCCTTTGATGGATTTGGGCAGTGCATTGGCTTACTGGATTGAAGCAGATGATAATATTGTCATGCAGCAGTCGCGTCGCCAGCCCACCCATTTAGACGGTATGATGACTCGTGATGAAGTGGTGGCTTATTATCTTGAGCAAACAGGATTAGAGATAGACAACTGGACCTTTTATGAAGTGTTTGGTCTGTTTCGTTTAGCAGGTATCGTTCAGCAAATTTATTATCGTTACTACAATAAACAAACACGCAATCCAACGTTTAAGAATTTTTGGATCATTGTGCATGTACTCCATGCTAAATGTCTTAAGTTAATTGCTCAGTATGAGGGCGAGGCATTATTTACCAGCCATGTACAGCCGCACTTACAAGACATGGGGGTAGATGCGGCTACAATTGGGCAGTTACCGAGTCCTGTGCAAGCGGTTATTAAAGGCATTTTGCCAAAAAGCTATTTTTTGCCCACTTCTTATAAATCTGAAGAGCCTGAGTAACCAGTATCTAGGGCGACCCTTAATGTAATCGTTAGTCATCTTGGTGGTCTAAAAGTGGCTAAATTTTGCCAAACAGCCCCAAACAGCTGGATAATGTCTTGATGTTATCTGCGCTGTTTTTCTTGTTTGACGGTAATTTATTTCATTTTTACCACCACTGTTAAAAAGAGGACACGCCTAGAAAACCACGCTTGATAAAATACAATAAAAAGGTACTATTTTATGACAACCATACTGTTGGCGCGTCATGGCCAAGCGTCCTTTGGCCAAGAAAACTACGATCAACTCTCAGAGCTCGGTGGTATTCAAGCGCAGCTGCTTGGTCAGCATTACGCCACCACACAGCGCCGTATTGATGCTATTTTTACGGGTAGCTTGGTTCGACAGCGAGATTCTGCTCAGCATTTCTGGGAGCGTTATCAATCATCTATCACCTCTGAACACAGTAATGGCGCGCTGGCGTCTGTCATCGATGTAAATGAGCCCAACAGTTATACTCTGCCAGAGTTTGATGAATTCAATCATAAAGACGTGTTTATCAAATCTGACCCTGTCTTTAATAGTCGAGCCGCGATCGCGGCTGAAATTGCTAAGTCAGATGTTCCAGACACACGGTTAGCTGAGCTATTTGATCAAGCGATGCAGCGCTGGCATAGTGGTGACAATGATCAGGATTATGTTGAGAGCTGGCCACAGTTTAGCCAGCGGGCGCAACAAGCACTGGAACAAGTACGTCAAAGAGTGGCAGGCTTAAACTTAGATCGTGATAGTACGGTGTTGGTTTTTACCTCAGGTGGTGTGATCGCTGCTATTACCGCACAGTTATTAAAGCAAGGCAGTCAAACCGCTTATCAATTGAATAAAAGCTTGGTCAATACTGGGGTAACGTCTGTCACATTAAAGAACCAAAGTGCTCGTTTAATGTCTTTAAATGAATACAGTCATTTATTTTCTGAAGGCAAGCGTTTTGTAACGTGGCGATAAACGGATCAATGGGGGTAGTGACACAATAGAAAAGAAGTAGTGGTGACCCTAAACACGCAAGCGCTATTATAGACTATCAAAAAAGCGAAAGAGGACTCCACCCGACATTAGGGTGGAGGTGAATTTCGCATCACTGGTTGGTTTTTTGACTCAGGTATTACACAACCTACTCATTGAAATAAACACCCTTAAATGCTAGTATTATAAGCATGTCATCAAACACACACTCATTAACAAAGAAAGCATTTATGAAAATCAACAAAGCGTA
>OAOU01000174.1_pt1 | contig 12823 bp, 9 predicted proteins | sample 1470821 | NCBI WGS metagenome assembly OAOU01 (sample SAMEA3275579, study PRJEB22092) | marine metagenome | biome: ENVO:00000447 MARINE BIOME; feature: ENVO:00002042 SURFACE WATER; material: ENVO:00002010 SEAWATER | collected 2014-06-20T12:30:00+00 | depth 0 m
TTTACATACAGCGGCGCCCCCGTGATTTCACCCCTGTCCCTTCCGCACCACGTTCCCACTAAGCTTTCTGATGCCATTAACTTTGCGAAGGAACGAAAAAGTACAAAGGTAATTGACAAAAAAAGTGGCACGGTAGAATGGTCGAACTATTTAACGCGTCCTTATCAAATTCAGAGTAAAGATGGCTCAAGTCAGGGTAATTATTACGAAAAGAGTCAGGCGATTGCAGCCGCTAAATTGAAGAAGGATGTAAACGTGATCAATCGATCATCTGCTGATGTTCTTTGGACAAATAGTTCTGGAGAAACGGTGACAAAGTCTCTTAAAAGTAAGGTTCTTTCTGGAAGTGACCGGTTTGAAACAGCTGTAAAAATATCAAGAGAACTTTATCCTGATGGATTTCAAAGTAATAAAGAAGAGAAGACTGTCGTTTTAACAAATGGTTTAGGTTATGCAGATGCATTGTCGGTCGGACCTCTTGCGGCTCAATTAGGAAATGCGCCAGTTCTTTTAACAAGAGCAGGTTCTCTTGATCCCTATTCTAAGGAGGAAATCAAGCGTTTAGACGCGAGAAAAGTACTTGTTATTGGCGGGGAAAATGCCATTTCACCCACGATAGAGCAGCAGGTGAAACAGTTAGGGGTAACAGTCGAAAGAATAGGTGGAGTTGATCGGTATGAAACAAATCTAATGATTAATGAGAGACTCGATCAAGTTGAAGGTGTATTTGTAGCAAATGGATTGAGCTATGCAGATGCACTTGCAAGCTCACCAATCGCGTCTACATCCGATTGGGCAATTATACTAACAGATAAGAAGAAGGCATCCTCTGAAACACTTTCGTATGTAAAAGGAAAGAAGACCGCAATTCTTGGCGGAGAAGCCGTCATTTCTTCAAATCTTGAAGACCAGTTGAGAAGCTTGAATGGATCAAGTGTGAAGCGTTTAGCTGGAGAAACGAGATATGAAACACTTGCTGCCATTTTAAATGAGTTTGGTGATGAGATGGCATCAGATTCCGTGCTTCTTTCGATTGGCCAGGACTTTCCAGATGCACTAGTTTCTTCTTCGTTAGCCGTGAAAAATGGGTCACCTTTGATTCTCGTACATGATGAATTGAATTCATCTGTACAGGACGTTCTTTTTGAATATGGTATGGAAAACCGTGTAACCACTTTATTCACAGTTGGTGGAAAAGTTCAGGAAAAACCGAAAAGTCAGGTAGCTAACAGATTATATTAGGCACATATTAACCATTAACTTGGAGGCAAATATGAAAAAAACCACAATAAGTTTACTTTTAATGTTATTTATAGCGACTGGGTGTGGTACAGGTTCAACAGAGAATAGCTCGAGTGAAGTAACCGAAGCGAAAGCAGGTACTAACGAAATAAGCACGGTTAATGAATTGGATTTGATTGACTACAGACCTGAAACTGGTGTCACAAAGACATTTACATCTCAGGGAAAGCAGTTGTTTACCGAATATATTGTTGATCAGAATGCTGAATATCTCCAAAGAATTATTACACTTGGAGATATGCAAACGACTCAGATCGTCAAATGGACAGAAGACCGAGCTGCCGTTGTAGAAGAAAGTCAATCAAGTAGTAAAGAAAGTATGCTTGACGGATATGAATCATTAGAAGAAGTGGAAGCACTTTTGGATCTTTCCCAGAAACAAGAAGGGCTAGAGATGACTACTTTGGATACTGTAGAAGTTCCTTACGGAAGTTTTCATGACGTCATAAAGGTGATAAAGAAGCAAGACCAAATGATCATGACAATCTTTTATGCAAAGGGAGTAGGAATGATAAAGCAAGTATATGAAACAACAGAGAACTCAGAAAAAGAAGTGGCAGAATTAGTTGGAATTCAATAAAACATGAAAAAAGCAGCCATCCTGGTTGCTTTTTTCGTGTTGGATATCTCAAAAAATGTTATTCGACAAAAGATGGCAATTCAGGTTGAATTATGAAAGAATAAGTTAATCGTTTCTAAATTCATGAGAAACGTTAAGATTTTGTAAATTACGGTTGAATAAAGGGGGGGATTAGCGAAAAAATGTAGAGAAAAGGCGACTTATCAAGGGTTAGTACCCAAAATGACAGGCTTCTGCTACTGGTAGACGACAGAAGCGGAATTATATAAAATATAATATGACGTTGAAAATATAAATGCAGTGAGATTAGGAGTTAACAAGCGAATGTTTAAAAAATTACTCAACGATTGGCGAAATAACAAAGATTTGCTTTACCACCTAACCGTATCCGAGCTGAAATCGAATACTGCTAGAACGTACCTTGGAACATTATGGTGGATTGTCGATCCAATTCTGTATATGGCTATTTATTATTTTCTAGTAGGAATCGTTTTAGATCGTGGCGGAGACGACTACGCTGTTTATCTTTTTACAGGCCTGATCCCGTTAAAATGGGCAACTGCTTGTATGGTTGATGCCACTACGGCTATTTCATCAAAAGCTCGTATTCTTCAACAGGTTTATGTGCCAAAGCTTACTTTTATTCTGGTGAGGCTTGGTGTGAATACATTTAAGTTTCTTGTAAGTTCAGTCATTATGGTTTTATTCCTCTACTTTAGTGGTGTTGACTTAACCGTAAATGCATTGAATTTCTTTATCTTAATCATACTTAACCTTCTTCTATTGCTCCCAATCATGATCATCATGGCTCATATTGGCGTGTACTTAAAAGATATTAAAAACATGATGCAATACATTTCACGGACATTGCTTTATTTGTCACCAGTACTTTTCCGAATGGAATCGGTACCTGCAAACATTAGAGATCTTCTTTATATTAATCCTTTCACTAACTTTCTCGTTTCGTACCGTAATATCTTTCTTTATCAAGGACAGCCACTATGGGATAACCTCTTGATTATATTAGCGCTCTCACTAGTCCTGTTGTTTATTGGACTACGCATTTTGAACAAATACGACAAACAATATGCTAAGGTGATTTAATTGAAAAAGGACATCATTGAACTAAAAGATATTTGGGTCTCGTATCCTGAGCATTCTGATAATCCATTGAAGCAATTGCTTAGTAAGGATAAAAAGCAGTTCTGGGCATTGAAAGGGCTTGATTTTACTGTTAAAAAAGGTGAAGTTCTCGGAATTATTGGTCGAAATGGCTCAGGAAAAAGCACTCTTTTGAAGCTTATGAGCGGTTTAATTGAACCAGATCAGGGGTCTTACCAGGTCGAAGGAAAGCGTCCGATGTTACTTTCTCTTGGAGCCGGGTTTCAGCCTGAACTTTCTGGTATTGAAAATATTTACTTGAATGCCCTTCTACTTGGGAACCGTAAGAAGAAAATTGATGAAAACCTGGAAGCTATTATTGAATTTTCCGAGCTGGATGATTTTATTTATAAGCCTGTTAGAACGTATTCATCTGGAATGAAAGCAAGGCTAGCTTTTTCAACTGCGATTATGCTTGATCCAGAAATTCTATTAATTGATGAGGTATTAGGTGTTGGAGACTCAGCGTTTCAAAAGAAATGTAAAGATGCGATCCTTGAAAAGATTCAGCAAGATCGTACAGTGATTCTGGTTACACACTCTTCAGGACTTGTGAAACAGATATGTGATCGTGTTGTATGGATTCATCGCGGTGAACAAAAAGCGGTTGGCGATACGAAAGAAATCGTTGAACAGTACGATGAGTTTATGAAGGCGAAGAAAAAATGAAGCATATTCTAATGGTTCTTTTTAAAGACATCGATTACGATGCCAGAGTACAACGAGAAGCGATTGCTCTTGCAGAGACTGGTTATCAGGTGACGATTTGTTGCCTGAATGAATTTGATACAGATCCTCCCTTTTTGCATAACTTGATCAAGATTTATAAGCTCGCCATTTCAACAAAGCAAGCAAAGAAAGAGATCGCTAGTGGTTCATCGCGAAAACCAACAGTACTAGCGAAAATGGTTCGGCATCCACTCATTAAACTTGCGAAGGATCAATATGCGAGCTACGAATTTTATAAAAAAGTAAAGATAACGATGGAATCTGAAACCATTCATGCCATTCACTGTCACGATTTAAACACGCTTGATACTGGTAAACGCTTAAAGGAACATTTTCAGAGCAAGTTGATTTATGACTCGCATGAACTTTTTAATGAAATGACTGGTCGAAATGCCGTTGATCGTCGTTTTGGTTATGCATTAGAGGCAAAGTTAATGAGGCATGTTGATCGATTTATAACTGTAAACCCTTATTTAATCGATAAATTTAGTAAGCGGTATGGGAAATTACCACCTTCGATTTATTTGCAGAATATACCGCTTCTTGGTCTTGAGCAAGAGCGGAAAAATGCTCATTATTTTCATCATCTTTATGGAATACCAACTGATAGAATCATTCTTTTGTATCAAGGGGGATTCTCAAAGAACAGGGGTATTGAGCTATGTGTTAAATCGATGAATCAATTGTCTGATCACTATCATCTTGTTTTGCTTGGAGATGGTGATATAAAAGAAGCTCTTATGCAATTAGTTGAAGGAGAAAAGCTTACTTCCAGGGTTCATTTTCATCCGAAGGTACCACCTTCAGAAATATTATCTCTAACCAAGGAAGCTGATATTGGGCTCGTGATGTATGAGAATGTGAGTGAAAATAATTATTATTCAACACCGAATAAAATTTTTGAGTATATGTTGATGGGACTTCCGGTAGTATCTTCTAATCATCCAGGGAAAGCTTATCTATTAGAAGAGTATGATTTTGGGGTAGCAGTGGATGAGAATGAAAAGGCGATCGTAAAAGGAATTGAAGCAATCCAGCAAAGAAGTAATTATTATGTTCAAAAATGTGACGAGGCAAGCAAAGTACTAAATTGGCCAAATGAATCAAAAAAGTTAATTCACTTGTACAATGAATTATTTTCTTAAACAACAAGGAAATGTGGTTACCACATTCATTTCTGAAGTTACTGTGAGTGAGGAGTTGTGATTATGAAACTTGTCGTAATGGGCCTTGGATACATCGGGTTACCGACAGCTGTTATGTTTGCAAGGCACGGCGTTCAAGTGCATGGTGTGGATATTAATGAGCAAGTGATTGAGACGTTAAAGAATAAAACACTGCATATTGAAGAACCAGGTTTAGGGGATATGCTTGTTGAAGCAGTCGACTCTGGCCGTTTAACGTTCGGCACAGAGCCGATCGCGGCAGATGGATTCATTATCGCGGTGCCTACTCCTGTCAATCCAGATAAAACAGCAAACTTAAATTATGTACGCTCTGCTGCTGAAATGATTCAGCCTTTGTTAAAGGAAGGGAATCTCGTCATTCTTGAATCGACAAGTCCTCCCGGCACAACGCTGAAGGTGCTTTCACCTATTCTAGAATCATCAGGCCTTAAGGTGGGGAAAGACCTGTATGTTGCCTATTCTCCTGAACGTGTTTTACCTGGTAAGCTGCTCGATGAACTTGTGAATAATAATCGTATTGTTGGTGGAGTGAATCCGGCCTCTAGTATTAGAACAGAGGAAATTTACAAAATCTTTGTAAAAGGAATGATTCACCAGACTGATGCCACGACTGCAGAAATGGTAAAATTAATGGAGAATACGTACCGTGATGTAAATATTGCGTTAGCTAACGAATTGGCACGTATTGCAGAACAGGTAGGGTGCGATATTTGGAAAGCTGTTGAATTAGCCAACTGCCACCCAAGGGTGAATGTACACTCCCCAGGACCTGGAGTTGGTGGGCACTGCATAGCTGTTGATCCCTGGTTTCTAGTAGAAGCAAGTCCAGGGGATGCAAAGCTCATTCAAACAGCAAGAGCGATTAATGATGGAGTTCCCAAAAAGATTGCGAATCAAATTAAGGAACGAACAGAAGGACTTTCGAACCCGAAAGTTTCTCTGCTTGGACTTGCCTATAAAGGAAATATTGGCGATGCACGTGAAAGTCCTTCACTTACCATATTGCAAGAACTTGAAGATATGGGGATTGAATGTGCGGTTCATGATCCTTATGTCGTGGATAAGAGGATTGCGAATCAATTAGATACGATTGAAGATACGGTACGACATTCAGATTGTCTGGTGATTTTAACAGATCATAATGAATATAAAAATTTGAAACTTGAAACATTAGCAGCGTTAATGCGCCATACGTTGCTTTATGATACGAAGAATATAATAAGTAAACAACAGGCAGAAGAAGCTGGCTTTCAATATGAAAAAGTGGGGAAATCCCAAATCAACACGAATTTATTACATTTATAAAGGATGAATGAGATGAAGGAAGCATTGTTAACGAAGTTTGAAACAGGTAATGCACGTGTAGGAGTTATTGGACTTGGATATGTAGGACTTCCCCTTGCGGTTGAAATGGCACAAAAGGGTTTTGAAGTATATGGAATCGATGTATCTAAAGAAAAAATGGACATTCTAAATAACGGGAAGAGTTATGTGATGGATATTTCCGATGAACAGGTAGAAGCCATTATCGGAAAGAACTTTTTCCCAGGAGATGACTTTTCAGTTATCTCTAAATTAGATGCTGTTAGTATTTGTGTTCCGACACCACTTGCCAAAACAAAAGAACCAGACGTTTCTTATATCAATGCTGTCGTTGAAAAGTTAGTTGATTATATGACAGAAGGTACGCTTGTTGTTCTTGAAAGTACAACTTATCCAGGTACAACAGATGAATTAATTAAAGCTGTCATTGAAGAAAAGACTTCTTTCCGTGCAGGAGAAGACTTCTTCCTTTGTTTCTCACCAGAGCGTGTTGACCCAGGTAACCAGCAATTTAATACAAAAAATACACCTAAAGTACTTGGCGGTGCAACGAAACCGTGTCTTGAGCTAGGCGTATCTCTTTATAGTTCATTCCTAGAAAATATTGTTCCAGTTAGTTCAACAAGCGTTGCTGAAATGGTGAAGCTTCTTGAGAACACGTTCCGGAGCGTTAACATTGGCCTCGTAAACGAACTAACGATGATGTGCGATCGTATGGGAATCAATGCATGGGAAGTGATTGATGCTGCTGCTACAAAGCCATTTGGGTATATGCCTTTCTATCCGGGACCAGGAATTGGCGGTCACTGTATCCCACTTGATCCAGCATATCTCTCTTGGAAAGCAAAAATGTTTAACTTCTATAACCGATTTATTGAGCTTGCGAGTGACGTGAATGGAAACATGCCGCGCTATGCGCTGAATCAGGCTGCAGATATTTTAAATGATAATGAGAAATCCATTAAAGGATCTAAAATCTTTATTTTAGGTATGGCTTATAAGAAGAACATCGATGATCTTCGCGAATCTCCAGCACTTGAAATCTATCGCCTTCTTGAAGATAAGGGAGCACATGTGTATTACCATGATCCGTTTGTTTCAAGCTTTAAGAATGGGGAAGAAGTTGTTTATTCCGTTGAGTTAAATGACCAGAATCTTGATGACGCTGATCTTGTTGTGATTGCAACTGATCATACAACAGTGGATTATGATTATGTCATTGATCGCGCGAAGCTAATTTATGACACGCGGAATGTAACAAAGAACTACAAAGATTCGAAAGGTAAAGTGACGCTACTTGGTGGACAGCAAAATTTTGATTTACCTACGAATGTTGAAGAAAATTCAAGTGTAAACCCTAAGTAATTGATGTAAAAGGAGAATTCTACATGAAATTTGATGTTAGCCCATTTTATACAGAAAATATTGAGGTATTGATCAATGAGGGTTGCTTAAATAACAAACTGATCGCAAACGGAAGAAAAGCAAATTCCCTTCTTATTCTTTCTGGTGATGGGGAAACACAAGCTTCATTAGAACTAGCAAGAGTAGATCAACGTGTGACAGAACTTGTTCGTTTTGATGAGGATTTCCAAAAGAAAAGAAAAATGTATAGCTCCTTACCTCAGGAGCTTCAAGAGAATATAAACCTTCAAAAAGTGAATTACTATCGTGCAGCAGAACTGGAAGCGTACCATTCTGAAATGGTTCTTCTTGAAGGAAGTTTCACACGAAGATTTTACGAGGAAGGCTTTCTTTTGGCGCTTCATCGTATTTTGGCAGAAGAATTGAATGGCAGCCTGGCGGTGAAATTTCCGATTAACGAAGAAATTACAGAAGATATTTCGGAAGTTGTTCTAAGTTTAAATCAATTCTTTATTGCCACTTCAATGGGATTTGAAGACGGCTATCTATTCTTCATTGGTGAACCGCGGACCGCACTTCCTGAAGACCGAATTAAACAAGAAGTGACAAGTGGCCTGTTAGCAGCTATTTTAAAGCTTGAAAAAGCTCATCAGAAATTGACCGCAGTTCTGGTGAAAAATAAGCCTAGTAGTGAAGAAAAAGATGACGCGATTGCCACAGCAGTAGCGAGTCAAAACATGGAGCAAATGATCCAGCAACAGTTCCAAATTAGAGATTTGAACGAACAACTTAAGAATCTAAAACGTGATTCAAATAAGAAGGAAAAGCAACTGTCTCAAGTGACAAGAAAATATAATCGCGCTCAACACATCGTAAACCATATGGATTCAAATGCATCTACCCGGTATTTGATTGGTGATGCGGTAATGGGATCAACGAAGTCATTTGGGCGAGCAATTCGGTTACCAAAAAGGTTGCTTCGCATTTATCGAGATGCTAAAAGTGGGAAAATTGGACGGATCAAAAATGGCTCTGGCTCGTTTGAAATAGAACCAATTAATGATGGGAATGCTATTCTTTTTGTGCCAACTAACGGTGCGGGCCTTGGCCATTTAACAAGACTTCTTGCGATTGCGAGACGAGTGAAGCGCATTGATCCATCGAAAAAAATTATTTTCCATACGACCAGTTCAGCAATGCATTTGATTTTGCAGGAAGGTTTTCTTGGCTACCACTTACCATCTAAGATGCTGTTTCCAAAAGAAATGAGTGCCAAGCAGTGGAACGCAATGTTACGTGATCATCTTGAAACGGTCATTGGCATTCACCAACCTGAAACAATTGTGTTTGATGGTGCCTTTCCATATGCCGGTCTGGTTGCTTCGATGCGAAAAAAAGACGGATTAAGAAAGATTTGGGTAAAGCGTGGTCAGCATAAGGAAGGTAAGGCTGAGTTAGTGGAAACCAAAGAAGCAGAATTCGATGAAGTGTATGTTCCGGGTGAAGCTGGTGGGGAAAACAGTATGAGAAAAGAAGGAATAAAAACATTCTGTGAACCAGTTTTATATCTAGATCGAGAAGAACTGAAAGACCGTGAAAGTGTCCGTCGCCAGTGGAACATTCCAGAAGGTATGAAAATGGTATACGTTCAGCTTGGAGCTGGGAAAATCAATGATATTCACTCAACGATTTCCATCCTATTGAATGAGTTGTTAAAAAGAGACGATGTCTTCGTCGTCATTGGAGAATCCATTATTGGTAATCGAATGGATTTAAAAATGGATCGGGTTCTTACATTGAGAGACTATCCAAATTCCATTTATTTCAATGCATTTGATTTGATCGTAACAGCTACTGGTTACAACACTTTCCACGAAGTCATGTATTTCGGAGTGCCATCAATCTTAATTCCGAATGAAAATACAAAAACGGATGATCAAGTGGCAAGAGCTATGATTGCTGGAAACGCTGGAGCTGCGATCGTTTTAAGAGATCCTGGTGCAGCTGATTTTGAAAAAGCCATTAAAGAAGCGCTTGATGAAGAAAACAATCAAAACATGAGAAGAAGTGCTCTTTCATTAATGAAAGAAAATGGGGCACAACAAATGGCGGAAATGATTGTACAAAACGCAACAGTGAATCAGTAGAAATTAAAATGGGAGAGTGATGAAGATGAAACGAAAAATCTTGGTACCAATCGCATTTAATAATTGGGCGTTAACTGATGTGAATGATAATCGTTTAACGAAGGAATGGATCGATCATCGTATGGGGATTTTCATGAAATACACATGTAGAAGCCTTAAAGCACAAACAAATCAAGATTTTACAACGATTCTTCAATATGATCAGCGTTCTGAAGAACACGTAATGAACGCGCTGAAACAGCACGATCCACTTCCAGAAAACATTAAATTTGTGCCTAAAAATGCTTATAACAAAACGTTAGAGCGTGAAATTCAGGATTACGATGAAGTATACTTTGCACGAATTGATTCTGACGATATGTACCATAAAGGCTACTTTGAATTTCTGAAAAACCATCAACCTGCAGAAGGTACTGAAGCGCTTATTAATCAGTACGGCTACTTTTATGATGAGTATTCAGATAAGGTGGCAACAGCTAAAATCAAATCACCACCTTTTTATACGCTCATTTATAATGTGGCAGAGTATCTTGATGGTAAGCGTCATCCGGTTAAAGGTCATCTATCCGTCCACAGCCTTAACCATGAATTATTAGAGCCAAGAAACTACGTTCAAGTCATTCACTCGAATAACATGTCTACATCTTTTGAAAACCGTTATATCGATGGATTAATTGAAGATGAAAATGAAAAGAACCAAATTCTTAGTAATTTCTGGGGTTAAACGTACGAAATGAAAAGCTGTCGGATTTTGTCCGGCAGCTTTTTTTGCAAGGAATAGGTTATAATCTCTAATTTATTTTAAATACGTAATACTATCAGGAAATGACCCATAATCCTTTTTTGAATCTGTGGAATCAGCTATAATGCAAATAAATGGTATCCAATTCATTAGCTGCCTGTGCAGTAGAATCAGGAGAGTGGCATGTTAAAAAATCAGTTAGTGCATTTACAAAGTGAAACCTTATCCATTCCTGAACCTCAACGGTCGAGATTAAGATGGTGTGGCTCTAGAGCATCAGGAAAACATATTCTTCATATAAGCCAAACACCTGGGATTCTTTCCATTGTTAATGAAGATACTCAATTAGACATGGTGAACCTTATTGTTACTCGTGATGATTTATCTATCCTCGATCATCCGTCAACCGTAAATAGTACAAGCTCATTTTGGACAGGAGATCTTTCAGGAGGAATTCCATTTCCAACAAATTACTTTGATGTGCTTATTATTGAAGATGCTTTAGCTGAAATTCTGCCTGTCCATAATGATGAAGTGCAAAGACTTATTAAGCCGAATGGAAAAATCATCGTAACGGAAAAACTTAGACAGGCAATCCAATTAAAAGATGAGTGGAGAGCTATTTTTTCAAGCAATGAAAAGATTGATCAACGTGTCGATGAACACTATGTTAATGTCGTACTAAGAAATGTAATAAAAGCACCTGACCATTCGGAAGACGTGGTAGAAGTTTTATTAAATGAGATGCAAGAAATAATTGAAAGAATAAACAAAGATTACGCTAAGGCGTTACATGAAAAGCTTGAAGAAAAAAAATCAGAAGAACTAGCACGACTTCAAGAAAAGAACAAATTAGTGAACAGCATTCCTTTTATAAGAAAAAAACATGAAGCTCTTATTGCTCAATTAGAACTTTCACCTGAAGAAAAAAAGGAACTATCTCAAAAATCTAATGAAACCGTGATACATACGAAAAAATGCGACCTGCATGACCAGCTTAGTCGCTTTCAAGCAGTTGGAAACATAACGATTGTATTTGGAGAAACACATTTATATCGCAAAAATAGTCTTGTATTTTCACATCAGCTAGTGGATGTGCTCTCTCATAAAAAGGGGAGAAATGTTGTTTATGTAAATGGAAACGAGTCTCAGGCATTTGCTCCTATTTATAGGGCAGGGTCAAAGTTAATCCAAATTAGCAATACAGAATTTCATGAGCATCTTCACTTATTCGACTCTCCTGAAATGTATGTAACCGTACAAGATCTTCAGCTAGCTAAAAGGCTTGGACGATTACAGTGGAAAAAGTGGAGTGTCTATTATTTTCCAGAGGAAATAGCAGACCAAGAGGTTCATAGCTTTTTAGTTGGAAGTCTTACCCCTGATAGCTTTATTACGAGAATGAACAGCTACCTTACATATGGAACGAAGCCAAAGCAATTAAAGGAAATGGCTACCCCTGTTGAAGAAAAGCGAATTGTTGTAGGCTACGTTGGAAACCTGGAACGAGTGGATTATCGTGCCATTAAGGAAATGTTGGTAGCAAACCAAAAGGTGGCGGTTGAACTTATCGGTTATAATCTTCCAGGCGCTATTCCAATCAACACAAAAAGACTTATGATAAAAGAGTATACAAATGAAGATGAGCTAAGGAAAAGAGTGGAAAAGTGGACATTTGGCTTTCTGCCATTTCGACAAAGTGAGCCAATCGTATCCATTGGGATGATGAAAACTTTAGGTATCCCACTATTAGTTACTAATGATTGGAGTGCTTCTATACAAGATCAGAAAGTATGGTCACTTGATGAAGAGGAGACGTTAAGTGGATTTTTAGAAGAAGCGATTTGCATGTGGGAGGGGAGAGAAAGACGATGAAAATCCTATATATTTATCGCTACTTGTTATTAGGTGGCGTAACCACTCAATTGGCAAATAGACTTGAATTTCTCAGATCTGTCAGTGATCCTCACTTTATCTTTCTTTCTGATCATGGAGGTAGGACGGCCTTTGGAGACTTCGATCAAATCAAAGTGACAGATGACCCTGCTAGTGTTCATGACTATGTGAAAAAGTATCAGTTTGATTTAATTATCGCTATTGATACAAAGGAAATGACAGATTACTTAATAGACGTACACTGTGAGGTTCCTATCATTCAAGAGGTTCATGGCATTTCATATAAGCTGAACTATTTGGTAGGGGATGAGCAGCGTCATTTTCGTGGATATATTGTTCCTTCGAATTATAGTAAAGAACGAATCGTTGCAGACTATTCGGCTCCTGAAGA
>OAOU01000179.1_pt1 | contig 12748 bp, 9 predicted proteins | sample 1470821 | NCBI WGS metagenome assembly OAOU01 (sample SAMEA3275579, study PRJEB22092) | marine metagenome | biome: ENVO:00000447 MARINE BIOME; feature: ENVO:00002042 SURFACE WATER; material: ENVO:00002010 SEAWATER | collected 2014-06-20T12:30:00+00 | depth 0 m
TCCATCATGGCTTCATCTTCCATGGCGTTTTCAAAAATACGTTCGTCTTAGATTACTTTAAACAATTCAGTGAAGACGGCGTTGATATTCTCACGCTCCGCCCCATCGGGATAAGCGTTATGGTTTTTATATAGCGCATTGTTAGCACCGTAACTGAGATAGTCGTTTTGGCGATCCTGCGCCTTTAAGCTGTCTTCTAAAAAGGCTTGGAACGCACGCGCTGCCATTTCGAGCGTGGTTGACCAGTACGGCTTAGATCTACCCTCGTCCAGTCGTTTTGACTCAGCATAAAAACTAGATGACGGTTCACCAGTGTTTAGCGTGATTGTTTCGCCTATCTTGTCTTGGTTGTGATAGGCAGCGGCTATTCTACGCCATGTTTTGTGATTTTTGCTGCGCTTGCCGCCATTACTACGCGTCAATATTCTATCAACCTCGATCACCGCTTGCGTGGCATCGTTGTCCTTAATGACTCTTTGTAACTTGCCTAAATAATCGCCGTCAGGTAGGTTTAGCTTAGCGGCTCTAACAAGAGACTCTGTGATCTCAAACGATTCAGGTGCTCGAATATCACCCTCTAGCATGGCTGATCGCAACTTATTAAACGCGGCATTTATTGGGCTATCGCCTAAAATGGATGAATCCTTACTTAAAAACAAGCCAGCGCTAGTGCCGCCGTCAACGTCCATCACCTCGGCCAATATGTTGTCGATAGCGTGAAACCACTCATGGCCAAGTGATCCGCCGCCCTTCATCTTGCTCAAGTTAATCACACGCGCAACCGGTTCATAATGAGCCATTGCGCCTTTTTTACCCCGCGCGCCCAGTGCCAGCGCCAAACGGCCGCCAAACGCTAGCGACTTGGCATCAATCCCTACCACGTCGGATAGATCCATCATGGCCGCCGCCGCATTTTCAACGTGAAATTTAGCGACAGCCTTGTCTTTGAGCACCCAGTTACCGGACTGGATATCACGGAAGCCGAACATATCTTTTAACTCTTCAGTCGATCTTACGTTGACCTCACGCCCGCCCTTTCTCTCGATCTTGTCAGCAACCACCAATTCAAACGTGGTTTTGGTCTTGCCTTTTTTAGCGCCGCCTTTGCCAGCGCCGCCCTCATTGATGGTTAAAGCCCAGTCGTCATAACGCTTGTTTAGCGCCATGTTGGCGTGTTTAACAAAAGATCCTGACGTAAACTCGATGATATTCCAAAAGCGTTCGCCAAGTGACACCCATGCAAGGTTAGCGTTTGGATCTCGAAGGCCGCTTAATCCAGCTTGCAACGTCATAAGATCAAATTCATCTAATAAATTCTTATAGGCCATAATACTTTTAACGGTTGTTACGGCGGGGAAGTTTCTATTTTCTAACCCTGAGAAGTCGATATCGGGGTATTTGTCAGCAAGCCACCTTTTCATAGACTGGCGGCGGTGGTAATAGGCGCTTTTTGTTACCAATGGCTTAAACTTGCCGTCATAATAATCGGGAATGGCCGTGCCGCGCCGCTTAGTGCTCTTTGGCATATCCATTTCGTCCGCCGCTTTAGATTCAGCGGCTTTGTACTCGGCTTCAAACTTAGCGGATCGCTCTTTCATGGAAGATAAAGCGTCTGTTAGTTTTTGATCTAATTCTTTATAACGTTTGGCGTCCTCAGCACTGACTTTAGTGCCGCCCATTTCTTCAGCAATCTCTTTTAGCTCGGCCACCAATGACTTGATATCAGTGATACCGATAATGCGATCTTTTAGGGTATTGATCCCAGTAACATAGGCTTTACGTGCCAGCTTTTGCCGCTCAGCGACATTACTTTCAATGTCTTTATAGATACGCTCACGATCGCCGTGACTAACCGGCCGTATCATGCGTTTACCTGTATTGCTTTTTTCAAAAAATTCGAGAATATCCCAATGCGGCTTTGGCGCAATAGAAGCAAATACTTTTTGAATGATAAACGCCGTGCCAGCATCGCCGCCCGCGTCTTTCATGGCTTGATAGTCGATATCACCTAAGATATTAGCCTTTTTGATTACGTCCTCAGCAAACAAGGCGTCCGCTTCGATCTCATCCCATTCGATATCGGTATCTTTGACGGTATGGCCATCTTTGGCTAGCTCTTTAATGCGTTTAGCAGCCTTTTCTTTATGACTCCCAGCGATATAACCAGTATCAGCATAACGGTAATTTTCATCATTAGTGTTGTCGCTGTATTCGTCGTCCGCTTCATCTTCTTCGCCTATAATGTCATGTTGGTTTTGATCATAAACGCCCATACTCTTTAAAAGCTCAATTAGGCGCTGGCTGGCTTTGATGCGACTCACAGCATTGGCCGCCGCCTGTACTTCGGCGGTGGCTTTCTGCAACTCCTTGATCTTGCTAAGGTTGTTTTTAATGTCCACGGTTAGCCCCTATGCGTACTTGCGGTAAGCCTGTTTTAGCTTCTCGTCATAGTTGTTTTTGGCGTAAGCCTTGCCATTATAACCATAAGCGAACGCCGCCCAGTCTTTACGGCGTAAAGCCCCATCAAGATTGAAGTGTTTGATATAACGAACCACGGCTTCTAGCTGCTTGGCTTCGCTTTCATACATATCATTGATAAACGCCTGTAGCGATGGATAGCCCAGCTTCTCCCAGTGGTAGCCCATAACCTGACCGATACCCCAGCTTGCCGACTCAAGCGCCGCATCACGGTTATAACTGACTGCAATCGCCAACTTTTTGTGTTGCTCGCTAAATTTGCCATAACCGCCGCTAACCTTGTTACAAACGCGTGGGTGTTTGGCCATGATCTGCAAACGCTTAGTAAACCAACGGATCTCACCCAAACGCTGCCAAAAAACGTGGCGCTCAAACAAGATTGCGGGTTCGCCTGTACTAAAAAAGCCGCTACTACGACATTCCACCTCAAGCACGGCTTTTAGCGCCGCGTACTCTACGCCAAGATCGTTGGCGGCGGCCACAATTTGCGGCTTGGTTAAATATTTACTCATTGTTTGATCCTTGTTGTTTGATTACTTTTGTGTAGGTTGGGTGTTGCCACGCATGACATTAAGCTGTTGTTTTAGCTGCTTATTTTCAGCGGACAATCTCCTCGTTCTTGTTGATAAAGACCGACTGTACTTGGTCGATCGGCGCAGAACAAAAGCCGCAATTAACATCATAATGATCATGATTATTCGAGCTAAAGCGCTCTGATAAGAAGGCTCAAAAACGGCACTGCCCCAGTCAGCCCAAATAAGCATGAGCCACAAAAGTACGCCCAGCGCCAGCATGGTTGATATTGATTTTTTCACTGTGCAAGTGTGCTTACTCATTAACAGATAAACGCAAATGCTAATGCCAGCAAAAGGGGCGGCGGCGTTGATCCAGCGCCAGTCAAGTAGTATGTATAGATAACTCACTTGTCATCCCCCTTTAAAATCCACGCGGCCAACAATCTAAGGCGACTCATAGCCACTGTTTTGATACCGTTAAGGGTAAAGGTAGTAAATATCTTTTTTAGTCCACCCCACAGCTCGGCGCTGCGGATAGCTTCACCAAGGTTAAAGACCAGTAGCGTACCCGCGAACCCTGAGCACAGCCCTGTGAACATAAGCATCGCCATTGTTGGGCTAGATACAAACGTAGGAAGCACGACAAACGCACCAACCAAGCCAGCAAAAAAGCCCATGACCAAATTCATGAATTTTTGGGTATAAGACAATCGCGCTTCTTTCATCACGTCCACATACAGCGATGCAACCGACCCAATAGCGGCCAGCACTACGGTTAAGACAAAAAACACCCAAATAGGCAAATTTAGATAAAGAAACAAATGTGTTTGGCCAAGCTCACGAGCAAAAACTTCACCACCTGCGCCGACCGCTGCCACATTAGCGCCATTACCAACAATATTTGCCAGCGCAATTTTCGCGGTGGCGACTTTTTGGCTCATGCCGTATTACTCCTTAGCGCCTATGCGCCGTTTTAATTACTATTTAAGCTAATTGCCAATCGGTTGCGAGTGCGTCTGACTGGCTGATAGTCCATGGCACAACTTCACCACTAGCGGACTTCAAGGCCATATAAGCGCTGTATGGAACCATGTCGTTAGGATAGTCACCTACCAACACGCCCTTGGTGTTACGCTGTGCTGGATAGCTTGCGGCTGGCACGATATATACAAACATGCCTTTACCATTCCAGCCTTCGCGCTGCACACGCTCACCCAACTCCATCAGGTGTAGGGCTGTGCCAAAGTCAACAAGATCACCTTCTTTGATTGGGTGTTCGCTCCCACCTTCCACAAACTCACAGCAATCACATAAAGAGCCGCCACTTGCCAGCGTAGCGATTTCGTCATCGGTCAATTCGTGATCTGAGTCTTGGGGTGCGGCGCACATCTCACCTGCTCGCTGGTCATCAGGCTTATAATAGTGTCTTTCAAAATTTTCTTTAGGCACCCACGACACCTCGCCGTGGTAACTTAATGTGTTTGCCTCGATTTCGGGGTCAACAATTAGGTAGCCTTCTTCGTCTTTAGTGGATGTACTTACATTCCAGCCGCGCAAGTCGTTATATTCGCCGCGCGTCATTGGCTTAGCGGTTACTTTCTTTAATGCGTTAAATCGCTTCATATCTGTCATAACTTACTTCCTATATTTAATATTGTTTATCGTCTTGCCGAATTGGTCGTAATAACTGCATCTAAGCGAGCAATAACGGCCGACTTATAAAGGCGCTCTTGCTCAATAGTTTTTGATACGCGCTCAAAACTTGGTGAGTCTCGATACATTTTTATAAAAGACAATCCTATTTTAAGGGCTTCGGGCAAGCTCATTTTGCCGTGTTCCACCATCGTAAATGCGTCTTCAAGCAAGGCATGTTGCAAGTCTTGCGGCTGCCCCTGATAAATGGTCAAGGGTGTGAAATCGTGACGGCTCCATATTGCCGTCACCTCCTGATTTAATAACGGTTAAGCCTTTATTGTCGCTGCCTAATTTGACAAAATGCGTCAGCTGGTGTGCGCCGTTACTATAGGCATCGACAAGATCGTTAAAAGCGCTGGTGGCAGATAGGCCGCTAATGAAGCGAAAACGCTCTTGAATAACGGCGTTGATCTCGCTGTCGGTCATGGTTGCTGGTACTGGCTCCCATACAACGTCATCGCCACCAATAATGCTGGCTAGATTTCCGCTAAGCTGGCACGCCATTTGCCCCATAAGCCATTCGGCCACGTTTTCACAAATCCCCTCTAAAACAACAACGTGAGCGCCGCGTAAATGGTTGATAATCAATTCACCCACTTGCACCTCATTTGGTACGTCTGATTGGATAGTTTCGATCATATATTCATCGTTCGCGCCAGCGTCATCAGCGTTGTACTTGTGGCTCGTGGTTGCTTGATGGTTTAGCAGTATGTAATAGCGCTCTTGCGCGGTTAATCGACCTGCCAACGCTGCATCGCCGCTTAAATGGCCAATTAAGGCGCTTAGGCGTTTTTCATTAAAGTCTGACGGTATTTGTGCAATGTCTATGGCATCGCCAATACTGAGATCAGGCAAGCTCAGGCTTTCATTTAATAATTGAATGGTTAGTGTTGTGGTCATGACTAGCGCCTCGTGTTGATAATGTTTTGTGCATCCCATGCGGTTAATGATAAGAAGACAACTTGCACCCTAACGGCAATGCGGTCGCCGTCTTTGGTCATAGGTGCTGTGATTGGTGCTGATACACTTTCAACCACCATGGGGCTATAGGTTTTGCCGCCGTATTGAAGTTGTACCAATGGGGGAATGATTGAAGGAAACATGGCCTCGGAAAAACCGTCTTTTATCCCGCTAACCAATAGTGATTGCTTGGATAGTTCGGCGGCCGATGCCCATATTTGTAATTGTTGTAAAGCGTCTTCTACCTCACTTTTTGCGTTAGCCCACGCTTCAAAAAACAAGCTGCCAGTAATACGGATCGAGCTAGCAGACGTGAAGATCTGACGGCTGTTTAACTTGGTAAAGTTTGAGCGCCCCATCAAGCCTTGTAATTTACCCTCGGACTCGCTCAACGCATCAGCAACGCCTGTCAGTTCAGCGGCGGCCGCGCCTAGTTCGGCAATCCCAGCACCCACACCAGTTGGATCATTTGTTACCGCAAATAAGCTGTAGTAAGCGGCGTTGATTTGGCCTGACTGGATCATACCCATCAGGTTAGGTAAGCGCCCTTCGGGGTTTGATGACTCAAAAGGCGTGCTGTACTGGCTCTCGATGGAAAAATCAGCTTCCTCAAAAATAGATTCAACCGTGGGCTGGCTGGTATCAACGCTATAAGTCTGCTGACCTTGGCCACCCTCAAAATTACCCTCTACAACTGGTCTAATTTTTACAACAAGGTTTTTGTTTAAGCCTTTTTCGCGCCAAACGCTGCCTAGCGTTTTACCGCTAGGCTTTTGGCCTTTGTTGTTGGCTGGTGCGTCCAGCATTACGCACCTGCCATATCGGTAAGGGCTTTCATGCTGACGGCAACTATTTTTTGCTGTAGGGTCGTGCTGAGATAGTCTAGCTTGGCGCTAAGCTCCGCGTCACCCTCGACCTGATCTACCAAGTCGATTAGCTCGTCAGTATCAACGGTCATTGGGTCAAAATCAGCGGCGCTCATTTGCTGCTCGATCTCGTTAATACGCTTAGCGGCGGCGCTGGTGGCTGGCTCCGCTACTGTGTCGGCTTTGTTTTTTTCTTGGTAATCTATGTCTAGTACGTCAAAAACTTCTGATATGAGCCACTCTTTCTTAGATCGCAATGACTCCATCCAGTCTGAATTTTTTGTCACTTTGGTACTAGCAACAATCGATATCATAGAGTTTTGAGAGGTGTAACCTGCGCCGTTGGCTTTAACTTCAATCAAATTAAGGTTTACGTTTTTACCTGAAGGGTTGTACTCTGATCCTAAGATTTTGTAAGACTTACCATTTCCAGACTCAAAAGATATATTGGTTCCATCTACCGCATTGGCTGACAATCGCAGACCTTGTATTTTTGGACGCTGACTATTCATAACCTCATCGTAAAACTCATTAAAAAATGCAGCAAATAACGCATCGGGATCATCCAGCGTGTCATCTTTTGGCTGATCTGCTGCTGGCGCTGTCTCAGCTGTGTTAGGCGCGTCATGCGTGTCTGTTGTACTCATATCGTCATCTACCTGTATGTCTAGCGCGTCTGCCAGCGCTGATTGATATTCGTTAGTGTTGTCGGTGAATACGTGCTTAATCGTGGTGATAACATCAGTGCCGCTTGCGCCTTTTAAGATCTTGCACTCACCATACGCATCGATATCAGCACGCAAGTAAACGCCGCCCTTTTCAATCTGAACGGTGATACCGTAAGTTGGGTTAGATTTGCTATCTAGGCCGTCAAACATCGAGTCTTGGTAAGCGGTAGCCGTAAAATCACCGACCACAGCATCAGCGCCAAGCGAGATCGCCGCGTCCACAGTCTTACAAACGGCATCCGTAAAGTTTAGTGTCATATCTTTAAAGATACCGGCGTCGATATGGTATAGATCGCTATAGCTGTCCTCGCCGTGGTTTTGGTTGCCTACATGAATATTGTCATCGCCGATACCTAAAATATTTAGCTTATCGCTGTTGCGATCTAGGAATAATTCAGGGTACTCGCTTTCATCGATCTCCGCGTAGTCTACGTCATCGCTGCTAGTGCTATGCTTGGCCAATAATGCGTCGATACCTCTAAACGCGGGGTAAGTGGCAATGAGATCTTCGCTGTTATCAAACATTTTCGGTGCGCTGGTTCTGTAGGCGCGCGTTTGGGCGTTATCGGCGTACACGGTAAAGCCGCCATCGTCTTTAGGTATGGCCGTCCAGCTATCTTTTTTCTTACTATTCATGTAAGCGGTAACTGTTTTGCTTTCGGCGTCATACTCAAGCGGCGGATATTCCTTACCGTCATCGCCCGCAGGGAAAAATTCTTTACCCTCTTTCAACTTCATGGATTTATTGTCTTTTCTTATAGATCGCAAAAGCTTTAACACGCCCGCTTCATCGTCAGCGCCACTCATAAAGCCACTGCCTTTAAGATTGTATTGACCATAACTGTACGTCACTGTTACCAATTCACGGCCTTTACTGTTCACATACACCGATACCGGCTGCTCGGTTTCAAAATCCTTGGCTTCTTGCGCTTCTGAGTCTGTTACCAGTACCGCCGCACCGTCAGCAACAAGTTTTTGCATCTCGCTAAGCTTAAAGCTCTTGCCGCTTGCGCCGCTAAACGATGAAAATGATAGTATCGGCTCGTCGTTACCTCTGTTGATACCCTCCCAGCTCTTAAACTCTAAGACACTGCCCGTGTCATTAGCGTCGTTAGGATCAATAAAGCGGTAAGCGTCACCAACTTTGAATTGATCATCAATGAAACCTTCAGGATCGGCATAATTAATCTTGTACCCTAGGTCTTCAAGTAAGGTGGCGGCGTTGCTATTGGTTTTAGGGATTGACTGGTTATAGACTGAGCCGGTCGTGTCATCATTGACAAACTTGTTTGACCATCGCGTTTGCGCTGATTTGCTCGACGCCTTCACTAGCTTAGTTTCTTTAATCTCACCGGTACTTCTATCGGTGACATACATCAAGACTTGATCATCTTTGCCATCAAAGATATTCGCTTTGACGTATTCAAGCGCTTCTCTTATGGGGATAGTGTTTGGGTCGGCCTTGTCTTCATCGCCGCTTTCTTCGTTGTCGAAATACTGCGGGTAACCGTCTTGGTTTGCCTCAATAGCAAAGTCTATTCTGTCTATAGCGGTGGTGCGAACCCTCACTAACACTGGTTGCTTGTAAGCCTCGACCTGTTCAGCGCTAAAACCAAACTCATCAGCGTTTTCAATAAGCCATGCGCGGTAGTTCTCGGCATCGCCATTGTCGTATGCCAGCTTTACGGCCATAGCTCTACCGTTACCACTTTCAACAATCAAATCATCGCCCACGATAGGCGCACCGTTCCCCACTCGGTCTGTTTGGCCTAATTTTTCAGGTTGAAGTTTTTTAGCATTGGCCTTGATCGCCTCAACGGATTTTTTATCGCTACGATCACGCGGCTGTAGTGCTTGTGGAAAATCAGGATTGGCAACACCTGCCGCATCATGCGATACGATTAGTTTTTTTGCTTCCACTAGCGCAAAATTACTGCTGATCTTAGTGCCTTTGACTGTCGTTGACTCGTTGACGCTGCCTTTGGTTACTTTGTTATCGGTAGTGGTGTCGCTGGTAAGGTCTAAATCTTCATCAAAGAAAATATTTAAGATCAAGTCATTAGCTACCTCATCGTTCGTTGGCACTTTGTCAAATTGCTTGACACTTTCATTATCATCTTGGTAAGATTTATTTAAGCCTTGGTAATGGCTGGGATCGGAGAGCCGATCAAACGATTCGTTTGAGACAGCATCCCCTAGAGCTGCCAAGGCTTCTTTTTTGTTTATTCCAATATCATAAAGCGCTTCGCCTTTATCTGTTTTCTCAAGCACCACTCTTGCATCTCTAGCGATACCATCGACTTCTACCGATACCGTCAAAACATAGTAACCATATATATTCGGGGCTTTGTCTTTGTATGCTTCGGTGTAGCTGTAATACTTACCTTTTTTGATCATTTCAGGAATCGCGGCAACCAGCTGTAATTTATCGCGGAATGTATGATTTGCTTTTGCAATATGCTTACCACCACGGCGCTTCAAGGCCACATCGCTATCAATCGCTTGGCAAAAAACCACCTTATCTTTTAGGGTTTCATCAAAATAAGCCATTGCATTGTTTTTGGCGGTTTTGAAGTCCACGCCTTCGCTCACGTCTATCTCTTGACCTGTGATAGAGATTGTTGCGTCCTCATTGCTGTTATCATCTTTTTTTGATCCCACCAACGTTAACTCGGTACTTAATATTTGCGCCAAACGCTCGCGGCGCTTAGTGATTTCAATGGTTGTTTGGCCAGCTGATCTCTCATTGTCCATGATTGACTGAGCAATGCCGATCAAATCTTGCTTACCTACGCGATAAGCAATCAAGAGCTGCTCGTAAGCTGGCATTTTGGCCGTTGCCAGTGCGTCAGCCAGTCTCAAAAACTGCTCTTTAGGTAGCGCTTGGACAGACTCTACGGTCATATCCCATTCTTTAAACCTCTTACTAGATTTAGACAAGCTGCTTATGATTGCCTCCATTTCGTTGTGCTTGTCGGCCTCACTTTTGGCTGCGATCTGTTCATCGGTAAGCTGCACGTCAGGATTAAAAATAAGCTGGCTTATGGGCGCTCTCATTTGGCCACCATCATCAACAAAGATCCCTGTAGCTCCATCAGCTGAATAGTTTTTGAACGTGCCACGGCTGATCTCGCCGTACTCACCCATCCATATAACCGCATCACCCTCTGAAAAAGCGCCGCCCTTTGGTTTCTCAGGCTCAGGCGGTTTTTCGGCCTCGTCCTTACGCTCTTGCATGACCATATCGATTTTTTTGTTTAAGTCCATAATGTCGATATCTAACATGCTGATCGTAGACTTTCTATCAGCGACCGTCTGTTCTGCGTCCAATAGCTCTTGCTCAACCTTAGCCTTGCGTGCTTGCGCGGCTTTAAAGCGTTTAGAGTTCTTAGCGGCCACACGCATGATACGGCGTGCCAGCGCTGGCAACTGCACGTTATCGCCGTGTTTTGGTGATAATGCAGCGGTTACATCGCGCTTATTCAACATCCACTTCCACGACACCATGTAGTCGCTTGGTAGTAGTTTGGATGAGGACTCTAGCGGCTTGTGGAACCAAATAGACAGCTTTTGGCCGTCTGACAAATCAAAGACAAACGCGATATTAATCACACCTTGGCGCTTAAATTCTTTGGTTTGCGTTACATTGGTTACAGATAGACTTTCATCACCTGCTTGGCTAAGCGCTTTAAATAAACGATCTTTTAGTAGAGGTAAGCGACTTTTTGTGTCCATCAACGCATCAAAACCCGCTTCCTGTGCGTCCATGTCAAATAACGCGTCTGCCAAGTCAAACTCAGTGACAAGCTCGTTTCGGGTATCAGCGCGGGTAAGATCAAGATACAAGCGGCTGTCTTTACCGCCATGGCTGATTAGGTTGTTGTTACTATCCCACTGCACGCTATCAAACGTGACGCGCTCAGCCTCAACGACCAATTCAGGCGCGGTGATTACTGGTAGGTAGCTCTTGTTTTGCGAGGGGTTATCCATCAGCTTATTAATGGCATCAATCGACCATGCGTGGTCGTGATCCATACCGTCAAACTGCATGGCGTTGTTGGTGATTAGCTGGCAAGTAGTGCCGCCCAAGCTGTCTAGCTGTGACTTGGCGATTTGCAAGGCGTGGTTGCCGTCCATCGCGCCGCCAACGGCAATGCTATCAATATAAGTATTTACTGAGTCAAAAACATTAACAACGTGCCAGCGGTCATCAACGCTGCCAACGCTGCTATCAAAGCCTAGGCTGTCAAAGCCTGTGCTGTCCGCTAGAACGGCTGGTATTTCACGATAGCGGCCTGTGATACGTCCAGTCTCATAACGGCTGTACCGACTGGCGGTTGAGCCGTCAGGCTTGGTGATATAGTGATTGCTGTGCGCTTTATTCTGTTTGGTGTATGCCATTTCGCCGTACCTATGAATAATTAATAAGATACGGTTATTCTGACAAGTTTTAAGGGGTGCTGTTTAGGGGTGTTCCGTGGCCTAACGCTCGAAGATCAATGGCCTCATCTTCTGAAAGGTGATTGCTTCTTTAGCAACCTCACTTCTACCAACGGCGCTTGTCTCGGCTCGGCCACTTTTGACCGACACGATCCAAGATCGCGTGACGGCTGGCGGGTCGTTCGGTCTTTTATGGTTGATCAAGCCAATGCTTAGCTTAAAACAATAATCTTTAGGCACGTTTACCGTGCCGTCTTTGTTGAACGCCAAATCATAGCAAGCCCTAAATGATTTAAAGATTGCGCCTGTGCTGGTTTCGATGAATGTCATGTCCATTTCATCAGCGGTTTTTTGCGTTAAATAGCTGGCGGGTAACGCGCCAACATGAAACGACTCAGCATCAGCGCTACCTAGCGATAAATCAGTTTCGGTCACAAGATAGCTCAACGACTGGTCGGTAAACCACGGTATGCCAGCGCCAATACCGTAAATATCCTCGATCGTCACAACATACATGCACTGTAACAAGATCTCATGTGCTCTGACTTCGCCATACATTTTTCTAAGATCCTGCATAGGCAAGTAGCTTTTGGCTGTGTTGGTCGCAGCGGCGGCAATACTATTAAAAAAATTATTCCTCATAGTCAAAATCCAATTCGTCAGGCAGCTCATCATCTTGTGGCGGGTTCATTGGTTGTCCATCAGGCATCATCATCATTTGATCACCCTCAGCCGGCGGTGGCGTGGTAATAGAGATAGCAATTTTCTCAGCCATGGCCATGTCATAGCCCATTTCATCTTCTAGGACTAATTGCGCTGTCTCCTTGTCTAAGCCCAGCTCCTTGATCATCTGTATGGCTTGCACCTGAATGGTTGTTGTATTGGCGCGGTTCTGCTTGTTATTGAGCGCTTGTGAAGCCGCCGCGTTTTGGTCGCTGTAAAAATCAAACTGCCAAGGGTACTCTTTAGAGTCAAAGTGCTCACCGTACTTTATCCCCCAGTGAATACTCATCAAGTGATTAAGCGCATCAATGATTGCTTGACGAATAAGCATAGATCTATTCAT
>OAOU01000180.1_pt1 | contig 12652 bp, 8 predicted proteins | sample 1470821 | NCBI WGS metagenome assembly OAOU01 (sample SAMEA3275579, study PRJEB22092) | marine metagenome | biome: ENVO:00000447 MARINE BIOME; feature: ENVO:00002042 SURFACE WATER; material: ENVO:00002010 SEAWATER | collected 2014-06-20T12:30:00+00 | depth 0 m
CGAAAGTAGGCATGAAAATAGCCGCTGAGCTTCCCGTTCATAAGCGAATGGCGATCCTTCACAAAGCGGCTGATTTTGTTGACGAAAATCGATCGCGTTTTGCTAGAACGATTGCCATGGAAGGGAGCAAAACGATCAAAGAAGCAAGGGGAGAGGTTCAGCGTTGTATTGAAACGTTGAAATTATCTGCTGAAGAGGCAAGGCGAATTAACGGTGAAACGATCCCATTTGATCAGCGTCCAGGTAGCGAAGATCGCCTTGGTTACTATTTCCGCTTCCCTGTTGGCATTATCGGAGCGATCACGCCATTTAATGATCCGTTAAATCTTGTTGCTCATAAAATCGGACCAGCCATCGCAGCGGGCAATGCCATCATCGTAAAACCTGCCACAGTGACCCCACTTAGTGCGCTTCTTCTAGCAGAAGCCTTTGATTATGCAAATCTTCCTCACGGAGTGCTCTCTGTCATCACCGGAAGAGGGAGCGAGATTGGGAACGTGCTTGTGACGCATCCCGACGTCCGAATGATTTCATTTACCGGGGGTCTGGAAACAGGTGAACAGATTACACATCAGGCGGGTTTGAAAAAAATCAGTATGGAGCTAGGCTCGAATTCTCCCGTCATCGTATTGAATGATGCGGACCTCGAACATGCTGTAAGGGCATCCGTTTCAGGATCTTTTTCGGCAGCAGGACAAAATTGTATCGGCGTGCAACGCGTGTATATTCAGGAAGGAATCTATGAAGCTTTTGAAGAACTGTTTGTTAAAGAGACGCTGGCTCTATCTGTTGGTGACAAAATGCTTGAAACAACGGATATGGGACCGATGATCAATGAAAGAGAAGCAAGAAGAGTGGAATCGTGGGTAACGGAGGCATTGGAGCAAGGTGCGAACCTTCTAGCTGGTGGTGTGAGAGAGGGGGCTTATTATACACCAACTGTCTTAACGCACGTTCCTCACGATTGTATGATCGCAAAACAGGAAATTTTCGGACCCGCTGTCCTTCTTTATCCTGTAAGAGATTTAGATGAAGCGATCGATCTTGCAAATGATGTGAATTATGGGCTACATGGGGGGATTTTTACTGAAAATCTCGAAAATGCTTTTGAAGCGATCACCCGACTCCAAGTTGGTGGACTGATGATTAACGATAGCTCAGATTATCGCATTGACGGTATGCCTTTCGGAGGGATCAAAGGTTCAGGGATTGGACGAGAAGGTGTAAAGAGTTCGATTCTTGAAATGACTGAGCCACGCGTCGTTAGCTTTAAATTGAAACACCGAATGAAGGTGTAGGACATGACTGTCAGGGAAGGGGGTGCCTTCTCTGATGGTTTTGAACTCTTCTGTCCTTAAGGGGCAGTTCCCCACTAGTTGAACTACTTGATTTTGAGTGGATTTGAAAGAGGGGTACTACCCTTTAAGGATAGAACCGCAAACATGATACGCATCATAAGTCCATTTAATGAAAGGGAGAAGCGTATGCATTCCAATTACAGAAATCCAGTTTTCTGGGTATCCGCGCTCGTCATTACACTGTTTGTCGTTTGGGGTGCTGCTGCTCCAGACGGGTTTGCGAAGATTGCAGGATCGGTTTTCAATTTTACGACAAATGCATTTGGCTGGTTTTACCTCATCGCGGTTATGTTCTTCGTCTTATTTTGTTTCTATTTAGCTCTAAGTAAGTATGGGAAAGTTCGCCTCGGTAAAGAAGATGAACGTCCTAAATATGCTTACTTTACTTGGATTGGTATGCTCTTTAGCGCTGGATTTGGCGTGGGCCTTGTTTTCTGGGGAGTGGCCGAACCGATGACTCATTTCGGTACACCTCCAACTGGTCTTGGAGTTGAAGGGGGGACGGAAGAGGCGGCTCGGACAGCGATGCGCTATTCCTTCTTTCATTGGGGCATCCATCAGTGGTCTGTTTTTACCATTGTTGGTCTTGTGATGGCTTACTTTCAATATAAAAAAGATCGAGGAGCGCTGATAAGTTCAACGATTACGGTGAAAGCACCAAAGAAAAAGGCGAGCTGGAAAACGATCGTAAATACCCTAGCTGTTATTGCGACCGTTATGGGTGTTGCGACTTCACTTGGGATGGGAATCCTTCAAATTAACGGTGGTTTGAATTATATGTACGACCTGCCACAGAATGCAGGTGTTCAGCTAATCATCACCGGCATTCTCCTTGTTCTTTATCTCTTTTCATCAACAACAGGACTTGATCGAGGAATCAAATACTTAAGCAACCTGAACCTGGGTCTTGCTCTTGCACTCATGCTTTTTGTCCTTATTCTTGGACCAACTGTCTTTATTTTTGAGAGCTTTACCGTTGCGGTTGGTGATTACATTCAGAACTTTGTGGAGATGAGTTTCTACATGACGCCTTATCGGGGCGGATCGTGGGTCAAAGATTGGACCATTTTCTACTGGGCATGGGTCATCGCATGGTCGCCATTCATCGGATCCTTTGTTGCGCGAATCTCCAGAGGGAGAACGATTCGCGAGTTAATCTTCGGTGTGCTAATTGTGCCCCCATTTATTGCGATGGTTTGGATCGCTGTGTTCGGAGGAGCGGCATTGAACATGGATCTTTTTGGCGGTACGGCTATTACCGCTGCTGTCAGCAACGATGTTACGAGTGCTCTATTTGTCACATTGGAACAGTTTCCATTAACAACGGTTTTATCCAGTCTTTCTATTTTCTTAATCGCTGTCTTTTTGGTTACATCTGCGGACTCAGCTACCTTTGTATTAGGGATGATGACATCTAAGGGAGACATGAACCCAACAATGGCCTCGAAGATCGTCTGGGGAACACTTATCGCCGCCATATCTGTCGTGCTCATCATTAGTAGTGGTCTCCAAGGACTCCAAACCGCTTCGCTCATCTCAGCCCTCCCTTTTACCTTTATCATGATTCTCATGTGTAGAGCGCTATTTATATCTCTTCGAAGGGATCATAAGGCAGAAGTGGAGAAAAGGGAGAGATTGATTATGGAAACAGCTACTGCACAAGTTGCAGCTTCGGGGGAGCGCGGGAATCGCGGGGACGGTTCTCACGATTCACTAAAACGTTAAATAAGATTTCTATCAATATGCATACCAAAAAACCAGGTGAACGATCCAAATTGGGATTCGTTCATCTGGTTTTTGTATTGTATAAGTAAGTGAATCAATAGAACCGTCCCGGTAATTCCTGTTGTTACCCCTTTATTCCGCTTTCTCAATAACCATATTCAACGTTTCCTTGATTTCCTTCAGCTCTTCCATTGCCTTTTCTTTTTCATCGGATTTAACCGCTTCAAGATAAGACTGTGCATGGGCAGAAAGGGTGTTGTAAGCTTCTTCGCCTTCCATGCGCTTAATGTCGCTTGAAATCATATCGATGAAGAGAGCACCTTCTAGAGCAGTAATCGTGGATTTATCTTCTCCCCATTCTTCTTCGCTTTCTTCATATTCATGAAGGGCTACTTTTGAGAAGCCGCGAATAAACGCATGGTTAACCGCTTCTGGGTCGATCTCTGCTACATCGTTCTCAAGACTAAAATTCTTCTCGATTAGTGCTGCATCTTCTTCAGCGTGGTTCGTAATGTAATTTGAGATTGATTGATAGAATGCCCATCCTTCTGCTTGTTCTACACGAGCGTGTTCAGGATCTTCTTTTGCTTCTTTCGCCGCTTTTGTGTCATACCCTTCAGGAAGAGCGCCGGTTGCAAGGTAGAATGTCTTCATCAACGTCTTATCGACCATTTGGGTAGCGAGTACAAATTGAAGGTTATCATCGTTTTCTACAGCGGCTTCCATGTCACTGAAAGCACCGTCGATTTGAGAAACCATGGAAGTATCGTATGCCGCGTCGCGTTTTTCGACCGTTCCTTTTAACACTTCATAGTATTCCTTCGCTTCTTCAATTTCTTTGTTCACTTCTTCCGTATTGCCCCAGTTTTCTTTCACTTCATTAAACTCATGCTTTACCGTTAAATAGAACACCTTTTGCATCAGCTTATCGTAAATTTGTTTTACAACTTCTCCATCTAGATCACCAGATTTTCCAGCTTCTAGAGCAGAAGAGATCTGTTGATCCATTTCACCTTCTCTTTGCTCAACAAGAGGTTTTAAATCGCTATTATAAAGATCAATGACAGCTTGATAGTCAACGTCTTCACCTTCGGAAGCTTTCTCAAGCTCAGCTTTCCCTTCTTTAAAAGAAGAAATGAAATCAGCATCTTCTTCCTTTTCTTCACCATTCTCTTCATCCGCTTTTTCAGTGCTATTCTGTTTTGATTCTTCATTAGAAGCACTTTCATTAGAAGTATTACCATTCGATTGTCCGCAAGCAGCTAGAACAAGTCCTAGAGTAAGAAATAAATATAAGATCTTATGCTTCAACACGTTTTGTTTCCCCCTATTTTCTATGTAGTAATCGTTATCATTTCATCATTATCATATAGAGAATGATTCTCATTGTCAAACGGAGAAATATTTTTCTCTCGATGAAGATGTCGAACATATCTAACGTCAAGTTGAAGGAGAGGGAGCTATTTTAAGACCTTTCTCTGTCATTTTTTGATCCACTTAATGCGGTTAATAGAGTCGCTGAATGCTTTATTATGTGCCTTAGAATGAACTTTAAGATACAAGCAAATGATTAGTTAAACAAACGTTTGATTAATTTGCTCAACAGAATTACGAGGACGATTCTTATGAGCTATTTAAAAGTTAAAGTCAATCTCAAGGAATTATGAGTTAAGAATTTAATATTTTAGTGCTTTAGTTGGTGAATATACAACCAGGATCTTCTAAGTAATAGGCCGTTTCTCCATTTTTCGCATAGAATTGCAGGGAATAACTGCCATCTCTAGAATCGGATACTTTATGAACGTTCTACCAAATCATAAAGGAGCTGAAGAAGCTTGAAAAAGAAAATTCTTACATTGTCACTCTCTGCCGTTATTGCTAGCTCAACTATCGCTGGTGTCCCTTCATTTGCGCAAGGAAATGGTCCGGATGTTAACGGAAAGGAAACGGTTCAAACAGCGATGTTAACGACCTATGATGAAATGTCTAGCTTTTTAGTGAAAGAGAATCAAAAACAAGAGAGCATGGAGCTTGAGGTGATCGGTAAGACGACGAAGGATCGCGATATCTATCTTGTCAAATACATAACGAATCCAGAAAATCCTACTATTCTATTTCTCACACAGCAGCATGGGAATGAAGCGCTCACTACAGAAGGGGCGCTAGATTATATTCGTCACCTTGGTTCAAATAGTCAGGATAATCAAGAACTCCTTAAGAATGTGAATATTTTAATACTCCCAATGTACAATGCGGATGGTGCGATGGGAGATGTGAATTTTGAGCTTGAGAATTATTTAGCTAGTGGGCGCAATTTAACGAGGTATAATGCCGATAGAATCGATCTTAATCGCGATCATGTGAATAAAGTAGCTCCTGAGACAAAAGCTTTACACGAAAATGTGCTTTCGAAGTATGACATTGATTATATGATCGATTTCCATCACCAGGGCACGCAAGAAGAGTATGATGGAAAGCCAACATCAGGCTCTCTTTTAACGCCGCAAAGTTCTGAGGTCAAACAAGAAGTAAAAGAACAATCAAAACAATTAGCGACTGTTCTCTACCAGGGACTAGAGTCGAAGGGATGGTCTCATGTATTCAAATATGATGAGCCAACCCAAAATCCGAACGTGGCTTCGAATGCCATGGCTCTCCAATATGACATTCCAGTCATTCTATTTGAAATGAGAGGGATGGCAGACGGAAATTATGAGCCATATGTCCTAGGACAAAAATCGAATGGATACCTCACAAAGCAAGCTTTTCTTGCGATGAGTACGACGGCTGAAGCGATTGCAGTTCGCTCTATTGATCAGGCAGATCCGGGGATTTATGATAATTTGCCGGAGCAGATATATAATTACTAGAATAACGGGGACGGTTCTCATGATGCAATTTATGAGGGGGAATCAACAGAACCGTCCCAACGATTCCCCCGTTGCTTGCCTTAGGCGACTCATGTATACTAATAAACTAACAAAACAATTTAATAGATGACTTTCTTATCAAGAAAGGTGGAGGGACTGGCCCGATGAAACCTTAGCAGCAGACTTTTAAAGTACTGTGCTAATTCCAGAAGCATTGACTTGAAGATAAGAAGAGACGTTTGTCATACACAAATAACCCTCTTCTTATTTAGAAGAGGGTTATTTGTGTAGTTGATCACTACATAGTAAAACACAATGAAACTTTACAGGAAGAAGGGATTACATTGACGAAAATAGTTGAAGAAAGAGCCGTAAGAGCGCCGTTTAAAGGAGATCATGTTGGGAGCTTTTTGCGACCTGAACGTCTCAAGCAGGCACGCTTACAAAAAGCAAAAGGGGAAATTTCGGAGCAGGAATTGCGACAGGTGGAAGACGAAGAAATCGTGAAGTTAGTCGAAAAGCAGAAAGTGGTTGGGCTTGAAGCAGTGACGGACGGAGATTTTAGAAGAAGCTGGTGGCATTTTGACTTCCTAGAAGGATTGAAGGGCGTTGAAGGTTTTCAAACCGATAAAGGTCTTCAATTCGAAGGGGTTGAGACGAAGGCCCGTGGGATTAAAGTAACAGGTAAAGTTGAATGCAAGGATCATTATATGATCGAGCATTTTAAGTTCCTTAAGAAGGTGGCAGGAGATACTGTGGCTAAGTTCACGATCCCAAGTCCGAATATGCTTTTCTTCAGAGCGGGAATCGAGGATGGCGTCTATGAAAGTGATGAAGCATTGATTGAAGACCTGGTTGTGGCTTACCAGGAGGTCATCCAAGCACTATATGATGAAGGATGTCGTTACCTGCAAATTGATGATACCTCGTGGGCAACATTCTTCTCTGAAGAAGGAAGAGCATCAATTGAAGCGAAAGGTAAGGACTCAGAAAAAATGGCAAAGTTATGTGCCAGGGCCGTCAATGAATCAATAGCAAAAAGACCAGACGACCTTCTTCTTACTATGCACATTTGTCGTGGGAATTTTAAATCGACCTTTATGACCTCCGGTAGTTATGAAAAAATTTCAGAAACAATTTTCGGTGAGTTAAACGTGGACGGACTTTTCCTTGAATTTGATGATGAGCGTTCTGGTGGATTTAAACCCCTTCGTCATGTTAATCGTTCAGACCTATCGATTGTTCTAGGTTTGATCACTTCAAAAACTGGTGAATTAGAAGACGCAGAAAGAGTCAAAGCCCGAATTGCAGAAGCTTCAGACTATGTACCTTTAAAGCAGCTCTGTTTAAGTCCGCAATGTGGCTTTGCTTCTACAGAGGAAGGAAACTTACTAACAGAAGAGGAACAATGGGAAAAGGTGCAGCACGTGTTGGAGATTTCGCGCGAGGTTTGGCAGTAATCGCTCGCGCATCGCGGGGACGGTTCTCGTGATTCGCTAAGTTAAAGTTAATGATCACAAATAAGAATTAAAGCAAAAACGGTGAGCTATTCGTCTTAACGAGTCGCTCACCTGTTTTTTCTTTTATAGCAAAAGAATCTGAAGCCACGCAGTCTATATTAACTATTAAATTGAAGCAATTGATAGGTTAAACAAACGTTTGATTAAATATTAATAGCGATGAAGTTGTCTTCTGTTGAGGGGAGGACGTGAGAGAACAGTAAAATTTATATTACGGATAAAGGAAATTATACTAGAAAGAAGAATAGTAAGTAAATGAACGGAAATCAGTAGATGATCGTGATTTATGGATCATTTATTTTCATCTCCGGAAATTTGAATTTTTCCTTCTTGATAACTCAAATCCAAGTTCCTTTACTTCCTATTCGCGCCTCGCACTGACAACGTTTTCTAAAAGAACCAGCCACGACCTAACGCATTTTAAATCTTTCAGTTCCCTTCATAGAAATTATGCTCCCGTCTCTACCCGATTTATCTACTAGCTTTCGCCCCGCTGCTTCTTGTATTAACCCACCATTTCATCCACCACATAACTCTGATTCAATCGTTTCCGTTATTGGAATGCTATGAAAATGATTTAAAATCCCGTATCTGGACAAAGAATAGGGAGGGTGATCATGCCACGTCAAGCAAGACAAAAAAGCAAAACATCCATCTATCATGTCATTTTTAGAGGAGCCAATCGCCAGGAAATTTTTCACGATGACGATGACCGAATTCGGTTTCTTGAAACTTTGGAGAAGTACGCCCTTCTGTACGAGATGAAAAGCTATGCCTGGTGCCTCATGAACAATCATATTCATCTTCTTTTAAAGGAAGGAAATGAAGAAATCTCTCTCACATTAAAACGACTCGCGATAAGTTTCGTCCAATACTATCATTTTAAATATCATACAACCGGACATCTCTTTGAAGATCGTTTTAAAAGTGAAAATGTTGAGACGGTAAAATACCTTCTTACAGTGGTTCGGTACATTCATCAAAATCCACTTAAAGCTAGGATGATTAAAGGTGTAAATGATTGGCCATGGAGTAGCTGTGCGCATTATTATCGGGGGTGTTCAGAAACGAGCTGGCTAGATTGTGATTTTGTACTGAACCTATTTGGTCAAGATCGTCACTTAGCTATTGAACACTTTAGAGAGTTTAATGAATCTATCACTGAAGAGCACTGTTTAGGAAAGGGCGACGATGAAAAAAGGAGATTGACCGATGACGAAGCGAGAGTTTTGATTAAGAGGAGCATAGGTGAAGTGGAACTCGCACAGGTAAAAAGTTTACCTAAAGAGAAAAGAGACCCAGTTATAAGAAAGCTAAAACGAATAAAAGGGTTATCCCAACGGCAGATGGCGAGGATATTGGGTGTCTCGCAGACTTTGATTTTTAGAGCGTGAATCATGAGAACCGTCCCGCTGATTCCCGCTGATTCTAAAGAAAAAACCAGGAGGCTAATCGTCGTTCTATCAATTAGCCTCCTGGTTTTTTCTGTTTTTTGTACGCATGTGAATCAGCAGAGCCATCCCCAGTGATTTCTTTGCTTTTTTCAAGGAAATTAGTTTTTACGTGATCTTTTAAATTTTTATTATTTTGTAGATCGAATATCGTATAAGATTTATTAAAATATAATCGAGATTTTTCATTTAGGTCCATTTGGTAATAGTTGAATCCTATTTGGAAATAAAGGTGTCCAAACAGATACATATTATTATTTTCAACGCAGTACTTAATGCCTTTTTCACAAACTTCAATTGATCTATCGTGGTGATTACTTTTGTTCAGTGCTTTAGCTAAATTGTAATAAAGCCTTATCTTGATAGTCTTATCTTTTTCAATTTTCAGCTTTTCATGTTGATCGATTAGTTCTTTATATAATTCGATAGCTTCAAGGTTCTCTTCGTTATTTAGATGTATAATTCCTTTACTGTTTAATATCTCTATTTCTCTTTCACTATAGTACTTCTCCGTATGTGTAAGTCTAAATGCATGAACTATTAATGATAATGCCTCTTCTATTTTATTATCATTATGATATTTACAGATCCCCTGGTGCCACATAATAAACTGTTTAAACTCTAAATTCTTGTTGTAAATGGGGTTTTTTCTTTCAATTTTAATAATTTCTTCTACCTTTAGATAATCGTAATCATTTATAGCCTCCCTTATTTGAGAGTAAACTTCTTCTACATAGTCCAAGCGTTCAAAAAGAGCCCTTTCAAAAAAGTAGTTAATATCAACACCTAACCTACTTGATAATTCATATAAAGTTGGTGCTAAAGGATATACTGCCCCTTTTTCAATTTTACTTATTTGAGCTTGAGAACAGATTCCACGACTCAATTCCTTTTGGGAGAAGCCTCTATTTTTCCTAAGAAGTTTTATTTCTAAACCTAATGATGAAAACGACATTAAATCATCCTTTTTTAAAATATTCTTTGAGTTATATATTGAGTTAAATCAGAAAGGATAGGAAAGGAAATTCATAATTTGGTTAATATAGTAATCTGGTAAACGAAAAACACCAATACCTTATATCTATTACAATCTAAGTAGAAATATTTTACAAGACTTAGCGTGTGAAAATCTGTTTTGTATGTAGAGGCTAATATACGCAGATTTAAATTAAATCGGATAAATTCGTTGAACTCCGAAAAAAGATGGAAGCTATTGAAAAGTCTATTCATGCTAATTTTTTATCTATTCAAGGAGTGAAACGATGTTAAAAATATTAAAACAAAACTTGATGTTTAGACGGTTAGCAAGCTCTTTATTTATTTCTGAACTAGGGTCATGGTTCAGTTATATGTTATTGATTGTCATGACTTATACCAAAACAGAAACTCTAATGACTACTATGGGAATTGCCCTTTTCTTAAGTATAGGAAGTTTGGTAGGGGGTGCTTTGGCAGGAGTAATCATTGAAGATAAGAATCCAGCTAAAGTGATTATCATTACAAATATTGCGAGCGCCTTGTTGATTAGTTCGCTATTCTGGTTACCTAATACAATACAAGTTTATTATGTAGCGGCATTTGCCATTTCGTTTGTATCTTCTTTCAGAACACCAGCATTTAATAAATATATTGTTAGTGTGGTTCAAGAAGATGACTTAATGGAGGCAAATGGCACTTTTCAATCTACCCGCGAACTAGTGAAGATTTTAGGTCCTGGTTTAGCAGCTACAGTATTAGGTGTTCTTCCAGAAAGCCAACAAAGCGTTGGATTTATTATTGACGCTGCAACCTATATTTTAGCTTCTTGTATGTTTATTGGTATTTCTCTAGGGAAAATTGAACCCATTAATATTGAGAAGAAAGTAAAAGTAAAACAAAGCTTTTGGAGCAGATGGAAAGAAGGATTAAGCCCTATTAAATCTCCGATTGTAATAAGCGTACTTGTGATGTACGTTTGTATTATGTTAGGGATTGCTGGAGTGGATGTAACCTTTACAGCTCATGTAGATAAAAGTGGATATAAAGCTGAATTTGTGGGTTATATTTTAGGCGCTCTTAGTACAGGGATGATTTTAACATCCATTTTTGGTTCGAAATACATTAAAAAGTTACCTTTAGCTCTCCAGTTAGGCGGTGGCACTTTAGGATTAGGACTCTTTTATGCTGGAATTGGCTTTTCAACAAACATTTATTTGATGATGGCTTCTGCGTTTGCACTAGGAGTATTTAATTCAGGATTTAATATGAGTGCTAGTACATTCTGGCAAACGGCTATTCCGTACGATCAGCTAGGCCGCTTCTTTAGTACAATAACAAGTTTCTTAAGTTCGGTAACTCTTTTAGGAATGGGGATAAACGGTCTCATCGGTACAATCTCTACACCTCAATTTGTTATTATGTTATGTGGCGGACTAATATTGTTATCTGGACTAGTTAGTATCTTTATTATAATGTCAGTAAATAAAACTGATGAAAACAAAGTTGAACCAGCTAAACAGACATTGTAAAGCTGAAGAATCAGTGGGGACTGTTCGTGTGATTCACTTAATAGTTATAACTAATGTCTACAAATTAAGAGTCAAAGAAAAAACAGGAAGCTATTCTTACTAATGAGTAGCCTACCTGTTTTTTTGTAGTTTAAAGCAGGTTCCCACACTATCATCCGACTTAAAATCTAAACTTTTGGCGTAGTCTTCTAATTCGTCAATCTCTATCTGAAAAACTACTACTAGGGTAATTCAGTAGAATTATCTCGTGGATTTCCAGACTATATGCTTTAAGAAAATTATAGATTGGAAATAATTTGAATTGGGTAAATGGTAAGTTAGATATCAAGATAGATCCTTTTATGAAGAGGATTTCATATTGAGGTAATTGAGGTGAAGTCATGGGGATTTATGGCGAGTTAAGTAGTCTTCAAGGACTGATAAATGGAAAAGCGAGTGAAATAGGCTTCTACATTAACAATACGCCCAATTTCGTCAGTAGTATATTTAATCTCTAACCAATCAGGAGGTTAAAATTATGAGCTTTGAACTTCAATTAAATAACCTATATGAACAAATTGCACAACATGTTAACGAAATGATTCCAGTTGAATGGAGTGAGATTTATTTCAATGGAGAAGTAAAAGGAAATGAAGGCGGTGTATATTTCTTTTTCATCCCAGTTGATAGTCAAAAAGAAGTAGTTTATTCACATGATATACCAGATTTATATAATGTTAGTGAGAAATCCTATGATCAAGAAATTCATAAATTGTTTGAACTTACTTCTAAAGTACAGCAGGTGTTTATAGAAAATGATCAAGAACCGTGGTCTTCAGTTGCGTTCATTTTAAATGCGTCTGGTAAATTGAATGTGCATTTTGACTACACTAACTGGCATAACAGCGAATTCGGTCCTACAGATCGGATTGAGTATTTTGAGTATAAATATGTAAATCAAAATAAAGAACAATTTGATACAGACTTAATGAAGAGAATGGCGGCCTTTGAAAAAAAATAAAAAAGTGTGGGACAAATTGAACTGTATCCTAAAATATGAACAGTTTATAAAAAAGGACCTATGCTGCTTGTAAATGACCTTGGTATTGTACTGGGGTCATTTTATTTAATCATAAGGCAGTTATTTTCTCTTTAACTTTCCAGGAGGGTAAATCTTGAATGATAGCGAAATCAGTTATTTTCATTATTATTCTCCTTCGACAAGTGACTTGAATCATTGAG
>OAOU01000182.1_pt1 | contig 12552 bp, 9 predicted proteins | sample 1470821 | NCBI WGS metagenome assembly OAOU01 (sample SAMEA3275579, study PRJEB22092) | marine metagenome | biome: ENVO:00000447 MARINE BIOME; feature: ENVO:00002042 SURFACE WATER; material: ENVO:00002010 SEAWATER | collected 2014-06-20T12:30:00+00 | depth 0 m
GCAATAACCGGCAGTCCTGACGCGTGTGCTTCTTGGAGGGTTTGTCCGAACGTTTCCTCTTCTCCGGTGTGGACAAACATGTCGAAGGAGCCGTAGACCCTCTGCAAGGCCTCGCCGCTCAGCGCCCCTGTCATGGTGTGGGGAATACCGGCCAGAGCTTTTTTCACACTGCCGCGGCTCGGGCCATCTCCAACGACGACCACGTGGATGCCTTTTATCCGTCGTAGTGCCTGGAGCCGTTCCACACTTTTTTCTGGCGCAAGCCTGCCGACATACCCCACCACCGTGTCCGAGGCTTTGGCGATTCGTCGACGAAACGCCTCTGTTTGTTGGTCAAAACGATGATCCGGGTGGAAGCCTGCGACGTCGACGCCCCGACCCCAAGGTGCAAGCTCCGTGACGCCACAGTCTCGAAGTTGTCGAAGAGAGGTCTTCGACGGCACCAGTGTCAGGGCAGCAGAGTTATGGATTTGGGAGACGGCCCACCAGGCGAACTTTTCTGTCACGCCCATGGCGTTGCGCTTTGCGTATCCCGCGGCGTCCGTTTGAAAAATCGCTACGGACGGGATGGACAGTCTCTTCGCGGCGAGCAGTGCTTGGTATCCGAGGAGGAACGGGCTCGCGGCGTGGAGGACATCTGGCTGGAACTCTTTAAGCAGGCTACTCACCATCGGGTGGGGCAGTCCGACCGGGAATTCCCGGTAGGCAAACGAGGGCACTCGGTGCACGGTGACGCCGTCTGGGACATCGGCGACGCCGTCAACTTGAGGCGCAATCACCATAACGTGGTGCCCCCTGGAGGCGAGGTATTCCGAGACGCGGAGGACCGAGGTGGTCACCCCGTTCAGGGTGGGAAGGAAGCTTTCTGTCACGATGGCGACTCGCATCGAGGTGCTCCTTCCTGCGCTGGACTGACCCATTCCTGTCAGAGTAGGTAGGCTTCCTGAGCAGACCGGTTCCGGCACGGTGACCGGTAGGTAAACACTCGTTAAGCGTCCTGTGAACCAGGCCCAACCAATTACGCACGAGGGCAGATGGAATCATCCACCGATTCTCCGCAGGCGACACCTCTGGACCACTTACACGCCATCATTCCCGCTGGTGGCGTGGGCTCCAGGCTGTGGCCGCTCTCCCGTGCCGACCATCCAAAATTTCTGCATGACCTTGCCGGAAACGGCCACACGCTCCTTCGAAACACCTGGGACCGACTCCTTCCGCTGACTGGCAGCGCCAACATCGTGGTCGCGACCGGTGTGGCCCACGCCCCGGCGGTGCGCGCGCAGTTGCCCGATTTGGATCCGGGACATTTAGTGCAAGAACCAAGCCCCAAAGAATCGTCTGCGGCGATTGGGTTAGCAGCAGCCATTATTGAGCTTCGTGACCCAGAGGCGATTGTGGGGTCGTTTGCCGCAGACCACGTCATCACCGACGAGCATGTGTTTCACGCTGCTGTTCGAGAGGCCTACCACGCGGCGAAGGCCGACTGGGTGGTCACAATAGGGATCCGACCAAGCGAACCCTCCAGTGCGTTTGGTTATATCCAGCTTGGAGCAGACCAAGAAATCGACGGAGCTCCATCTGCGCACCTGGTCGAGTCGTTTGTGGAAAAGCCCGACTATGAGGTGGCAACGGGGTATGTGAGCTCGGGGGATTACCTCTGGAATGCGGGAATGTTTATTGCCAAAGCCTCGGTGTTGCTCGGTCGAATGCAGGCTGAGAAACCAGAGTTAGTCGAGGCCCTTCGTGAGATTGCTGCTGCCTGGGATACCGACCAGCGCGACGAGGTCATGGACCGGGTGTGGCCGGAGCTAGAAAAAATCGCCATCGACTATGCCGTGGCCGAGCCGGTGGCGAAGGCAGGCGGCATGGTCGTGATTCCTGGCGAATTCGGTTGGGATGACGTGGGTGACTTCGCTGCCCTTGCCCGTATGCACGCCAAAGGCCCCGGTGATCTCGCCATCTTGGGAGAAAACACCGCCGTGCTCTCTGAGCGCTCCAGTGGAATCGTGGTGAGCCAGAGCACACGTCTGGTTTCGGTGGTGGGAATGGACGACATTGTCGTGGTCGACACACCAGATGCCCTATTGGTCACGACCAAAGCCCATGCTCAGCGGGTGAAGGCACTCGTTGATTTGATGAAACTAAACGGCACCAACGACGTCCTCTAATCGAGACTGGATTGTTGCCAAATCGCGACCACTTGTTCGTTGCATCCTGTTCACCCAGGAATAAGATGTGTTCACGATACGACGCGCTCGCCCTCTCGCTTTAGGCGTGATGGCGGGATGCGACTCCATTTCACGAGAGGAATACCCCTACTAATGGCAACACTCACCAAGAGAGCCCTCGCGGGCTTTGCCGCGGCTGGAGCTGCTGCTCTGGTCCTGGCTGGTTGTGCCGGTGGCGCAGCGGAGACCGAAGAGGCCGCTGACGAGGCACCTGCCGAAACCGAAGAAACTGAAGAAGCCCCCGAGCAGCTGGATTTCCTAGCCTGCGCTGTGTCTGACGAGGGCTCCTGGAACGACAAGTCGTTTAACGAGGCTGTGTACGACGGCCTTCAGCTGGCCGAATCAGAGCTTGGCGTTGATATCGCCGAGGCTGAATCGAATACTCCGGAAGACTTCGGACCCAACCTCGAGGCGATGGTCGACGCTAATTGTGACGTCATCTTTGGTGTGGGCTTCAACCTTGTCCAGGACATCAACGCTGCTGCCGCGGCAAACCCTGACCTGAACTTCGTCACCGTCGACGGATGGAGCGAGGGAAATGCAAACCTAAAGCCCGTGAACTACGCGATGGCGGAGTCTAGCTACCTCGCTGGCTACCTCGCTGCTGCGTACTCGACCACCAAGACGGTCGGCACCTACGGCGGAATGCAGATTCCTGCCGTGACCGACTTCATGGATGGCTACTACTACGGAGCCATGGCCTACGCCGAAGAATCCGGCGAGGACGTGACCGTTGTTGGGTGGGACCCGATGAGCGAAACCGGTGACTTCATCGGTGACTTCGTCCCGAACTCCGCCACCTCCAAGTCGATTGCGGCCAGCCAGATTGAAGCAGGCGCTGACGTGATCTTCCCCGTGGGTGGAGACCAGTTTGGTGCGGGCTCAGAAGCCATCACCGAGGCCGGTATCGACGGTGTGATGATCGGTGTCGATAAAGACATCGCTCTGACCAGCCCCGAATACGCCGAGTTCGTGCTGACGTCTGCCGAGAAGCGGATGACCCAGGCGACCTACGACGTCATCGAGCAGGCTGCCGCGGGCAGCTTCAGCGGTGACATCTACGAGGGAACTTTGGAAAATGGTGGAACGGACCTGTCTCCGCTCTACGACTTTGACGCTGAGGTTTCTCAGGAGGTCAAGGACCGCCTTGCCGAGATCAAGCAGGGAATTATCGACGGCGAAATCGACCCGCTCTCCTAGAGCATCGACCGCTAGGCGTGGCCCCCGGGGAGTTCCCGGGGGCCATTGCTTTTGGGGGACATATCTGCGTCGGTGCGGTGGCGTAATATGAGGCAGGCGCTGTAGCCGGAGGGGACAACTTGTGAAGCTCGAACTGCGAGGAATGTCGAAAAGCTTCGGCAGCGTGGTCGCCAACGACAACATCTCGCTGACGGTGGAGTCCGGCGAAATTTTGGGCCTTCTTGGCGAAAACGGCGCCGGCAAATCCACACTGATGAACCTGCTCTACGGGCTCTATCAAGCAGACTCAGGCGAGATACTGCTTGATAACCAGCCGGTGTCTTTCCGTGGTCCAGGCGATGCCATGGACGCGGGAATTGGGATGGTCCACCAGCACTTCATGCTGATACCTGTCTTTACTGTCGCCGAAAATGTCATTCTCGGGCACGAGCCCACCGGACGATTTGGTGCTCTGGACTTGGAGGAGGCACGGCGGCTTGTTCGTGAGATTTCCGATCGTTTCGGGTTCAACGTCGACCCCGACGCGGTCGTCGAAGACCTCCCGGTCGGTGTGCAGCAGCGGGTGGAAATCATTAAAGCCCTTGCACGGGATGCCAAAGTCTTGGTGCTCGATGAGCCAACGGCGGTGCTGACCCCGCAGGAGACAGACGAACTCATGGACATCATGCGCCAGTTGGCGAGCGAGGGCACCAGCATTGTCTTTATTACCCACAAACTCCGCGAAGTAAAAGATGTCTGCGACAGGATTGTGGTCATTCGCGGCGGAAAAGTCGTTGATAGCAGGCCGCCGGACGCTTCTCTCGACGAGCTTGCATCGTTAATGGTGGGGCGCGATGTCGACTTGTCGGTGAATAAGAAACTGGCCACTCCCGGTGAGGCTGTGCTGTCTGTGTCGGATCTTGTGGTGATTGACGAGCGGAATCAAAAAGTCCTGGACGGTGTCAGTTTCGACGTGCACGCCGGCGAGATTCTGGCGATTGCGGGTGTGCAGGGAAATGGGCAAACCGAGCTTGCCGAGTCACTGCTCGGGCTTCGCGAACCCGCCGAGGGCACTATTTTTCTTGCTGGTGACGACATCACCTTTGATTCGGTGAGAGAAGTCCTCGATAAAGGAGTCGGGTTCATTCCCGAAGACCGAAAGAAAGACGGCCTTGTGGGGGAGTTCACGATTGCCGAGAATTTCATGCTCAATGGCTACCACCAAGCCCCCTGGGTGAAGGGCCTCAGCATCGACATGGACAGCAGACTGGACGCGTCGAATGACCTCATCGAGTCCTATGACGTGCGGACCCCCTCAGCGGAGACCCACGTCAAGAATCTGTCGGGAGGCAATCAACAAAAAGTGGTCGTCGCCAGAGAGTTAAGCCGTGATTTGAAAGTGCTCTTCGCCGCGCAACCCACCCGCGGCGTGGACGTGGGATCGATTGAGTTCATTCACGAGCAAATCATTGCCACCCGGGACCGAGGCATTCCAGTGGTAATTATTTCCACCGAGCTCGACGAGGTGTATGCCCTGGCCGACCGGATTGCGGTGATGTATCGCGGTCGCATTGTCGACATCGTGGACCCCTCGATTCCACGAGAAGAGTTGGGACAGCTGATGGCAGGCGTGGTGAAGGAGTCTGTCTCGTGACGGTGTTGAGAGAGATTCTCTCCACCAGCGCCACACGAATCTTCGCGTCGATTGTCGCGGGGTTTATCATCGGGTCGCTGTTTATTTTCTTCTCCGCCGAGGACTTCATCGACGGTGTGGGAGCTGGCGACGCGGGCGCGGCTGTGGCGGGTGGATTTGGGGCCATCGCCGATGGCTACTCCGCACTGTTCCGAGGAGCAGTACTCAATCTCCGGGCCGACGGTCTTGTTGACGCCCTTAAGCCGCTGACAGAAACCATCCGGTTTGCAGGCCCCCTGATTGCCGCCGGGCTGGGGATTTCTCTTGGATTCCGGGTGGGGCTATTCAACATCGGTGGCAATGGCCAAATGATGTTTGGAATCTTGTGGGGAACATTTGTGTCCACCCGGATGGAGCTGCCCTTCGGCGTTCACGTCCTGGTCGCCGTCCTCGCCACCATTTTGGGCTCGGCCATGCTGGGAGCATTAGTGGGCTATCTCAAAGCTCGAACCGGCGCGCATGAGGTGATTCTCACCATCATGTTGAACTACATCTCGATTTATTTGTTCACGTGGTTTATTCGTACTCCGGAGCTTCTGCTCGACCCGTCCTCCACGGGATCACCCCGCGCCCAAGCTCCCCTTGAGACGGCCCGGTTGCCTCAGCTGTTCCCGGAGACCTACGGCGTGCACGCGGGAGTGTTCCTCGTGGCGTTTGCGGTCTGGTTCTACTGGTGGCTGATGGAGCGCTCGAGCCTTGGCTACCAGTTCCGGATGGTCGGATATAACCCTCACGCGGCCAGGACAGCGGGAATCAACGTCGAGCGGACCTATGTCGCGGCGATGTTCGCCTCGGCAGCCCTTGTCGGTGTCGGTGCTGCCCACCAGACTCTCGGACTAGAGACGGGATTCACCCAGTCCGTCCACGCTGGTATCGGGTTTGACGGCATCACCGTGGCACTGCTTGGCGGTGGAAACGCTATTGGCATCTTGTTTGCAGGCCTTCTGTTTGGAGCGTTTAAAGCCGGAGGGCCGCAAATGCAAGTCATTGGTGTCTCGGCCGAGGTCTTAGGAATCATCCAGGGCGCGATTGTGTTGTTCATTGCGGCGCCGCCTCTGATTCGAGCCATCTTCCGGCTGCCTGCTCTCAAAGCCACCCCTGCCCTCGACCGTCTGCGCGCCCGCGTGTTGCGCAGAGAGCCCGAGGATGTGACCTCGTGACCGCTGTCAAGACTGAAGTCACGCCTGGCATGTTTTCCCTGGCCGAAGAGAAAGTCAGTTGGCGCTCCACCATCGTGATGGCGGGCTTCAGCCTGCTGATTCTTGTGGTGTTTGGGGTCTTTGGCCGCGACGCGGATGTCACATACAAAATCTCTGCTGACACCGCCCGGTTTGTCATCCCGGCCTTCGTCGCCACCTCGAGTGGCGTGAACCTGGTCGCCGGCATCATCCTCGTTGCTATGACGGCGGTGGCCGCTTGGTGGGTCAGCCAAAACAAGCACGTGCCGCTCTGGTGGATTGTGATTTTTGGCGCGGTGGCGTTGTTTGGGCTTCTCGGGTGGCTTGGTGCTGGCGGGACCGTGCCGCTTGCCTTCCTGCTGGGAAACGCGATTGTGCTGGCCATTCCGATCATTTTCGGTGGGCTGTCTGGAGTGATGTCCGAGCGGGTCGGTGTGGTCAACATCTCGATCGAGGCGCAGCTCTTGGCGGGAGCTTTTGTGGGCGCTGTTGTCGGCACACTCACCGGCAACCTGTATGTCGCACTGGTCGCCGCGATGATTGCGGGGATGCTGCTGGGAATGGTGTTGGCGGTGTTTTCCGTGCAGTACCTGGCCGATCAAATCATCGTTGGTGTGGTGCTGAATGTCTTGGTCATTGGAATCACGAACTTCCTTTACTCGCAGTGGCTGGTGACCGACAGCGATTCGACCAACTTCCCGGGAACGCTGGAGATTTTTAAGCTTCCGTTGCTGTCCGATATTCCTGTGTTGGGACCCGTGCTGTTTGAAAACCGGATTACCGTGTTCGCAGCATTCCTGGCTGTCCCCCTGCTTTGGTGGATCCTGTTTCGGAGCAGATTGGGTCTTCGCGCTCGTTCCGTCGGGGAATACCCGCTGGCCGCGGACACCGTGGGTATTAATGTTGGCCGGACCCGGTTCTGGTGGGTGAGCCTCGGTGGACTCTTGGCAGGCTTCGGCGGCGCAGCGCTCACCATTGGCAACGTCGGCGCTTTTGGAAAAGAAATGACCGCGGGCCAGGGATTTATTGCTTTGGCGGTCGTCATTCTTGGGCGGTGGCACCCGATCTACATGTCAGCAGCGGCACTTCTGTTTGGATTTAGCATCATCCTGCGTGTGTGGGCCAACCAGGTCAGCCCCGGGATTCCGACGGACTTTATTTTGATGGTGCCCTATCTGGTCACGCTGATAGCAGTGGTGGGTTTTGTCGGCAAAGTCCGCCCGCCGGCTGCCGATGGCAAGCCTTACGTGAAAGAGTAGAGCGCGATGGACGAGGTCAACTGGGGCGAGCTTCGAGAAATCGCCCGGGGAGCGATGCGCCGGGCCTACGCCCCGTATTCAGAGTTTCCGGTTGGCGCTGCGGCCATCGTCGACGACGGCCGGATTGTCTCTGGCTGCAATATCGAAAACGCCTCCTACGGCATCACGCTGTGTGCCGAATGTGCTCTCGTGTCGCAACTGGTCATGACCGGTGGCGGAAAACTGGTCGCCTTCACGTGTGTGAATGGCAACGGTGAGGTGTTGATGCCCTGTGGCCGATGCCGTCAGTTGCTCTATGAACACTCCGCCGAGGGCATGGTCTTGGAGACCGTGTCTGGCAGGAAAACCATCGATGAGGTCCTTCCCGATGCCTTCGGGCCCCGACAGTTAGGCGAGTACCACCAATGACACACACCCTTCCCGGGACCGACATCGCGATTGAATCGCTTCCAAAAGTCTCCCTCCACGACCACCTCGACGGTGGCCTTCGCCCACAGACAATCCTGGATATCGCGGGTGAGCAGGGGATTGATGTGCCAGCGCAATCAGCCGAGGAGCTCGGTACGTGGTTTGCCGAGCAATCCGACTCTGGGTCTCTGGTCGAGTATTTGAAGACGTTCGATGTGACCACCAGCGTGATGCAGACCGCACCCGCACTGACCCGGATAGCTCGGGAATTTGTGGAAGACCTCCACTCCGACGGAGTGATTTACGGCGAAATCCGATGGGCTCCCGAGCAGCATCTGGCCGGTGGGCTCAGTCTTGATGAAGCGGTGGAAGCAGTGCAGGCCGGTATTGACGAGGAGGTGTCGGCGATTCGCGAGGCTGGCGGAAAAATGTGGGTGGGCCAGCTGATTTCTGCGATGCGCCAAGCCGATAACGGCCTGGAAATTGCGAAGCTTGCTCTTCGCCACCGCGACCGCGGAGCCGCCGGTTTTGACATCGCCGGACCAGAAGCAGGGTTCCCGCCATCACGGCTACACGAGGCGTTTGATCTCCTGGCGTCGTCGTTCTTCCCGGTCACCGTGCACGCGGGTGAAGCAGACGGGGTGGAGAGCATTCGAAGCGCACTGCTCGATGGCCGGGCCCTCCGCCTCGGACACGGGGTGCGGATTGTCGAAGACATGACCATTCACGAAGACGGTGACCAGACCACCGTGGAGCTTGGAGACGTCGCCAGGTGGGTTCTCGACCGGGGGATTGTCTTGGAAACCAGTCCGTCATCGAATCTGCAGACAGGCGCTATCGGTCCAGACCGCGTCATGGCTGACCACCCGTTCGATGTGCTTTACCGCTTGGGCTTTGCCGTCACCGTCAACACCGACAATCGGTTGATGAGTCACACCAGCCTGTCCAAAGAGCTTTCCTTATTGGCAGAGACCTTTGGCTATGACGCGACAGATCTCCTGGCGTTCCAGATCAACGCCGCACACGCGGCGTTTGTGTCCCGGGAAGAAAAAGACCAGATTGTGGATGCTCTGATGGAGGGCTTCGAAGCGGCTTAAGCAGATGCCGTCAGAGCGTCGATGCTGCCCTGGACAGTTGCGGTGAGTTCTGTCACCGCTTTATCTGCGTCCGTTTGGTGCGGACGCAGTGAGTCAAGATAGACCTTGAGTTTCGGTTCGGTGCCACTGGGACGCATGATGATGCGGTCGCCACTGACGAGGTCAAACTGCACGATATTTGCCGGCGGAAAGCCACCTGTTCCCTGCTCGTAGTCGGTAATCGAGTCCACCGCGAGATCCGGAAAAACCTCCTCGGGGCGGGCACGAACCGTTGACATGAGCTCCTGGGCAATAGCCGGAGATTCGAACCGCAGCGAAATCTGCCCCGACGCAAAGCCCCCCACTGTGTGGCGAAGGTCGTCTAGGACTTCGGTGAGGCTGTTGCCTTGTGCTTTTTGTTCTGCAGCAATCGCGGCAATCAGCAGTCCTGCCGAGATGCCATCTTTATCCCGCACCGTCTCGGGGTTGACGAGGTAGCCAAGGGCTTCTTCAAACCCAAACACCACATCCGGCAGCCTCGAAATCCACTTAAACCCGGTCGGGGTCACGGTTGATTGATACCCCCGGTGTTCGGCGATTCGAGCCAGTACCGGAGAGCTCACCAAACTGCAGCCGAGCACACCCGCTGGATCGGATCGGTGCCCGGTGATGTCCCAGGCGAGCAGGGCGCCAACCTCGTTTCCAGACAGCATGTGCCGTCCACTGCCGGACCCGTCGGGAACAGCAACCGCCAACCGGTCAGCGTCGGGGTCGTGGGCAATGATGATGTCCGCTTCTTCCCTGGCTGCGGTGGCCATTGCCAGGTCCAGAGCCCCTGGCTCTTCTGGATTGGGAAAGGCCACAGTGGGGAAGTCCGGATCGGGCTCGACCTGTTCGGCCACGTCAATCACCGTCGTGAAGCCGGTGTTGGCGAGCACCCGATGAAACACGAACGCACCCACGCCGTGCATCGGGGTGTAACAGATGCGTAGCGACTCTCGTCCGTCGATGCTCCGCCCGGCCACGACCCGTGTGGTGGCCTCGATATAGGCCGCAATGACGTCCTCGCCGATGGTTTGGTAGTCCGATGCACGCGCCAGGGCCGTGGCTGAGGTGGTGTCGTGCGAGGTCATGATGGCCTGGTGAATCATCTGATCGGCCGGTGGCACGATTTGTGAGCCTCCGTCGTCACCACCTAGATAGACCTTGTATCCGTTATCGGCGGGAGGGTTATGGCTCGCGGTCACCATCACTCCGGCATCCACACCGAGGTGGCGCACCGCAAAGGCCACGACCGGGGTCGGGGTGTGCTGGTCGAGAAGAATCGCGTTGATGCCGAGCCCCTGGAGAACCTCTGCGGTATCCCGAGCAAAGACATCCGACTTATGCCTGGCGTCGAACCCCACGACGACAGAGGGTGTCTGGGGCTTTAGTTTCTCCAGGAGAAAGTGTCCGAGGCCGTGTGCAGCATGGGAGACCACGACACGGTTCATTCGCATAGGGCCTGCGCCAATTTCTGCGCGGAGACCTGCTGTGCCAAAGGTCAAATGCCCGGAAAACCGCTCCTCGAGATCGGACAGGGCCGCCTGGTCGGTCTTTTCCGCTCGGTCGACAAGGTCGGCGAGCTCGGCGCGGGTTTCTTGGTCAGGGTCTTGGTTAATCCACTGCATCGCGCGCTGCATGAGCTCTGTGGTATTCGTGCTCACAACTGCGCGACAACCTTCGCCAGCATGTCGCTGATAGTTGACTCGGCGGCTTTGCCCGCAGCGATGACTTCGTCGTGACTAAGTGGCTCATCGCTGATACCCGCTGCGAGGTTGGTGATGAGAGAAAAGCCCAGAATCTCCATTCCAGCCTCTCTCGCCGCAATCGCCTCCAAGGCCGTGGACATTCCGACGATGTGACCACCGATTGCCTGCGCCATCTGGACTTCGGCCGGGGTTTCATAGTGTGGGCCTCGGAACTGCACATACACACCCTCATCCAGATCCGGTGACACCGTGCGCGCCACGTTCCGCAGTCGCTTCGAATACAAGTCTGTGAGGTCAATAAACGTTGCACCCTCTAGTGGCGAGGATGCCGTCATATTGATGTGGTCGCTGATTAACACTGGTGTCCCTGGAGCCCAGTGGGGCTTAATTCCGCCGGCTCCGTTGGTGAGAACCATCGTGGTGGCTCCAGCTGCTGCGGCCGTCCGGACGGAGTGCACGACCCGGCGGACACCGTGGCCCTCATAAAAATGAGTTCGGGCGCCAATGACGAGGGCGTGTGTTCCATCAGCAAGAGCAATCGAGCGAAGGGTTCCGACGTGTCCCTCGACAGCCGGCCTGGAGAAGCCAAGAATCTCATCGGCAGGAATCTCTGCCACCGTTTCGCCCAGCACGTCTGCTGCTTTCGCCCATCCAGAGCCGAGTGTCAGGGCGATGCGGTGGGAGTTAATTCCTGTTCGTTTAGCGATTTGCGACGCGGCCTCGGCCGCAACATCAAACGGGTTTGTGGCGGCATCATCGAGTGGATTGGCAAGTTCGGACATGCCGTTAGCCTATTCCGCCAGCGTGGCGAGCCACTCCCACTCTTTCGACAGGCCATCTCGAAGCGACCACTGGGGGTCATAGCCGAGTTCTCTCCGGGCTTTATCGATTGCCCCTTTGGTTTCTCGTTGGTCGCCTGGACGAGCCGGTTCGTAGCGAATATCGAGCTCCGCTTCGCTAATCTCACGGACCATCCCCAGCACCTCGTTCAGGCTGTAGGACTCTGAGCCGCTGATGTTATAAATCTCACCCGGTGTGGAACGGTCGATAGCGGCAATTGTGGCATCGACGATGTCGTCCACGTAGGTGTTCGTTCGTCGCTGTTCGCCATCGCCGAAGATGGTAATTGGAGTGTTATCTCGAGCGGCCTTGAGAAAGCGGTGGTAGGCCATATCGGGTCGTTGGCCAGGTCCATAGACCGAGAAATAACGAAGCACCGTGAAGGGAAGACCAAAGTTGTCGCGGTGAGCAAATCCCAGTTTCTCCGCCGCTAATTTCGAAACCCCATAGGGAGAAAAAGGGTTTGTGGGGGCTTCCTCTGAGCTGTCTGCCATCCGGCCATAGACCGAAGAGGTCGAGATTTGAAGAAAGTTGTTGAGGCTGGGTGAGGAGGTCTGTTGAATCACTCGGTCGAGGGCGAGGACGTTGTTGTCCATATAGAGCTTTAGGTCTTCCCAGGACTTGGTGAGACCCGGCATCGCCGCCTGGTTGACCACAATCTCCGGTGACCCCAGGTCAGAAAGATCATCCGATCGGAGGTCTTTTTCCCAGAGGGTGACGCCCGGCAGACCCTCTAGCTGCTGATACCGGGCTTTTTTCATTTGCCCTGAATAGAGGTCTGGCAGGAAACAGTCCACGGCACTCACGCTGTGACCGAGTGCTGAGAGCTTCTCAACGAGCCGGGAGCCGACAAACCCGGCTGCGCCAGTCACCAAAATAGTCGTCATTGTGCCTTCCTGAATAACTGCCACAGTCTAGGCAGTTCCTCTCCCGGGGTTTC
>OAOU01000183.1_pt1 | contig 12542 bp, 11 predicted proteins | sample 1470821 | NCBI WGS metagenome assembly OAOU01 (sample SAMEA3275579, study PRJEB22092) | marine metagenome | biome: ENVO:00000447 MARINE BIOME; feature: ENVO:00002042 SURFACE WATER; material: ENVO:00002010 SEAWATER | collected 2014-06-20T12:30:00+00 | depth 0 m
TTAGATACTGTTTGCTGAGTACTTAAACGATATTCTTTTTCACCTTTAATTCTCCACATCACAGTATCACAAATCGCTTGTTCTAAAGATACTACGAAGATAAGAATTTCTTGTTCAGCATCCTTTTTCTTAGTGGCGCGAGTGCGATACATACGACGAGTCCCATCCCTTAAAATTACTTCTCCAAAAATACGTGGAGCTAAAGATGTAAATAAGGGTTTTGACTGAACTGACTGTTTACAATCCTCCACAATGTCTCTTCTACCAAAAACCTCTGCTAATGTTACTGCCATAATAAACTCATCCCTTCAGCTGATTTTTTTTGCAACGCAAAAAGCGCCCTCCAGAATGTCTCATTAATAAAACACTGATCATACGATCGGAAGATCATATGATCTGACAGTGTTTTATAGAGTCATCCACAGAGGACGCATACGTTTCATAAGTTAACCGCTAATCCATAAGGATTGCCAAAAAATAAAAACAAAAAGTAATACAACTTAATAATACTATTCAATTTCATTTATGGCAATGTTTTCTATTAATATTATTATCAATAATGATTGTCTTGAGTATTTTATTTTTAGGTTATAATGAGGACAAATATGAGGCTACAAGATGGAGGCTACTATGACTTACATAGTCACTTTATGTGTTGCATTCTTAGTGTCAAGAATACCTATTGTAGGGAAATACATTGGAGGTATTGATACACTTCTTCATGAAACTGGACATGCTTTAATGGCTTTAATTACGAGCGGGAGAGTAAGATCAATCCAACTATTCCATGATAGATCGGGTCTAGCAGAAACGGGACAATCTTCATGGCTTGGTGGTGTGTTAACAACATTATCAGGTTATATATTTTCATCCGCTATGGCATTTGGACTCTTTTATCTCTATAATCTTCAAAAATTCGAGTGGATCATTTATGTATTAGCGTTTATTGTTCTTTTGAATTTAGTCCTATGGATCCGTAATCTATATGGTTTCTTTTGGTTAATTACATTTGGAGGAATTCTTACGTATCTTTGGTTCCATATTCAAGAACCATTTGTACCTCTAGTGCTGTTATTCTTCATATGCGTAAACCTTATGGAGAGTATTTACTCTGCAGCTGTTATATTAGTTATGTGTTATAAAGATCGAAGAAATGCTGGTGATGCATCTATCCTTGCTAAAAAGACATTCATACCTGCTATAGTATGGGGCATAGTGTTCTTTGCACAATCTTTATATTTCGGATACATGAGCATCATGCAGATTTCTTAATGACTCTCTAAATAATATTTAATTTACGCTCATTTACACAAAGAAACTCTTCCAAATTGTTTGGAAGAGTTTCTTTTGCTAACTAGTTAAGAAATTGTTTATTATGGTTCAACTCCTTATCGGGAAAGGAAAAAATTAAAACTCATAGACTTTAACTACTCTTCTTCCATTTTTAACTTAGTATTAATTCTAATTTGGCTATCTCCTAGTCGATACGAAGAAATATATTGTTTTTCCTCAAGAGCTCTCACAAAATATCGGTGAACTTCACTATTGCTAATCTGCGGTCTTTTTCCGTTTTCTGCTATTTCTGTATAGGGATCACCTAATTCTGTTAACAATTCTGTAATAGTAACAAAATCAAGCTCATCGATCCGATTACTGATTAGCATGAGCTTCTCATCGACAGGTATATAGGAAGCTATTAGCCAATTAAATAAATCCATAGATAGTTCTACTTGATTATCAAGAATAAAGCAAGATAATTCCTTAGCAAACCCCGTATCCTCTTTTGATAAGCTAGCTACATCCAGAGTCTCAACCAATCGAACTTTCCATTCTTTCGAAATGCGATCCGAATGAAACAGCTCCACCATACTCTCATGTTCCAACGGATATTGATCCATGTTTTGAATAAATTCTTCGATATTTTCCTCCAAGTATAAACGAACAAGGTCCTTGTAACTAGCCGTTAGCGATTCAAAATTCTCCGTACTCAGTGTTAGCACATCCTGAGTAATCATAGCTTTCACTCTTTCCTTAGGTAGGGAATCAACTGAGAAGTAGCTGAAACGGTCGATACTATTTGATAATACCTCAAAGGTCGCTTCTGTGAGCTTCTGATTATTGATGATCTCTTCAGAAATTTTTTTCACAGTATCCGTGTCGTAGTCATTAAAGTCCGCAATATAATGCTTAGACAGCTCGCTTGCAATTTCTGGGCTATTGAGAAATTTAACCAGATCTGTATCAAGACCTTCCTTCTCTTTGAAATACGCAACCACATTGGACCAAGTAACGTTGATTTTTTTGAAACTAAGGAGGACTGGCCAGATTTTAGGGATAATTTTTGTAAGATCTGTAATCAACACCGGTTGCTCTGCTATAATGGTTTCTTTTAAATCCATTGAAACCTCGTCCCGATTTAATAACTCAATCAGTGCTTCCTCTGTTTCTTCTTTGATCGCCACATTTAACAGCACTTGCTTCAAATAAGTCTCGATATGTGTATCAATATAATCTAAGACATCTTGTCGCTCTGTTTGTTGAATGGCGGAATAAGATAATTGTTCCCCAGTTCCCCCAAGTATGGTTGCTAATGTACTTGGATTGATTTCATATAACTCCTTTTCTACCACGTAATCTATAAGCTCATGGTCACCCTTGATTTTTTCCAAAGAACTAAATTTCACATCTAGGTTTAATAAAATCTCCTTCTGTTTGTTTTTATCTCTTGGTGAAATGGTTAGAAAATCATGGTGATGCGCGATAAAGTTAGATAATTGCTCTCTTTTGTTTATCTTCTTGATATCGCTGATGTCTGCAAAGGAGAGGATGTCAGATACATAACTATCCTTTTCTTCCTCTGTAAAATTCGATTCCTTCTCGATATAATGCCAAATATTGCGCCATTTTTTACAGAGGGATTGGATGAACTGCTGCTTTTGTATAGCAACTAGTATAAACCCGGCAATAAAATCGATGGCTTTTTTCGTTTCGTTGGCTAGCTGGGTAATGATGGTGTTGTAATAATTTTGATAAAGCGGTTGATGGCTTTTTTCCATCACGTGGTTAAGTAGATCATAATTAAGGATTTCCACCTGTTTAAATTCATTGCCATTCAACCGTTCGATAATTTTATCAATATTGTTCAGAGAGTAATGCGATTCTAGCCGTTCATGGTTTTTGACACTGAAGATGAATTTCATATCTGCTTCGGTTAAGCTCCCCGGATGGAAATATGTAAGATAATGATTAAACATTTCATCAATAAACCCATGTCGCAGCAGGTAGATTAACAGCTTTTTATCATAGATTTTCTCAGAGAAAACGTCTTCTGGATCACTTTCTTCTATTAAATCTTTCAAAGAGTTTGCGGTAGCTTCAGTTTTTTTCTGCTTTAGTTTTGCTATCTCTTCCTTGATCACATCGAGCTTGTCTTCTTCTCGTATTTTAATATATTCCTCACGATCGAAGTAGTTTTCCTTCGTTCCGAAGACCGTCGCAATTTGCTCGACTTCAATATGCCCGCTACCTCGATTTGGCAAGGAATATTGGACCTTATTTGGCGACTGTTTCAGATAATCGAAAAAATTTTGTCTGTTGAAGGTACCGGTAGTATTAAATCTTGTATTTCTAATGGTAATATAAAAATCCTGGTACCCACTATTCGGTTTATAAATCCCTAGCTCATCTAAATAACTCACTTGTAATTCTTTTAACGATGTCAAAGTCTCTTGCTCAGTCCCTTGAACCTTCTTCTCTAACTTCTCAATTTCCGCTTCTATTTTTTCAGTTCGAGCGCGGATAACCTCATTTTTATTTTGCAAAACCTCGTACACAATTCCCTTATTGTATTGCAATTGCGAAAAGTCAAACGGATAGATATTCTTATAGATCACCATTGCTAAAAGCTTATTTAGGTCAAGGTCGATGCCCCCAAGCTTGTCCTTGTAAATGATAAATTCATTAAAGACATTCTTTAAAATACGCATATCGTCGATGTAAATCGTCACATCGTTCAAGAAGCTTCGATCTATCTTATCCGAATAGGCAAGTTTGTCTATTTTCTCCGATAATTTATCAATCGAGTTAGAGGAGTTAATAATTGGAATGACCGGGATGATAAAGTCAAAGAATTTAGTCCTATTTTTACTGAAATCGATAGTATCATTGATTGTGTCGTTGTCTTTATCGAAAACACCGAATATTTCATCTTTGATGGCATATACAAACACAATCCGTCTCTTGATTTGCTCAGAGTTATTAAGGAGTGCATTTAACTCTCTTAAGCTTTCAAAAATATCTAAGTTATCAAAGCGATCTAAATCCTCAAAAATCACTACATTATATTTGGTCACTTCAAAAAAATAAAGAATTTCATCGAGGTACTTATCAAAGATGGATTGTGGATCCTCGTTATTTTTTTCAATCGTAGCATTCGCAATTGTTACTTTATTGAAGTTTAAATTGCCTCTGATCAAGCTGAAGATATTTTTTAGAAAGACAAATGGAAACGACAATGTGACTGCAATCAAGATGAAATTCAAAAGAATTTTATAAGGGTCTCCACTAGAAAAATTTTGTTGGAGTAAAGTTTCGCGAAAAATATCCTTAAGGTAAGATGGGTGAAAAAGAAAGGTACTAGCTGTCAACGAGGCAATCAACAACATTAAATAAAAAATAATGGTGGAATTCTTAACATGCTTAATTCTCTTGAAGCTCGAAAATGGAATTGTACGATCTTTGACGCGATATATCATTTGTTGAAGGATGCTCTTCTCTAGGTCATTCTCTTCGTTTTGTCCTTCTTCTGGCTGAAAAGTTGCTAACGAGATACTTAAAAAGTGGTAGCTTTCTCCATACTTCTTTTCATACGTTTTCAGCAAACTACTTTTCCCAGATCCATAAGGTCCTGTTAAAGCAATGTTCTTTACATTGTCATTCTCCAAGCCCCAGGTTATTGCCTCGGCATACTTACCATTTTCATCAATATCAGTGCTCGGAGTTAAGTCCTCAAATAAACTCTCAGGTTTATTATCAACATCGACTAGTTTTGTTTGAATCCTGGTAAGGACATTGGTTAAGTTACTTAAAACTTGGATAATCCAACTCTTCATTCGTACACCTACTATACTAATAAATTAAGGAGGTTTACCCTCTAATCACTTCTTACAGGATATACCTTTTTGTGAAATTAATCATTACATTAGCACAAAATATTAATGGGCTTTGTTTTGTTGAGTAAAGGTATAGACACTGCTTCCATTAAACTGAACTTTAACGGAATAGAGAGATTTCTGCTTCACATTCACAAAATTTTCACTCCCCTACTAGCCCGTCTCCATCTCGATCGTCCATGAATTTATAAAGCCAATGATTATTGTCGATGGGCATACTGAAACCTGCTGCCTTTGCTTCTTTAATAGTCACTTGACCATTACCATTTGTATCAATACTAGAAATATCTCCCTCAATGTCTGAACTAGCTGAATCTTCAGGTTCACTCTCAGTTAAACCTAATGACGCATTTACTTCATCAGGGTTCACATTGTCAAACGTATCTACGATCACATTTCCGTTCAAAGTATAGGTGTACTGATAACTTGAAGGAATCTGCGTTTCCGTATTCGGATAAGTGATGATTGCTTCAAAATTAGTAGCTCCACCTGCACTACGGATCGCGTCTTCTAAATATGCTTGATCACCATGCCGGTTGAGTGTACTTTCTTGAGGAGTAATATTATAAGCATTCGATACACCGCCGAGTGAATCTGCAATGATATGTCCTTCATCTAAAACGTCACTTTCGACGCCCGGAACCTTTGCCTCATCAGAATAATATCTGCCAGACGATAATACAGGTTCGCTACTATCGTCTTGGATAATGATTTTGTCAGCAATAACTTTCACTAGCTGTCCATCTTCGTTAGTGAATGCCCAGTATTCTCTATCTCCAAAACCAATATCAACAACGACATTAGATTCGCGGTATCCGGACAAGTCGCCACCGTCCACCTCGAGTAATTTGTATCCTGAGAACAGATCATTATTTGATTGGTCTGTTGCTTCCTCTACTGATGAGTCATCAACCGATTCCTTATCAACCGTATCATTAAGAGTTTCTTCTTTTGTACTTCCATTTGTTTCACTCTGTTTTTCAGTTTTTGCTTCTGCATTTCCATTTCCATCTGTAGTAGATACATCTTCTACATTTGTGCAACCAGCCATAAAGGTGATCAATAAAAGTAGGATTAAATAAGTTTTTTTCATTTTATGACTCTCCCATAATATTTAACCATTTCTTCTAATTTCGAAAATGGTTTAGCTAACGCAGTAAATAAATGATTTGCGAATAACTCGTTTTTCAATTCAACTTTACTTTCCTGCTCAAATGAAATAAAGTGTATGTTTTCTTTTACTGCAACAGTCTGCATTCTTGGGAAAATTGAAGGTTTCTGTAAAAGCAAATAGGTCTTTTCCCCATGTTTGTCAACTTCTATGTAAGGTCCAACAAAAACTTTCACAGGGTTAAGCCCTAAAAACCTTCTGACAGAGCTCCATTTGTAGTGCAGCAGCCATCGTTCTGGTTTATACTTTTTATAAATTTCATTGTTTTCATTAAAAGAAATAATAATCGTAGGTGTACTATTTTGTGTATTTAACTCCCAGTAACTGATCATACTATTCTCTCCCATTAGGTTTCGTCATATAGAGTACTCTGATTACTATTCTCTAATTCTAATAGTTTTTTATGTTCTGCTTGTTCAGCCTCTTCTATAAAAAATTCTACCATTCCTTCCATTCTATTTACATTAGGCACTTTGTTTTCGAGAATATTAATGTATCGTTGCTTCCTGCCTGGGTTGAGATATTCCGATTCTATGACTCTTTTCATAAAAAACTGCTCAGATTTGTTATGTAGCTCTTTATCATGCAAGCTTTTTCTCCTCAAACTCCATACGAAAGAGGTAATTAAAATAATGATTAAGATACCAAATAGGATTTGAATACTTGTAGAAGCCGCACTTCTAATTTGATTTATATCCAAAAACAATGTAAACAACATAGATGTTAATATTGAATTGATAATTAAAGATAGAGTATTATACCTCTTCCTCCACTTTAGATGTTCATTTAATTCAGAAATCATAAATTCCTCTCCCTACATATATTCTATTTAGTGATATCGGAAATTAAGTGTAATTGTTTAGGCTACCTTTATTGTACCAATACTCCGCTTTTGTTTATAATTACTACAAATGGCAAAATAAATCCTAAAATAAGAAGAAATATCTTTATTCCTGGTGAGCTTAAAACGCCTAGAACGTAATAAATTGAATCGTTTGATGGATCACTTTCAGCAGAATTAGTAAATGTTAAATTCTTCACATCACTGGGGTCTTCTTGATATACTACTTCCTCTGTTCTCTCTTTTTCATTTGTTTCCTCGCTTTTCTGATTTAAGTCGTCTAGTTCCACTAAAATAAAAAATAAAATTACTGCAATAATTAATAAAAATGTTCTCATGTCTGCTCCCCCCTTAGTTTTGTTTAAAAAAAAGATATCATTGAATTTATCTCTCTTATACAATTTGAGTTAAAATTTCCCAAAAGATGCTTTTATGTAAATGTAAACTAATTCACTTTACTTATTCAAATAAAAAAACGTTCACTAAAAGTCTTATACTGACTAATAGGAACGTTTTCTTATTCTATATGGCAAGCCCTAATTGTCCATAATCATTCTCGGTGAATGTTGGAAAAGAATATTGAATTTTACTATTCTCTTCTACTTCTTTTAAGCGCAATAATAATAAGTTTACTCTCTCTAAGAAACTCATTTCCTTTACAAGATTACCAGACTCTAATAGATAATCATCTTCTTTCCAGATTAATTCTATATTTAATTCATGTTCGATTAATTCTATTAATCGGTTTGCAGATAACGTTTTGGAATATGCAAGTTGGTCTTCTTCTAATTTTGGTACATACATACCTTCTACTTCTGAATCCCACTCTTCAAAGGGAGGATCGTATAAATCTGAATTAAAGTTATCTTTCCAATCTAACCAGGAATACACATAATGTTCGGCTTCTTGTTGAGTATTAGCAAATGGGCTACATACGATAAACGTATATTCATTAAAGGCCATTTGGTGTTCCTGACAGTCCATGGATTTAGAAAAGTAATGGATGGATTTATTCGTCTCCTTAACTTTGTTCTGAACATAAGTGACAAATTCAAAGTCATTGAACTGAGTCTGCACTTGTACATAAAAGAGCGGGAATGATGTAACTGTAGATTCTTTTTCATTCACCGATCCATCAGGTAATAAGATAAGCTTTTCATCATGTTTATATCTGTTTGGAATTACATCTTTGGGTTTAATATCATATCCATCTTCTTTCCACGTTTGATATATCGCTTGAAGTTCTTCGTCTTCAATGAGTTCTTCTCCTATCTTGTTTTGCGTCCATAATAGATACTCAAGCATTCTTTTACGAGCTTCAATTGTAAAACCACCAGGTGCATAATTGAATGTTGCCTTATTAAATGTCTCATAACGGTGGAGTCTTCTTTGTTGAGAATCTTCAATACAATCAATCGAGAAAAGTGAAAAATCATCTTTCGATAGCTCGGCCTTCTTTTGATGTTTATTAAATTTTTGACGTTGTGTTGGTAAACGAAAGCGAACATCGTTCCGAATATCTAACATATAGTTTTTCCACTCTTGTAAATAACTATAATTTGTATAACCCTCATCAATCATGGCACTTAGCATTTTGTCATTCTTTCCGGCAAGAGGACATGTGAAACAACCAGTTCTTGATCCAACTTGCCCGCAAGAAGCACCTACTCCACCTTGCGATCCTTCGGTAATCGAACATTCATGACCAGTTTTTCCATACATCTTCATCATGTCTGATACGTTACCACCATAAGGAAATTCACCGTTTGGTAGAGCAAGCAAGTAACTCCATAGAGCATCCAATTCAATGTTCTTAATAGGGTGCATAACTCGAATACGGTCATCTGTAGCATGTTTCGCATAAAAGTCCTCAACTGAATGTTTTTTCATACTTTCAGCACGCGAAACACTTTCAGAAGTCCGAACTCCCAGGATAGAAGTGATAGCATATGAGTTCTCGCTAAAACAATCCTGCTTTTGAATTGTTTGATTAATTATTTCATTAAGCAGGCGTTGTATTGGTAGGATTTTCATATGAAATGTGCAAGGACGAGTTCTAGAGTTTGGTGTTGCTGGTGGATTTCCTCTACCCAAGGTTCGAAAAAAGAACCTTCCTTTAATTGAAGGTTTTACTAAATGAACTTTAAAAATATGGTCTAATTTTTGTTCAACCACTGTAGTTTCTATGATTTTCATAATGCCTCTTTGATACCGACTCATCACCGGAGTCTCAGCCGCAGCATCACTCATAACGACGTGAATTTCTCTTTTTAATAAATCGGTAGGTAATTTCATGATCATTTGCCAAACTAACGTTAGAACTAAAGAACTATCTTTTCCACCAGAATAAGAGATAATAAAGGGTTTTATATTATCCTCTAGGTATTCATTTTTCAAAAACTCTTTAATTTCATCAAACTCTTGAAATACATTAACTTTTGAATATCTTTCTTCCCATTCTTTCAATTTCGCTTTATTCATTTAGATGTCCAATTCGCATAGAAAAAGAGATAGGGGCGTCCGTCCGCTATCTCAATCTCTAGCGAAGGGACTACCCTCCCTTTTTATGTTTTCTACGCTCTCAGACGATTCTGAGCCGCCTGCATTTGTCTTCTCTGGAATGCCTCAATGATTCGTCGTTCTGAATCAAGATCCATCACTACGAATTCAAGAGCAATATCCTTTACTGTTTTAAATTGTTCAATGTCATTTTTAGTCAACATACCTCGTGTCATAAAGTATTGAAGCTGTTCATGATTAGGTTTACCGTATTCAATTAGCAAATCGCTTCCCATTTCGTTATAAATCGAAGCAATATCGTATAACGGTGCGTTATTGACAAGTGAAACTGAACCATATTTATAAGCTAGCTTTTTGTCTGTTTTTAATTTCTCGCATTTTATCATTTCTTCTTTTAACGTTTCGTATTGCATTTTATAAGAAGAGTACTTTGCATCCATCGTACGACAGGTGAAAGCAAGCTCTTCAACGCTCCAGCCCTCGTTTTTTAATTCAGGAACTTGATTTAAATTCTTTCCCAATTTATTAAAGGAGGGTTTAACATAGTGAGTAGGCTCCAACTGATAGGCTTTTAATTGCTCCAATATCATAGGTTCTTTTTTCACTCGTTTATGATCAATTTCAAGTATATGTGCCAATAATCCAAGATCCTCAAGATAAGTATTCAAACCTACATAATCTATATCACTTATTTTTTTCGGAACAAATTTAGCAACCAGATTCACTTCATTGAATTCATGCCTTCTTTCTTCTGAAGAAAGCAATTTAGATTTCAATGTGTCTTTAACCTGCTTCAAATGTTTCTCATAAAGTTTTAACGTAGGATAGGTACCTTTCATCATGAAAGATTCCATTAAATCTGCAGCAGTAGGAATTGGTTCAAACAATGCCTTTTCCGTCCTGGAGCAACGCTTGCACCTTTTGAGGTCAAATTCAGGTCTTCCAGATTGAAAAATGCAATTATCACAATTCTTAACTTCTGTCATAACGTTCATTCCTCTCAATATGCACTCCCCACCTAGTACCTAGGGAGTAAAATTGAACTCCCTACTAGGAAGGGATATATTGATTACTTGTTAAGTTGTTTATTCATGGTCAATGTCATTAGGACGCGCTTTGCCACATCTGGTTTTAATCGCTCTACAATTGTGAAAATCTCAAATTCTGTTTCAGCTGAAAGAATTTTTCTATAAGCTTTGGAAGATTCTTTATCGATCATCGCTATTGAAGAAGAACGATTACTCATGAGATTTTCTCCTTTCTTCTTTTACGTTCCACACAGACATTTTTTATGTTTTTGTTCTTGTATCGTTCAAGCACAAACCTCTTTGCTGAGTTACTGTCTACAGCTTCCATATCGTAGACGATAGGCACTCCATTAAGAGAGTACTTTACTCTATATAAGAACTTCTGAGGCTCCCGCTCACCATCGAAATATTCATGTGAAGGCAAGACGGACAGAATACAATCTGTTTTAATAACAACAGGTGGTACAAAGTCATGCTCATGCACAATGAGATAGGCCGGGAAACCTAAGAGAACTTGAAATAGAAATACCTTACCTTCAGCGATTACTTCACCGTTTTTCAATACACTATTCTCTGCAACAGTAAACTTAGACGCTTTCGTATAGAAATCGAAAGTCATATTGCCACACCTTCTTCCAACATAGAGAATAGATCTTGTTCTGCCGGTTTCAATTCTTCCTTAATCGATTCAATTTGCTTTAAGCTAGGCAAAAGATTTAATTGACTTCCCTTTGAACTTCTCAACTGAAGAACAACTTCATCATTAACGACAACAATACCAATTGGTCCTTTTTTAAAGATCCCCTTCGTATCAACTGTGGAAAATGAAGAGCGTGACATTAAATCTTTAATCCAATCCTGGCTGGTAATATTAGAATGAGAAAGTGAAAATTCAATACCAGTTATAGCAGGATTGATCCAGCTAAGAGCAAAATCATAAAGAAAAATTGCACCATCAATAGATCCATTGAAATACACTCGGTACCCCTTCATGTTAGTGCGTGATTGATTTTTGAATGGTTCGATGCGAAAAACATGGCCATCAAGATACCATTCAAATCCCTCTTTCTTCTTTGTGAATTGTAATCCTTTTAAACCTTCCCATAATTTATCTGGTGTAATAGGAGCAAAACATGTGACTTTAAACATGCAGCTCACCTCTTTTTGAACAATACGATAATCTAATGACTAAAAATATTACGAACACCCTCTCAATTAAGTTTTTTAAACTCCACCCATTTAATTGAAAACTCTCTTCTTCAATTCAAAGCTTGTTAAATATTAACCACCTCCTTAAGAGCACAAAAAAGCCCCTGAGGAAGATTTCAAGCATACGAAAAAACACTTGAAATACAGCCTCAGAGGCTTCTATATGTATAGTCGTTTTACCAGCTAATCTCAAAAAAGATTGCTATCAAAAAGTAAATTAAATCTTATTGACTAAATTATACCATTTGCTTAAAACGACAACAACTTATTTAATTAATCTACAACTAACAAATCTGATGTATTAAATATTAAATTGAATTCAATAAATCTCTGTTAACATCAAACAAATTAGTAACATACTTTTTTAGCACGATATCTGCTTGTCTCTTGGTCAGTTTGTATTCTTCTACCACATTATCTTTTTCTCTTAAAGTAAGTAAGAAAGATTTAGTTAGTATATTTGTAGGTAATTCTCTAGAATCTGATTCAATTACCTGTGTTTCAACTTTCGATTTACTTCCTATCTGACGTGAATAATCCATAACTAAAGTAACCATTTCTACAAATGTTTCTGAATCTAATAAAAAGTAAGTCTTTCTAAA
>OAOU01000188.1_pt1 | contig 12330 bp, 12 predicted proteins | sample 1470821 | NCBI WGS metagenome assembly OAOU01 (sample SAMEA3275579, study PRJEB22092) | marine metagenome | biome: ENVO:00000447 MARINE BIOME; feature: ENVO:00002042 SURFACE WATER; material: ENVO:00002010 SEAWATER | collected 2014-06-20T12:30:00+00 | depth 0 m
TAAGCCGACTATCGAGCAGATAAAAGCATAGATATGATACAGCGGCAGGGCAATAATGGTATTCATCTGCACGTTATCAGCCATATCAGCATAAACCGGTTTAAACCATTCAACGTACTGATAAGTCGCGGTGACGACATTTTTATTATTGATTAAGATACCTTTAGCAACCCCTGTCGTGCCGCCAGTATATTGCAACATCAACAAGTCATCTGGGCTGATGTCTGGACGCGTATAAGGTAGGGTTTTGGCTTGTTTTAGTAGCGCTTTATAACTGATGACGCTGTAGCTAGCATTGGATGTCAGCTGATAACTAGGAACGGCTTTTTTTAGATATTTTGCGGCGATATCTATTACCATCCCCTTTGCCGCCCCTAACATATCGCCAATTTTACTAACGACGACGGTTCTGATAAGAGTTTCATCGATTATTGTTTCAAGCGTATTACAAAAAGGTTCTAAAATAAAAATGGCTTTTGCATCGGAGTCAATCAGCTGATGCTTTAACTCGCGAGGGCTATACAGCGGGTTAATGAGGGTGGTCACCATACCTGCACGTATAACGCCGATGACAATAGGCAGGTACTGATGAACATTCGGCATCATAATAGCTATGACTGAGCCTTTAGCGAGTCCCAAATTTTGAATCCAAGCGGCAATCTGCAATGACATGCTATCGATTTGCGCATAGGAGTAGCTGACGCCCATATTGCTAGTAAACTGACGATCAGCAAACGCTTGCAATTTATCATCAAATATATCTAGCACCGTACTATGTGGTCGATCTATATAGGCATTAACCCCCGCTGGATAACCCTGTGTCCAAAACTTATCCATAACTTACCTTCCTTGGTAATCGATTTATAGTAGATAATGTTGACCCTGCATCCACAAAAACCAGCTTTTAAATTCAGTCTTTTATAACTTGCCATCCTAATGTTGTCTGGTGCTCATCTTGATGGGCAAATAATGGATGACTCTTGGCCTCCTCTAAGCTCAGTACTGGCGTTACACAGACATCGGCTGACGCGAATACTTGCTGCCAAAACTCAAGCGGTTGACTGGCAAACTTATCACTGACTTTTGTGGCCGCTTCACGGCTTTCAGGCAGGTTTGGCATCACCCCGCGCTGCCAATGCGCGTCTTTGAGCTCAGGCAGCCCCAATACCTCACACAGCCCTTGCCAAAATTTTAGCTCTAGTGAGCCTACCGCTATGTAGCGTTTATCAGACGTTTGATATAAGCGATAACAAGGCAATAGTCCACCCAAGAAGTCATAATTTGGCGGCGGGTTTTGTCCTGAGAAGCTTTTGACGAGCTCCCCTGTCGCTTTTGGCATGACCATATGGTTATACAAGCTATGAGTCATACTCACCGCAACATGGCGACCTTTACCTGTGCGCTGTGCGGCGAATACCGCTGCTAACAAGGCAATTACTGCCGTATCACTACCACCTGCCAAATCGGCAAACTGAATGTTAGGCATGGCCTGCTCACCAGTTGCTGTGCGCAGCTGATCAAGTACGCCACTCATCGCCATAAAGTTGATATCATGACCGGCTTTATCTGCCCAGTCGTGAGCGATTTGAGCGTTATCACTATCGTTAGTCATGCCGTAACCCGTAATAGAGACGATAACCAATTTTGGATTAATAGCATGTAAGGTTTGGGCGTCTAACCCCATCCCTTTTAGCACCCCAGGGCGAAAGCTATCGAGCATGACATCAGCGTCTTTGAGATGCGCTTTGATAACCTCTATGCCTTTGGGGTCGCGAAAATCAACCTTACCGATAGTTTTGCCGTGATTTAAAGCTTCAAACAAGCCGCCTAAAGCGCGGGCAGGATCGCCGCTTTTTGGCTCAACCTTGGTAATCTCAGCGCCCAAATCCGCAAGCAGACGCGTGGCAAAGGGCCCAGGTAGGTTGCGCGTCAAATCTACAACGCGCAGTCCTTGTAAGCAGTCGCTCATACCCTCTATTGCGTGAGCTAAATTAGCCATCCACAAACTCCTCGCCACTTGCAGCCATATCTACCAAAATCTTAGCCGGCTCAAAACGCTCGCCATATTGCTTGGCTAGCTCACGGCTACGAGCGACAAAGCGCTCGACACCCATGGAGTTGATAAACTGCAAAGTGCCGCCTTGGTTTGGAGCAAAACCCCAACCAAAGATAGAGCCGATGTTGGTATCTGCGACCGAGCGCACCACGTTTTCTTCAAAACATTTCGCCGACTCGTTGGCTTGAATAAACATCAAGCGATCGACTAGATCTTGTTGCGAGGGCTGCTCGCTACTGGTTGGATAGAGCTCGGTCAGCTTAGGCCATAGATGCTTGTCGCCTTTGTCTGGATAGTCATAAAAGCCTTTGCCGTTCTTTTTACCTTCGCGCTCATGCTCTTTGACTAAGGTTTTAAGAATGTCGTAAGAGGGACGCATCGCCATGGCTTTACCCTCGGCCTCCATATCTTTTTGCTGTTGCTCGCTAACATGCAGCGCTAAGCTTAACGACACCTCATCTTGTAGCGCTAAGGGCGACATAGGCATACCCGTCTTTAGACCTGCGACCTCAATACTGCGGGGATGCACGCCTTCGCCTAGCATAGCGATGCCTTCTGAGACATAAGTACCAAACACCCGCGAGGTATAAAAGCCGCGACTATCATTGACGACGATTGGGGTTTTGCCAATTTGCAATACATAATCAAAGGCTTTGGCTAAGGTCTCATCACTGGTTTGCGCGCCTACGATAATCTCAACCAATGGCATCTTATCAACTGGCGAGAAGAAATGCAGACCGATAAACTGCTGCGGGCGCTGGCTGGCCTCAGCCAGTCCGGTGATAGGCAGAGTTGAGGTGTTAGACGCATAAACGGCCGTTTGTGGTATAACGGCTTCCGCTTGCTCAGTACACTTAGCTTTGATTTCACGGTTTTCAAACACCGCTTCAATTATCAAATCACAATCTTTTAGGTCGTCATAGGAGACGGTTGGTTTAATACGAGCTAGCAGCGCTTGTTTTTTGTCCTCGGTAGAACGTTTACGGCTGATGGCTTTATCTAAAATAGTCTCAGAATAGGCTTTGCCCTTTTCAGCTCCTGCTATATCTGTATCGAGTAAAACCACATCGATACCGACTTTAGCCGTGACATAAGCGATGCCTGCGCCCATCATACCCGCACCTAAGATACCCACCTTTTTGGTTTGATAGCGCTCAAAGCTATCAGGACGTGATTGGCCTTTTTTGATGTTGTTAAGCTGCGTCCAAAGCGTGCTGATCATATTTCTAGATTCAGGCGATAGCACACAAGCGGCAAAATAGCGCGACTCAAGCTCAAGGCCAGTGTCGATATCGACAATGCAGCCTTCAAAGACGCAAGACATTATATGGGTGATCGCAGGATAATTACCATGCGACTTTTGATTCGCCATCGCAGGCGCGATAGAGAATACTTGTACTACTTTTGGATGCTTGCTATCACCGCCGGGAATTTTAAAGCCCTTTTTATCCCAAGGCTGCTTTGCTTGCGGATTGGCTTTGATCCACGCTTTGGCTTGCGCTAACATATCTTCATTGTCCGTCGCTATAGCGTCGATAAGACCGATATCCATTGCGGCTTTAGGCCGTAGCTCTTTGCCTTGGGTCATTAGCTCTAGCGATTTTTGAATACCAACTAGCCTTGGTAGACGCTGAGTACCACCGCCGCCAGGTAGCAAGCCAAGTTTGACTTCTGGCAGACCCAGCTTAGTCTTTGGCGAGTCAATCGCAATGCGATAATGACAAGCTAATGCCAGCTCCAACCCGCCGCCAAGCGCCGTTCCTGTCATCGCAGCCACGACGGGCTTGCCTGCGGTCTCAAGCCTGCGGAGGCTGCCTTTTAATTCTTCAACCAAGTCAAAGGCTTGCTGCGCGGTTTGTATATTAGAGAGCTGATCGATATCTGCGCCAACCACGAAACTGTTTTTTGCCGAGGTTAGAATTAAGCCTTTCGCAGAATCATCACCAATAAAGCTGTCTGTCACAGTAGCAAAAGCGTCGGTAAAACCATCGCCGATAACGTTCATTTTACGATCGCTTTGATCGATAGATACGGTGATGATGCCCTCATCATCCCGCTCAGCTGAAAAATTTGCTAGCTTATTTATTGCATCAATGCTGTCTGTAGTCATTGTCATTTTTTGTCCCTTAAATGATCTCTTAGTTATCACTATCTATTTAACAGGTAGAGTGTTATACGCGCTCAATGATGGTGGCAATACCCATACCACCGCCGACACATAAGGTAAGCATAGCGGTTTTAAGATCACGGCGCTCAAGCTCGTCGAGCACCGTTGTCATCAGCATCGCACCTGTAGCACCAAGCGGATGACCCATAGCGATAGCGCCGCCATTGACGTTGACGATATCAAGCGAGATGCCAAGATCATCCGCTGTATTCATAGGGACAGCGGCAAAAGCTTCATTAATCTCCCAAAGATCGATATCGGAGGCTTGCATACCCGCCTTGTCGAGTGCTTTTCTACAAGCAGGGGTTGGACCTGTGAGCATGATCGAAGGCTCAGAGCCTATGACTGAGGCCATCGTAATCTTGGCTCGTGGTTTCAGACCGGCTTTTTTGCCTGCAGCAGCGCTGCCGACTAGGCATAACGCGGCACCATCGACGATGCCTGAGGAATTGCCCGCATGATGCACATGATTGACAGTTTCGATAGTGGTGTATTTATCTAAAATCACACTATCAAAACCCATTTGACCAGGCATAGCAAAAGAAGGGTTTAGGCCTGCTAGCGTCTCAGGCGTCGTACTGGGACGAATAGTCTCATCTTTCGCTAATAGCAGCATACCGTTGAGATCTTTGACAGGTACTACTGACTTATCAAAATAGCCGTGCTCCCAAGCTTTGGCAGCTCTTTGGTGTGACTGGGTAGCGAACGCATCGACATCGCTGCGACTAAAACCTTTGAGCGTGGCTATGGTATCGGCACCCACCCCTTGTGGGACAAAACCAGTACCGTCATTGACCCGTGGATCCATGTACCAAGCACCGCCATCAGAACCCATAGGCACACGGCTCATTGACTCGACGCCACCAGCGACGACCATGTCCTCCATACCCGACATGACTTTTGCTGCGGCAAGGTTGATCGACTCAAGCCCTGAGGCGCAGTATCTAGACAGCGTGACGCCTGCAACGCTTTGATCCCAATCGGCATCGAGCACGGCAATACGCGCGATATCAGAACCTTGTTCGCCAACGGGTGTCACACAGCCGAGTACCACATCATCGACTAGACTTGTATCCAAATGATGACGCTGCTGCATCTCTTTTAATAAACCACGCACCAGCCAAATCGGCGATGCTTGATACAAAGAGCCGTCCTGTTTACCCTTGCCGCGCGGCGTACGGATACTGTCAAAAATATAAGCCGTCTCAGTCATAAAATTCCCTTTTTCTGTCTTTTGAATAAATAATAGTTTAAATCTAAAGCTGGACTTATTTATCATAAATCCAATTTTAGCTTTTATATTAGCGATAACGCCTATAAGAGCCGTTACATAAAGCGTGACGCCAGCTCTTTCATAATCTCATTAGTGCCGCCGTATATTTTTTGTACCCGAGCATCGGCATACATGCGAGCGATTGGATACTCTGACATATAGCCATAACCGCCAAACAGTTGCAGACACTCATCCATGGTTTTGCACTGTTTCTCGGTTACCCAGTACTTAATGAGCGAGGCTTGCGCGGCATCAAGTTTACCTTCTATTTGTGCCTCTACTGCTGAATCGCATAAGGTTTTTACCGCTAAATAATCCGCTTGCACCTCAGCGAGCTTAAAGCGCGTATTTTGGAACTTCCAAATCGGCTTGCCAAACGCTTCACGCTGTTTGACATAATCGAGGGTCAGCTCTAAAGCCAGTTTCATAGCGCCGCAGCCACTCAGAGCAATAATCAGGCGCTCTTGTGGCAACTCCTGCATCATATGCATAAAGCCTAGACCTTCCATACCGCCGAGTATGTTTTTTTGGGGCACACGGACATTATCGAAGAATAGCTCTGAGGTATCTTGTCCGGCAAGGCCCGTCTTTTTGAGGTTACGACCGCGCGAAAACCCTTGTAGATCGTCTGTCTCAACTAGGATAAGAGAGACGCCCTGCGCGCCCTTATCGCGGTCTGTTTTGCACGCTAATAGCAAAATATTGGCATGCTGACCGTTAGTGATAAAGGTTTTTGAACCATTAATAATATAGTCGTCACCGTCTTTTGTCGCATAAGTCTTAATGGCCTGTAAGTCAGAACCCGTACCCGGTTCGGTCATCGCAATAGCACCGATATACTCGCCTGTTGCCATCTTTGGCAATAAGGATTTTTTCTGATCTTCTGTGCCAAGCTTATAGATATAAGGCGCCACAATACCTGAATGCACCATACCGCCATACCCGGCTTGGTTCGCCTGCGATTGCGCCAAAATGATAGCCGCTTCATGACCAAAATCACCGCCACCGCCGCCGTATGCTTCTGGTATTGACGCACACAAAAAGCCCATCTCGCCCGCCTCTTCCCAAGCATCGCGATCGATCATGCCAGCCTCGCGCCATCCTTCGTCTCTTTCTTCCCAGCTTTGAAACATTTTTAGAGCACTGTCGTATACCATTTCGTGCTCTTCGGTCATCCACTTTGCTGAAAATGTTCTGATGCTCATAATGTCTTTCCTTGACAAGGTTTTCTAGTAATAATTAAATCAATAATGATAGTGCAAAACTTTTTATGGCGGGTTAACAATAAATAGTAATATTTATTACCCTTATAAATTCTTTGATACCGTCTTCAGATATCAAGCCATGGGATTTATACTAGAATAGCAAGTATTATGTTGCAACTCATATTTAAACAATGGTAATTATAATTACCATTGTTTAAATATGAGTTGATAGTTTGTGTCAGTAACGCAATTGCTCATACTGATTATGAAAAAGTAAATAGCCGCGGGGTAGCAGCATAGGTAGATAAAATTAGATAACTGAAATGAGACTGAGATGAGATTGCTGGAGCTTTAAGAATTCTATATTAAGAGTCTTAAGTAAAGATGCTTGGTTAAAGAAGCTTAGTTGTGGAAGCTCGATTAAAAAAATGAAAATAAATCAGCATATAAGGGCCATATCGTTGATAACCTATCAAAGAATAGATAAGTAGAACAAGGTGAAAAAACAGGCCCTTTTGCATGAGATTTGAGAGATGAATTATAGGCTTAGACCCGCTCTATGACCATAGCCAGCCCTTGCCCGATACCAATGCATAAGCTAACGACCGCATATCGTCCACCCGTGCGCTGTAGCTCGCGCGCTGTACTTAACGCGAGCCTTGCACCTGATGCACCTAGCGGATGACCGACCGCAATCGCCCCGCCGTTTGGATTAACGCGGGTGTCATCAAAGTCAATATTCAAACCCTTTAGACAACCCAGTACTTGCGAGGCAAAGGCTTCGTTAATCTCAATGTGGTACAAGGCGCTAGCGCCACGACGATGCGGCGTAACGTTGGCTCATATCTACCCATGTACTCAACAGCTATGGGCCGCGCGTGCTTAGCAAGCATGCCACCTGCTGAACAAGATTTTATGATGAATGCGATACGTCATAAGTACGATAAAGACTGGTTAAACATCAAGTCAAGCCTAGAGCAAGCGTTTAAAGATTATGAGGATTTTGGCTACTGCTTCTCATTTGGTGATTGGCAAGAGGTGTTTGTGGAGCAAGTCGATAATCTCTTTTAAGCTGCTTGGATTCATTGTAGTAGTTGTCATAAGTTTTCCTTAAGGCGACTGAGAATTTATAAAAAAGCGTTCAGTCAATCATGCCGTCATAGGTTAAAGATAAAATTTTCTATGTGCGTGTTATTAACCAAAGCTGTTTAGCAAGTTATTGGTCAAAGTCATTTATCAAAACTGTTTATCAAAGTCTTGCTGCGTCATATTTATCAAGCGCTCACGTATTGAGGTCTTGTCCGAGATATCGATACCCGAAAAGTCAGAGAGCCAAATACCATCGGCGACCAGACGTACCATACATAGCGTTTCGCTATTGTCGGTAGCGGCATATTTTTTTAGCTGCTCATTTGACCACTCAGCCCAGCGTTCGCGTAGCATCCGGTCTCCTAGCATCAACACATACAAAGTCGCTTGGCTATTAAACTCGGCCTGCCCTTTTTCGCCTAAGCTGATGGTGGCGTCGATATAAGCGCGGGTAAACGAGCCGTAGCTGACCGGATCCTTTGCCATGGCAGCATTGACTTCTGCCTCAAACTTGACCATCGCATCATAAAATACCTCTAAGATAAGCGCGTCCTTGGTAGCAAAATGATGCATCACTCCGCCTTTGGTCACGCCGACGGCATCTGCCACCGCTTGAAAGGTCACTTTAGACAAGCCCTGCTCTAGCGTGATACGTGCTGCCTCATCGAGCAGCGCCCGCCGCACCAGCTCTGGTTGTTTTTTACGTTTATGCGCGTTTTTCGTTTCCATTTTTATGTCCATGTTCATTTTTACCTACTTGTCAGTGCACCACCGAGTTTGACAATACGTTCATCACCACCACACCGCCGACGATCATCGCTATGCCGACCACCGCCGCGGTATCAAGACTTTGCTTAAAAAAGAACACCCCGACTAGTGAGGTCAGCACAATCCCCAGACCGCCCCACAGCGCATAGGCGATGCCAAGTGGTATGGTCTTGATGGTCTGGGTCAACAAATAAAACGAGATGGCATAAAGCACGCCCATAATCAAGGTCGGCACCAAACGGGTAAATTGCTCTGACTTGACCAAAAAGGTCGTGCCAACCACTTCACAAATGATAGCGATGGCGAGATAACCGTAAGCAATGATGGTAGGACTCATAGCTAAGACACCTGTGTTAAATCCAGCGTACACGCTTGATTGAGTGAAATAGATAAGCAATAAATAAAAGAATGCAGCTCCCAAAGAAACCACACGGTCGGTATTTTATAGAAATAATCCAGCAATGTGAAGGGCTGGTATGCCGTTTAGCTGACCTAGACAGTATTTATACCATACAGTCATACCTATTCAATCTATTTTAACGACCAATTTATACGATATAAAAAAACCGATCTACTTATAGATCGGTTGCTCGTTTCATATGCCAAGTTATTTAGAGCTAGTATTTTGAAATCCGCCGTAGTGCTTTACAGGAGACCAGTCTGGAATGACTGTAGGAAGTCTAGGGTCATACTTTTTATACTCCTTAGCCCCATATACCGGCTTGCCATCGACAATGGTTAGCACGGATTCGATTTCTTTAATTTTTTCTTCAGGAACGGAAAAGTAATCATCGGATAGCAGCACAAAATCTGTATACTTGCCAGGTTCTAACGTCCTTTTAACGGTCTCTTCATTTGAGAGCCAAGCAACTGCAGCATCACTGAGAGCCGATAATACCAATCATCGGGATCATAGCCTGAGGCAAACCAAGTAAAGCTTGTCCAAGCATTCCACAAGATAAAAAAGGCAATGATAAAGGTTAAAAACCCTGAAAAATCATGAACAAGCAAACGCTCGTGCAAGCCACTTGCGGCAGCAGAAACGGCAATCACATAAACCAAATCAAAGAACAGCTCAAGCGTCGTTGAGGCGCGGTTAGGCTCATCAGGATCGCGAGCACAGATCTCATTAATAGCAGGCAAGGTCATCATGGGCTATATTCGCTAGACTAAAAAGGCCGAACTGCGGCCAGTACGTTACGCGTACCAAAAACATTGATCGTCATCACGTGCTCAAACTGCTCTTGGCTCATCTCATCAAAGCTCCAAGGGCCCGTAATACCGACAAAATGCATCAGAATATCAGGAGACCTATCAGTGGCAGCCGCCGCTATTTGCTGAATCGTCATCTCGGCATCCGTGATATCTAATTCATAGGCGCTGATAGTAGCCTTGTATTTATTTAGGCTTTGCAAAGGTAGCGACACTGTCATCAAGCGCTTGTACATCGAATAATACTAAGTGAGCGCCTTGGACGATGAGCTGCCTTTAGGCGCTCTCGCGGTAAAGGGCTTTGGCGCACATCGTCAAAATCATGAATAGCTGTCATACCTAGTGCTTGCAGATCCATCATACATCTCCTTATGATTAGTGGATATTTAATACGGTTTTATAAAGCACTACTGAGCCCAGTGCTATGTTATACAATACGACTTAATACTCGTACGTTTTAAAATAATACTAGCAGCAATGGTTTACGCTTTATACCCGCTTTCACATACTACTAAGGTCTGCTTGCTTTTGCTTATCACTTGTCCGCACTTATAGAGGGTTATCCCAATAAGGATCATCACCCAAACGCTCAGCAATAAAGTCAATTAAGTAGCGGCAGCGCTGCGACAAAAATCGATTTTTTGGATAGACAGCATAAGCATTTAAGGTCGGCAGTTGATAGTCCTCAAGCAAAGATACCAAATCACCGCTTGCCAAGGTCTTATAGGTAATAAAAGTAGGCAAAAAAGCAATACCTTGACCCTTTACTGCCATATCGAGTAAAAAGTCGCCGTTATTGGCTTTTATTTTTGATTGAGTAGCGACTGTATGCGTTTTACCTTCGGCGTCCGTTAGCGCTATGCTGCTATCTTTGCCAAGGCCATACTGCAAAAACTGATGCTCCTTGAGATCTTCTAAGGTTGTTGGCGTGCCCATTTTTTTTAGATAATCAGGACTCGCGCACAGAGCGTAACGAATCAGCGCTAAACGCTTGGCTTGATGTGTAGAGTCTTGCAATTCTCTAATACGAATGGCCAACTCAAAGCCCTCTTCGACCAGATCTACATGACGATCAGAGAAGTCCAGCTCAAAGCTCAAGCCGGGATGCTGATTGGCAAAATCATCAATGACACCGCTAAGATGCATCAAACCAAAAGTTAAAGGCGCGGTCATCTTCAGTGTACCTTCGATACGCGTAGGCGAGCCGCTGGTCTGCTCGTTGAGCGCGTCAACTTCGTTCAATATACTGCACGCTCGCTGATAGTACTGCTCGCCAGCCTCAGTCAGATTAGATTGACGCGTGGTTCGGCTGATAAGCTGATTACCTAAGCGCATCTCTAAATCTTTTAGGCGCCGACTTACCGCTGACTTAGCGATATTTAATTGCTCAGCGGCTTTGGTGATACTACCTGCTTCGACAACACGTACAAACATCGACATGTCTTCAAACTGTCCCATGTTAACCGCCTTATTATGGTTTATTTCAAAAAAGTAAGGGAGATTCTATCTAGAGAACCTCCCTTACTCAATCAAAAGTTAGCTGACAAACTAAGTTAGCACTTAAAAGCGGCTATTTGAGATCAGCTTTTTTGCTGCCCTCAACCTGCACCACTAGCTTGACGTTTTTCATGATACCGCCGTCTGTGTAGGTATCGATACCCCATTTGGTTCTGTCGATAGTGGTTTCAAAATCACCACCGCAAGCCTCGACGCCTAATACTGGGCTGTCGTAGCAATTGAACTTAGTGGCTGTCAAAGTTACCGGATGCGTCTCCCCTAGTAAGGTCAAATCGCCGGTGACTGCCTTGACTTTATCACCATCAAACTGCCAGTTGGTAGATTTGAAATATGCTGTTGGATATTCTTTAACATTAAAAAAATCTTCAGATTTTAGATGATTATCAAAGGCTTTGAGTCCTGTGCTCAAGCTGCCCATAGGAATAGTAATGCCAACGAAGCCCTTTTGTGCTTCAGGCGCGTACTCAAGGATACCTGACAAATCGTAGAAACCGCCTGCATTGGTAGAAGTACCGAAGTGATCTACGCTAAAGCGTACCGCAGTGTGCTTGGGATCAAGCTCATAAGTTGCAGCGTGTCCAACTGTGCTAAGTACACCAAGACCACTGATAGCGGCGATAGCGACAGCGCGATTGGCTTGTTTTAAAAATTGTGAGGCCATATTGGATCATCCTTTTATTGAGTACAGACTAATTAAGTCAAACCGTTTAAGTACAAATCAATTAAGTGCAGTTAAGTTAAGTGAAACGAGCTAAGCACAGAGATTTGCATTTATGTAAATGCACGCTTTATTAAGCATGCCTAATAGATTAAGACACTAATTTTAGCAAAAACTAGAAAAAATAAATGCCGAACCTGCTAAAGATATGTGTCATTGCGTTGCTTTTTGTATGGTTTTACCAAAGCCACTTGTCAAATGTTTATTCTTACTATATAAGCCCTATACTAATTGCTTAGCTACTATATTAGTAGCGCAATTAATAATGTAATTTCAGTATCTTTAACACACATAACTTTTGGCACTTATAACTTAAAACACATC
>OAOU01000193.1_pt1 | contig 12113 bp, 11 predicted proteins | sample 1470821 | NCBI WGS metagenome assembly OAOU01 (sample SAMEA3275579, study PRJEB22092) | marine metagenome | biome: ENVO:00000447 MARINE BIOME; feature: ENVO:00002042 SURFACE WATER; material: ENVO:00002010 SEAWATER | collected 2014-06-20T12:30:00+00 | depth 0 m
TAATAGTGCAAGCGAGCAATATGAAGATGAGTCGCGTCAGTTTGCTACCGCGTGGGCGGCGGTTGAAAACGTCTATCATAAAAATGACGATGGGAGATGGGTCAAAAAGCCTGATCATAAATAGCCAAAGAGGCTACTCATTAGCTTAAGATTTTAACTTAAAGTTCTATTGTCCTGAACAATAAACACCAGCCATAATAACTATGGCTGGTGTTTTGCTGATATGAAGTTGTATTTATAATAAACCTGATGACTTATCTTATTTATTCAGCAGGCTGGACATCAAATTTAAATACCCAAGAGGTGGCTTTGGTGGTGGTAGCATCAGGATAATTAATCTGTGTCAGACGCATGCGCGCATAACTATCACCACTGTTTGAGCGGATCAGCGCGCCTTGAGCTATGTCATCGGGTTTTGCACTGAGTTGATGAGTCATGCCATTATAAGTGTACCAGCCAAAATCGAGGTTTGGATAAGTGCCGGTGTAGCCCGGGTTTAGATCTGAGCTGTCGCTATCCACCATCCAGCTGCGTGCTGATTTTGGCGTATCAAAGTCTGTGACATTCAATAGATTGGCAAGGCTTTGCTCTTTATTGTCAGCCATGAACTTAGTTTTGATAGGCTCGTCTTTATCATCATAGTAGCCGTCTGGAGTATTGGCGACAAAACCACCGACCTTACCGGTACCGGACGCGCCGCCATTTAGTTTGACACTGTTACGCCTAAATGCCACCTGCCACTGTTTTGTAGCATCATCAACGATGTTACCCGTTTTTAGATTCAGATAAGTCCACTCCGTGTTGCTAGTGGCGTTAATGGTCTTGGTTTTGACTTGATCGGCGCGCGGCATTGCGGTATCAATCCAGCGCACGGTTGGGTGGCCAGATTCTCCAGCTTCATCGTAGTAGTTGATAATCTGCATGGCATAAATGGGCTGCTGCACACTGCTGGCAGTGGCCGGATCGGTATGGTCTGTTGTGATAAGGTACACGCGGTTATTAGGATATAGCTTATGATTTTCTGCAATATTATAAGCGTACCATGAGTGACTATCAAAAATACCGCCGCTGTTATCTTCGTTATAATGGTGCGTGATGTCACTACTGGTCTTTGGGTCTTGCATACCGTTGTTATAAGCGCTTAGCTCTGACCAATCCATCAATCCAAACACGCCGCCATCACCGTCGCCTGAGCTGCCACTGTTTGACCAAAGACTGACCCCGCGTTGTTGATTATCAAATTTAACGTCCCACGTGGCGCTACTACAGTCCACCTCGCTATCACTGTCAAAATCAAAACAAGTCTGCACATTAGGGTTGAGACTCGCGCCACTGATCGTCCATTCAGCGCTTTGACTAAAGCTCGCCATAGCGTGGGTGGTGCCGTAGTTGAACCGCCACTACTACTGTTATCGCTATCACTACCGCAGCCGGTTAGCGCAACTAATATGGCGGCACTGAGTGCGCCTAAGGCAGATGTTTTGGTCAGGCGTAAATAAGATGACATAAAAAGCTCCTGTTGAATAAAACGGTGATATTAAGTAAAACGATGAAAGTAAGGGTTAAAAATTTTGTGATCCAGCTTATTGCCAGTTAAAACGTGCGCCAATTAGCCACTCACGGTTGTCAATCGGGCGATAATCACTGGTATCGCGTACATCACGCTGGGTATCAAAGATGTTATTCACCGCGCCATACAGACTAAAATTATCATCAATCTTGTAGTTCAGTTGACTATCAAGCGTCCACCATGATGGTGAGTAGGACTGCGCGGCAGTATCAATCAGCTGCTTAGACTCGTAGTTCAACCTAGGAATAAGCTGCAATGTATCACTCAATTGATAATCGAGTGCCAGCATGACTTTATGATTAGGACGGTAAGTTAATTCGCTGTTGGCGCTCTCATTTTTGGTTTTTAGATAGGCGTATGTGGCTTGTAGGGTGGCGCGATCATCCACTTGCCAATCGATGCCAATATCGCCGCCATAAGTGTAGGCACTATCGATATTGGTATATTGAAAAATACTGATGCCATTTTCGATAATGGCGTTTTCGTTATCCGTTTGGATTAAGTCCTCCACATCGTTATAAAAGCCGTTAATGGATAGGTTTAAATCATCACCAATCTGCCCTTGATAACCGACTTGATAGCTCGTTGAGGTTTCAGGCTGTAAGCTAGGGTTGCCCATGACTTTATAGCCCAAATTACTGTGGTCAAAGACGTAATAGCGCTCTTTTAAGTTGGGCACACGGTAGCCGCTGCCGACGCTGGCGCGAAAGATATGATCGCGTCCACTTGCGTCCGTACGGTTGTATTTGACAGCTACTTTTGGTGCCACATGATCGCCAAAGTCTTGATCATCTTGATAACGAATGCCCGTGAGTATCTCCCAATGAGCACCAATCAGCCAGTCATCTTGGAGGTATAGCTCGCCCACATCACGGCTGACCTCATCGCTGATAAGCTCGCTGATACTGTTTTTGGTTTGAGATAGGGTGTCGCGCTGCACCTGTCCGCCTACTTGCAATAAGTGCATATGCGCACCTGAATCGATGGCTGGTAAATCAAGCTGCACCTGACCTAGCGCGGTGGTGATGTTTGTATTTCGCGATGATGCAAGCACCTTATTGGATAGGGTGTCTGAGTCGCTTTGATAGTCTTCATATAACGCTTGCGCAGATAACTGATAGGTTTGCGTATTTTCATTGAGATGAATATCAGTGCTACCACCGATGCTGATACGATCCTTGTTAATGTAAAAACCATCAAACGCATGGGCGACTGGATCAACATCTTAGATAAGAGTCACAATAACTTCACTTTGCATCTAAAAGACAAGCAGCTGGCGCAATTGTGGTGCGTCAAGCGTCCAACGGCTGATGGTATCGTCACGTGTATCGAAGGTTTCGATCAGTTTGGCAGCAGTATTTTGACTGTATTTGGTCAGCGTATGGAAGGCACTAGTGAGCTTGCAGCATGGCAAAAAATCACTGCTGATATTGTGGCTAAATTCTCACAAGGGCTGAATGCAGAGGCGCAGCATACTGCCATGCACAATAATCCGGCGCAGCCTGCTTAATGAAAGGGCTGTTAGCCACTCATGACTCCTCTTTTATGATTCACAGTTACAAGGAACGTTTATGTTCGCGCAATTATCATCTTCTTTTTCTCGCTCCCGCCTCATATCATCTTTTTTTGTTGGCAGTATCTGCGCGCTGACTGCCTTATCGGCACAAGCTTATGAGCGCATCGTCGCCATGAGTTCTGATGTGGCAGATATCATCGTCGCGCTTGGTGCGACCGACAAGCTGGTGGGCAAAGATGCGACCAATAGCCATCCTGCCTTAAAAGATGTGCCAAAAGTGGGGATGCACCGCAACATTACCGCAGAGTCCGTGTTGGCAGTTAAGCCTGATTTGGTACTTGGTAGTTATATGGTGCAGCCGGTTAGTGTCTATCAGCGCCTCAATGACTTAAATGTCAAAGCCGCTAACGTAGCGCCAAAAGAGGGCGTCGATTATTTTGCCAATAGCATCAAAGCGACGGGTATCTATATCGGTAACCGCAGTGAAGCTGCACAACTTGCAGATCGTTGGTCTCAGGACATGCAGCCGTTAGCAAAAACGGGCAAACGCTATATCTTAAGCTATGATGGGCGCATTGTCGCAGGCAAAGGGACGGTGGGGGATGAGCTGATTCGCCGGGCAGGCGGGATTAATGCGGCGAATGTCTCAGGACTCAAACCTATGTCGCGTGAAGGCTGGCTGGCTGCCAAGCCTGATGTGATTATCATCGCCGATCATAATCAAAAGGTCATCGGCGGCGTCAGTAAGTTTAGTAAGCGTCCTGAGATTGCCGTAAGTAATGCCGCCAAAAATAATAAGGTTGAGTTTTGGCCTGCCGATAAGTTTTTACGCTACGGCCTAAACTCTCCAAAGGTCATCAAATCGCTACACGATATGACAAAGTAGCGGGCACTCTAAACCTCTACTGTCATGATTCATCGGTTTAACTCCTCATTTATCACGCTACAGACGATATCCTTATGTCAAACAGTGCCACTTCCAAAAGTCAGAGTCGCTCTCATGTCGGCGCGTTGAATATACCTTCTAAATATAAGCAGAGCGTCTACTATGTCTTAGCAGCTCTAGCGTCATTGCTGCTGATTTGGTTGGGATTGGGTATTGGCTTTGGTGAGTGGTCAAGCCCGGTGCACTTAGATGAGACCATTTGGCAATTGCGCTATCCGCGTGTGGTTACAGCGTTGCTTGTTGGTATGGCACTATCGGTGAGCGGCGCTGCATTGCAAGCATTATTTGAAAACCCGCTGGCTGATCCAAGTCTTATCGGTACCTCAGGCGGTGCGGCACTAGGCGTGGTGCTAGTGCTTGCTTTTGGGGTCAGCGGTATTGGTATTCCCTTTGCCGCCTTTATGGGTAGTGTGATTGTCTGTTTGTTTATCCTAGGCTGTCATAGGTTTTTGGGCGGCGGTCAGATGGGGCTACTGATTTTAGGCTTTGTCATTAGTGCCTTTTGCGCGGCGGTGGTGAGCCTAATCTTATTTATGTCTGATGATATGGTACTTAGGTCCGCGACCAACTGGCTATCAGGTAGTATGGCAGAAGCAGGCTTTGTACCGCTACGTTATTCGATTATCTCTATGGTGCTAGGACTCATTATTTTATTGCCTTTGGGTCGTCAACTAGATGGGTTAATGCTAGGTGAAACAACGGCAAAATCTTTAGGGATAAAGGTTGGCTTGAGCCGCTGTCTGGTAATTATTGCCTCAGCTTTGTTAACAGGAGCAGCAGTATCTTTGGCCGGAGTGATTGGCTTTATTGGCATGATGGTGCCCAACTTGCTAGCTATCTTGTTTGGCGGTGGACGGATGCGGCTGATGATATGGTCGGGCTGGCTGGGCGCGATGCTGCTACTCGTGATTGACAGTATGGCGCGGCATGTGGCTTATCCAATAGATGTGCCCGTTGGCATTGTGCTGGCGCTGTTAGGCGGCCCGTTTTTTATCTGGCTGTTTGTACGTAGTAGCCGTCTTTAATCAAGTAACTATCACGGATGCCCTCTATGTTCAATTCAACTGCTACGGCAGCTACAACCACTACCATAGACTATCATGAGCATGAAGATAATACTGAGCTGCTACGCTTACAAGGTATTCATATTGCTCATGGCGCTAAAGTGCTATTAAGCGTCGATTCACTGACGCTACCTAGCCACAAGTTAGTGGCTTTTATTGGCCCTAATGGAGCGGGAAAAAGCACTTTGCTACATGCTATATTAGGGCAGCATACCGGATCAGGTCTTAAAACTGATGGACAGATTAGCGTTCATGGTCAGCCCATTGATGAGGTCATGCGCCATGGTCATATCGCTTGGGTCGGACAGCATGAGCGTTTTGAGTTGCCATTGACCGTATTAGATTATGTGCTGCTAGGCGTATCCCCTAATCTAGCTTGGTATCAACGACCAAAGGCTCAGCATGTGAGTCAGGCCAGACGCTTGCTTGAGGATTTTGAGCTATGTCATTTGCTATCAGCGCGAGTACAGACTCTATCAGGGGGCGAAAAACAGCGTTTAGCTATCGTGCGCGCGCTGATGCAAGATACGCACATTATGATGCTCGATGAGCCAACCAACCATTTAGACATTCGCCATCAGCGTTTTTTATTAACCTATTTGCGTGATCTGGCGCGCCGTCAACATAAAAGCATCTTAGTCGTATTACATGACTTGACTCATGCACATCGCTATGCCGATGCCGTTGTGCTATTACATAATGGACAAGTTGTGGCTCAAGGCTCGCCTAATGCGGTTATGAATAGCGAGCAATTAAGCGCGGTTTATGATGTCGATATAAAGGCGCATCAAACCGAGGACGGCGTGCTATTTGTTTAGCAAATAAAGCAGAGTAAATAAAAACCTCCTTCTCGCTAGAGTAGGAGGTTTTTATTTACACTAAAGTGAAGATTAAATTTAGCGGCGTCTATCACGATTGCGCCGCTCTTCACGCCGAGCTTTGCCTTTCGGACTGACACGATAAGTTAAATAGCCAAAAAATACCAGAACGATAATAAAGGCGACTATATATAAGAATATAGAGCTGCCAATAAACAACGATGCTGCAATCACAGGGGTAGCTTCTATGTCAGGTTTCCAATTAGTGCTTTTAATTATTATGCAACGGCGGCATCACCTTGTAAAGTAAACAAATTTAACTGAGAGATGAGCTCAAATGAGCGTAGACGTGCTGCTTGGTCATAGACGTTAGCGGTAACAATCAGCTCATCAGGCTGATAGCTCTCAATAAACTCAGCAAGCTTTGGCTGAACCGTCTCCACAGACCCGATAAATGACACAGACAGCGCATTATCAACCATCGCTTTCTCGCTTGGACTCCAAATAGAGCTCATATCGGCAACAGGTTTTGGCATTTGACCTTTTTCACCGCGGCGCAGGCGTACAAAACTTTGCTGCGCTGAGGTAAAGTGATAATTTGCCGTGTCATCATCATCCGCTAGTAGTAAGTTTGCCGCTAGCATCAAGTAAGGCTTATCGAGATAGACAGAAGGTTTGAAGTTATCGCGGTAAGCTTTGATCGCTTGGCTAATCATTTGCGGAGCAAAATGCGAGGCAAACACATAAGGCAGACCTAAATGCGCCGCTAGTGTCGCACCAAAAGTCGACGAGCCTAATATCCATACGGGCACTTTTGATTTAGCACCAGGAAAAGCTTGTACAGGACTACTATCGGTACTATCACCAAGGAAATACATCAGCTCCTGCACATCTTGCGGGAAGCGCTCAGCATCTTTCATTTGCCGGCGCAGCGCTTGAAAAGTCGCGCCATCAGTACCCGGCGCTCGGCCTAAGCCCAAATCCACGCGGTCGCCATACAGCGCTTGCAAGGTACCGAACTGTTCAGCAATAACAAGCGGTGCATGGTTCGGCAGCATAATGCCGCCCGCTCCGATACGGATACGCTCAGTCTGGCTACCGATGTGCGATAGCAGCACAGAGGTCGCCGCACTGGCAATACCTGCCATATTATGATGCTCTGCCATCCAGTAACGGTTTAAGCCAGACTTCTCTGCTTGTTGAGCGGTTGCCACGGTTTGGGCGATGCCTTCAGCGATGGTATGGCCTTCAGGTACAGGTGCTAGATCCAAAAACGATAAAGGAATGGTAGTAGTATTACTGTTGGTCATATCTCACCTATTATTGAGTAGTGATAAGCGCTCACAAGCTTTAGGCAGTCTTTTGTTATTATCGTTTAAGACGGCTTATGAAAAGGGTGAGCGTTTGATACTGTATATGATGGGGTAGATCATGAGTTTATCAAGGGCTGTGTTAACGAGGGTAACAAATATTAAAAGACTAGGTTGCGTGCGACAGAAATATTGTCAAACCACACCTTTATGATTATGATCGAACTGCTGCTGACAGAGCTCCATAAAGGCGCGGCCATACTGGCGAACCTCAGCATCATCACGCACCGCCATCCAACTGGTAAAGCGGCCAAAGTGATCGACGGGTATAGCAGTAAGGTTATGATAATGACTAGGCTCAAAGGCCATCTCCGCGATGATACCAATCCCTAAACCTAACCCAACATAAGTACTGATCACGTCAGCGTCAAGAGCCGCTAAAACAATATCAGGCTCTAGCCCTGCATCGCTAAAAGTTTTATCAATAGCGCTGCGACCCGTATAGCCGCCGTGATAAGTGACAATAGGATAGCTGGCAAGCGTGGGCAGATCGATAGTTTCTAGACCGGCAAGCTCATGATCTTTAGGGACGATAATGCGATGGGTCCAATCATAGTAGCGGTGGCAGCGTAGATAGTTATTATGAAGTAGAGATTCGGTAGCGATACCGATGTCCGCCTGTCCGCGAATGACCATCTGCGCGATAGTTTCAGGATCAGCCTGCTGCAGAATCAAATTTACCTTAGGAAAGCGCTCTTTAAAGGCTTTTACCACATGCGGCAAGACATAACGCGCCTGCGTATGCGTGGTGGCAATGGTGAGCGTACCTGTATTGGGATTATTATAATCGAGGCTTAAGTTCTCAATCGTACGTATCTCAGCAAAGATAGCTTCGATATGTGGCAGTAGTGCAGCGCCCATGTCAGTAAGGCCGGTTAAGCGCTTGCCTTGACGGATAAACACATCTGTTTTTAGTTGACTCTCAAGCGCAGCAATGTGCTTGGATAAGCTCGATTGACTGGTATGCAGTACGGTTGCCGCTTGGCTTAAATTATAGCCATTGATGACGGTATGCCAAACCGTCTCAAGCTGTTTCAGCTGAATTTGCAAGTGCCGCTGATTGACGACTACGTCGATTGCCATAATTTATTCCCCAAAGTTTTAAAACCATATCTGCGGCTAGTGTAAATCATAGTTATTATTCTTGTATATACTAGATAGTAATCTATTTATACTATTTTGGAATATATATTACCGAAACTATGAGAGTAGCTGAACTTTCATAAATAAACCTTGATAATCATTAGACCAGTTAAAGAAGACACAAACAGTAGCGATAGTTGATATCACCGTGTATTAACAATGAGATAGGTTAGGTACACAAAGCATCACGCATAAGCAATTAGCTGCAAATACCTCTAGTCATAGATGATGTTCTCAAGTACCATAATTCAATTTTGTAACGAAACCTTTTTTGTTTCAAGTTTTGGTAACTTATTATGTCTGCTGTCAAACCTGTACCACCTTCTACACCAAAGCCATCGATTGAAAAAAAGTCATTGAGCGAAAGTCTAAAAGCTTATCTCGATCGCCGTGCCATCATCATGCTGTTTTTAGGTTTTGTGGCGGGCATTCCCATTTTACTTATCTTCTCCAGTCTCTCCTTATGGCTACGCGAAGCTGGGATTGACCGTAGTGTCGTCACGATGTTCAGTTGGGCGGCGCTTGGTTATGCCTTTAAGTTTATTTGGGCGCCGCTTATTGATGCAGTGCCGCTGCCAGTATTGACTAAAATGCTAGGCCGCAGGCGCAGTTGGATATTGGTCTCGCAGCTGCTCATTATCACTGCCATTTGTATTATGGCAGGTGTCAACCCGGCTAATGAGGGTAGTCTATTCTTGATGGCAGTAGGGGCTGTGTTATTAGGGTTTTCGTCAGCGACTCAAGACATCGTCATTGATGCGTATCGTATTGAATTAGCGCCGCCAAGCTTGCAGGCGGTACTGTCTGCTATGTATGTCACAGGCTACCGCATAGGGATGATTGTCGCTGGTGCAGGCGCTTTGTATCTAGCGGATTATTTTGGCTCAACCGAGGCGCTGTATAGCTATGAGGCGTGGCGCAATACTTATTGGATTATGGCCGGCGTCATGGGCATTGGGGTGATAACAACCTTAGTGATTCATGAGCCTGTCAGCAAGCAAGTATTAGTCGAGCGTGAGACGTCCGATTACACACGTTTGGTATTAGTATTCGCGATTTCGGTAATCGGATTTGTGATGGTTTTTGCCAATGCAGGCGCGGTATTGCCTGAGGTGGAAGGCGTATTTACAGGATTTTTGCTCGAAGTGGTGCGTATGGCAGTGAGTCTAGCCGCAGCTATCGGTATCGGCTATGGCTTGGTCAAAGCCAACTTAGTAGCGCCAGAGTTTGCGCGGGTCACTTGGGTCGAGCCTATCGCTGATTTCTTTCGTCGTTATGGCAAAAAGGCATTGTTATTATTAGCGCTAATCGGTCTTTACCGTATCTCTGACATTGTCGCAGGCGTCATCTCCAACGTCTTTTATCAAGATATGCAGTTCTCCAAAGTCGATATTGCTAACGCGGTCAAATTAGTTGGCGTCGTCATGGCGATCGGCGGTGGTTTTTTGGGCGGGTTATTGGCACAAAAAATGCGTATTATGCGCGCAATGATGGTCGGGGCGGTGCTTGCTTGTGTGACTAATCTGTTGTTTATCTTGCTGACTTATCATCCGGGTAGTTTGCCCTATATGTATCTGGCTGTGATTTTGGATAATCTAGCAGCAGGTCTTGCCAGCGCGGTGTTTATTGCGTTTTTATCGGCGCTGACTTCTATTCGTTTTACTGCCGTGCAGTATTCGATATTCTCCTCCTTGATGACGTTATTACCTAAAGTGATAGGCGGCTACTCAGGCTCTATCGTTGATAGCACTAGCTATCCGTTCTTCTTTTTGTTCACCTTTGCTCTGGGTATTCCTATCTTAGCGCTGATTTATTACGTCGATAAGCATATTATCATTGGTGACAATGACGACTATGACAGTGATAGTAATGATGGTATGAATAATGGCGATGCTGATAAAGGGCTTGATTTAACCAAAGCCAACCCTAATTTAACGCAGACCAAAGAGCCACCGCGTGCTAGCGAATAGCGGTTATTTATCATAAATAGGGCGTAAATAAGAGTGATTGATGACAACGTTTACAGATAATCTGACAATCAAGCAGATTAAACAGCAAGCGGCATCTATAGCTGAGACCTTAGCAGTGCCGCAATTTTGGCTTACCGATTGGCTGCTGTATGTCATCGATAAGCCGTCGCTATTTTTGATGACCGATGAGCGCTATCAGTTAACCGATAGCGAATCTGCAAAGTTTAATGCAGGTATTAAAAAGATGCAGCAGGGCATACCCTTAGCTTATTTAACGGGACATCAGGCGTTCTGGTCACTTGACTTTAAAGTAAACGCGCATACCCTGATACCGCGGCCTGATACCGAAGTATTGGTTGAGCAAGTGCTGGAATGGATTGAGAGTAATCCGATTGCCAATAATAAAGCCTCTAAGCGTTTGCTAGATTTAGGTACGGGCTCTGGTTGTATTGCTATTAGTTTGGCTCATGAATTAGCACGATCAAGCTGGCAAGTTATAGCTGTTGATTTATCTGCAGAAGCATTAAGCGCCGCTCAGCAAAACGCTAGTGATAATCAGGTAGATAATGTCAAATTTATTCAAAGCAGCTGGTATGAAGCGCTACCTTCTGATGCCATTCAGCGCTTTGAGGTCATTGTCTCCAATCCGCCTTATATCGATGAAGCGGATGAGCATCTACAAGGGTTAAAAGCTGAACCTATCAGCGCCTTAAGTGCGCCTAATAAAGGTTTGGCTGATATTGAGCATATCGTAGAGCAAGCGCCGAATTACTTACAGCAAGGTGGCTTATTAGCCATAGAACATGGCTACGATCAAGGCGAGGCGGTTAGAGCGTTATTTGCTGCTAACGGCTTTGAGGCGATAAAAACCGCTAAGGATTATGGGGGTAATGAGAGAGTGACCCTAGGACAACTAAAGTGACAATTAAAATGACAACTAAAACGCCTTCTACAGATAACCAGAGTCTCACGGACGCTGAGTTACTGCGCTATGCTCGGCAAGTGTTATTAACAGGCTGGGATATTGACGCACAGCTGCGTCTGAAGTCTGCTCGGATTGTAATGATAGGCGCAGGGGGCCTTGGTTGCCCAGCATCAGAGACGCTAGTGCGCGCAGGGCTTGGTGAGGTGCATCTCATCGATGATGACGTGATTGAGATGAGCAACTTACAGCGCCAAAGCTTATTTTTACCAAGTGATATCGGTGCAGCTAAAGCGCTGACCGCGGCGCAGATGCTCAAGCAAATCAACCCTTTGATTAGCGCGAAAGGCACGGTCGCACGTCTGACATTAGATAATGCTTATGAGCTATTAGAGCTAGCCGCTGGCAAGCCTAGTCTATTACTAGACTGCACTGATAATTTCGCCACTCGCGATATTATCAACCGGATTAGCGTGCGCTATCAGATTCCATTACTTAGCGCTTCGGCGATTGCTATGCAAGGACAATTGGCATTGTATGAACCGCAGTTAAAGAGCGGCTGCTATCATTGTGTTTTTGGCGATGTTAGTACGGATGAAGTAGCTGATGAGCGCACTTGTGCTAACTCAGGCGTCCTTGCTAGTACTACTGCTATCATCGGTAATCTGCAAGCCAATGCGGCATTGCATTACCTCGGGCTGAACACCAATCCGCTGACAGGCAAGCTTTTATTGTGGGACGGTAGCCGTATGCAGCAGCGCATGATGGGCTATCGGCAAGATACCAGCTGCCCG
>OAOU01000194.1_pt1 | contig 12098 bp, 10 predicted proteins | sample 1470821 | NCBI WGS metagenome assembly OAOU01 (sample SAMEA3275579, study PRJEB22092) | marine metagenome | biome: ENVO:00000447 MARINE BIOME; feature: ENVO:00002042 SURFACE WATER; material: ENVO:00002010 SEAWATER | collected 2014-06-20T12:30:00+00 | depth 0 m
CAATACGGTCATGTAAAGGACGAATGTTCATCGATATGACTCCAAAAGTTGGTTATTTAAATAAAGGGTTTATTTGAATTAATAGTCTCAACGCTAGTATCTACAAGCATTACTGCGTAAAGCAGCCTTCTTAAGATAAGCCTTGAGCTTGTAACAAAAAGTGGGGGCACGCGTGGCTCGCTTCAAGTGTAAAGCCCAAAAATTTACAAGAATTTTGCATAACACGGGCTATTAAATGAGGAATGTCATTATTTAAAAACGTTTCGTTTGAAGTACCCTATGACAAATGGCATTAGCATGGTGTTTAAAGCGTTCATTTGATTCATGATAGATGACCGTACTTCTTTTATGGTCAGTGGCTTAACTGATCTTTTTTACTAAGCTTACAGTCGGTTACTTAGTATGCGAGCACTAGCTTTGCTCGTAACATTAACTACAAGCGCACCACACCAAAGGCGACAGCTTTGCTTGAAAATGTAACACAATATGACCATTATGACTTTTGACCCTGTCATGTCAGTCATCAAAAAACAGTCATCAAAAAAACGAACATGACTACATAAAAGTTAATTAAGGAATATCCATGAGTTTTTTCTCAATGATTAAAAAAGCAACTGTCACTAATGACGCACAGCGCAGCAAGTCTAAACGCCTGACTGCCTTAACCTCAGGAGTAAGTATTGCTGCCATTGGAGCTTTAAGTATGACCGCACCCACCCTTGCAAACGCAAAAACCGTTCAACCATCAAGCGCAAATTATAGTTTTACCGTAGAAGATAAATATAAAGGGACGGCTACTCGCACCTTAAGCAAGTCGGGCAATACTTGGAAATATGATGTCAATGCGCGTGTGGCTGGTGTTGCAAGCGCTGCGCAAAGCAGTACCTTTACCATCATCGGTAATAATGTCACGCCAACCCAAGCGAGCACCACTTATAAGTTACTAGGTATGGGACGTACCCATAAGTTGAACTTTCACCCTCGTAGTAACAAGGTCACCAGCAACTACAAAGGCAAAACGACGACCATGGACATGGCACAGCAAGCCTTTGATGATTTGAGTCTTGAAGTACAGATTCGTCAAGACTTGTTAAACGGTAAATTCTCTGGCAACTACTACATGGCGAAAAAAGATAAAATTGAGAAGACGCCATTTAAAAAGTCTGGCAACACTAAAGTCACTGTACCAGCTGGGACATTTGACACTGTGCGTGTCGACCGTATCCATGATGACAACAGTCGCTCTACCAGTTTTTGGTTAGCACCAAGCTTAAATTACTTACCCGTCAAAGTAAGCCAGATCAATGATGGTAAAAAAATGGATTTAGAATTGACTAAGGTCAACTAATAAAACTATCGGTACTTTTCTTGTTTTAAATGGATTGTACAAAATACAAAAGCGGCACTCTAAATAGAGCGCCGCTTTTTTTTGATCCTGATCGTACATGATGAAGTTACGATTCTTTAATCGGTCAACGTGGGGGTTTGACGACGTTATTCATCGATGGCAGACGCTTGAGCAAAACAAACAGCCAAACATTAATGGTGAATAACAGCACAAAATCAATCAGATAAACCATTATTTCGGCCCAGCTGCTGCCGTAAGCGCGGGTAAAAAGCACCACACCACTGGCTCCTAAGTACACCAAGGTAAACATACTGCCTATTAATAATGCATATGGTGAGCGACCACGTAGTATCCACGGCGTCAAAACAAATGCTGGCACCAGCCACAGCGCTTGCCATGCGATGCCACCGATGATATCGGGACTACGTGGGTTAAAGAGGTTAATAGAAATAGGCAGTCCAAGCAATCTGTAGACCAACCAAACGAGCCAAGTCACCATCAAGCGCTGACGAATAGGCGCAATAGGCTTTTTGGCTTTGACAGATTTACCGGACTTGTTTACTGGTGCAGTAGACTTTGTCTCACTATTGGAGCGGTTTGTAACCATTAGATGTATGTAGTTCCTAATTAATAACACGGTAGCATGAGGCTTAACAACCTAAGCGCAGCTTAGTTACTCCAGTTGGCTTGCGCCAATGCAGTGGCACTGATAGCCAAACGACGCCCTTGGGCGATAGCCAGCTCACGCTCATCAGCAGACACTGGCTGATCATGAAGTGCGCCACTGACGTGACTGGCTCCATAAGGCGTACCACCGCGATTGGTACGGTTTAGCGCAGGCTCTGCATAAGGCACACCAACGATGATCATGCCGTGATGCATCAATGGTAGCATCATCGTCAATAAGGTCGTCTCTTGGCCGCCGTGCATCGAACCCGTTGCGGTAAATACTGACGCGGGTTTATTCTGCAAATTACCTGCCAGCCATAGCGTGACGGTATTGTCCCAAAAATACTTCATGGGCGCGGCCATATTACCAAAATGCGTGGGGCTACCAAGTGCCAAACCGCTACAGTCTTTCAGATCATCCATTGTGCAATAAAGATCCCCTTCATCAGGTATCGCAGGCTTACTCGATGTGGTCTCTGGTGCCACCGTTGGCACCGTACGGATACGCGCGGTCATGCCCGCATCTTCAATACCTTGAGCAATAGCATATGCCAACGTCTTAGTCGTACCATAACTAGAATAATAGAGCACCAAAACATAGGGGGCGGTCTGACTCATTAGCAACACTTCCTCATCAATCATTAACGTTATTATTGGCAGCAATCATCATAGCAGCTTCTACACCTATCTATCATGCCGCTAAAATCTTGCCTATAACATCGAAACATATAAACAGACAGACCAATGATTTGCACCATCAGTATGTGTGCACATTATGCCCGAGTCATTCCCTGACATGCAAACTCGCACGCTTAGTATTGCCGCCAGCAAAACCCTGTAACGGTTACTGCTGTGCATTTTGACACAATTAAACGGCAGATGATAACGACATATTTTTGTTACACTACTTTCACTCTAATACTTGCTCAATGGTTAACATGGAAAACATAACAAAAAAAATCCCATTTTTACATCAACGCTGGTTTCAGTTTTTGCGATTTTTGGTTCGGCATTTTTTTGAAGACAACTGCCAGCAAAAGGCTGCGTCACTGACCTACACCACCATGTTATCCATTGTGCCTATATTTACGGTGCTACTGATGATCTTATCGTCAGTACCAGCACTGGCGTCTGTGAGAGCACAGATCTATGAGGTGATTTATAGTAACTTGCTACCACAGTCCAGCATGCAGGTTAGTGAATACATCAATAACTTCGCCGAAAAGTCGTCTAATCTAACCATTATTGGTGCCATGGTACTGTTTTTTACCACTATCATGACGTTGACGACCATTGAGCGTGCTTTTAACCAAATCTGGCGGGTAGAAAACCGCTCGGGCGGCCTAAAAAGCATACTGCGCTACTGGACCATAGTGACGTTAGGGCCATTGGTATTGGGGACGGCGTTTATTGCCTCAAGTGCGGTGCAAAGCCTGAGCTTCTTAAATCGGCAAATTGCTGGCTATGGTATTGACTGGTCTTTTTGGGTACAAGCCGTCTCGATTGGCATTACCATTGCAGGCTTTATCGGTATGTACTGGTTTACCCCCAAAGCACGTGTGCCAGTAAAAAACGCCGCCATTGCCGGTCTGTTTGTCGCCATTGTGTTTGAGCTGATGAAGCATCTTTTTGGTACTGTGATGGCAAACTTTACCAGTTATGAAGCGATTTATGGGGCATTTGCCGCCCTTCCAATTTTCTTGCTATGGATCTATTTATCCTGGAATTTGATTTTATTAGGGGTGGAGGTGAGCTATACCCTGACCATTTTTGAGACCGAAGAAGTTTGTCCTCGTCATCCGTTGCTCAGCTTACTCGACATGCTAAATTTAATATACACGCACCATTTAAAAGGGGAGTCTGTCAGCGAACAAGCGCTGCGCAATGTACTGGGACGTAAAGAGTTGCCAAAGTGGTACACCTATATTAATTACTTACAAGACAGCAATCTCATCACCATGACTGAAGATGAGAATTATGTGCTCAAAAAAGATTTAAGCAAAATGACGTTGTGGGACTTTTATCGCACCCTGCCCTATCCGCTACCTATTAAAGATGAGCTTGATGAGATGAGGCTGGAAGATCAAAAACCTTGGTTGAGCTTATTGGTCCATCGTTTTGAGCACACCGAAGCGTATGCTAAGCAGCAATTAGATTTGCCATTAAATGCGATTTTTGCCAATAGCGAGCCGCGTAAAAAGGCGTCTTCTGACCCAAAAGGCTTTCATAAAGAGCGCCACACGGATTTATTTAGAAAAAATACTCCGACAGCGGCCCGTCAGCTATCCAAAGCTAACTCAGATACTGAAAAGTCACCGCACTTTGACCCTATCGCCTATGATAAAGAAAGCGATATTGAGTGTGATGAGCACAACCATGAAGCGATCATTCCTATAGACGCTGGGGACAGCGATGCCAAAACAGAGACGTCTGGACGTGAACATAAGAATGCCATCATCACTGAAGCTGACAATCCCAAAGCACCTTAACCAAAAATAGAAAACGGTAGCGGGCGGCTTGAAATAACGTCATAAAATGAGAACAAGCCACAATCCTATTACTTTTGGATACATTGAAGCTTATGACAGTACATAAAGACGATGAAAAGAGCGTCTTGGCCCGTATTTTTGATACCGGTCAAGACAGGCTCAAACAGTTTACCCAGTTATGGTCGCTTCAAACCTTGACTGACCTACCCGACCGTCTCAGAAACCTGTGGCAGCAGCTGATCGGCTCTTATTGGTTTATCCCAACCGCTTGTGTGCTCATCGGTATATTGCTAGCCCCTTTATTCGTGACTATCGATCAGCATTTTGACCGTGAAACTATCCGAGAGATTACCTTTGCTTTTACGGGTGACGATGAGGCGGCGCGTGCCATCATGACCGCAATTGCAGGAGCCGTGTTGGGCGTGGCAGGTACCACCTTTTCGATTACGATTGCCGTCCTGTCTATGGCGTCTTCACAGTTTGGCCCACGCTTATTACGCAATTTTTTGACAGACACGCCAAATCAGTTTGTATTGGGCGCGTTTATTGGCACCTTTAGCTACAGCTTATTGGTCTTAAAATCTATTCATCAGTCCGACGTTGCTTTTGGCGTGCCGCAACTAGCAGTGACCTTTGCCATTATTATGGCCATTATCTGCGCCCTTTTGCTGGTGTACTTCGTACAACATATGGTACATGCCATCCAAGCGTCTCACGTCATTCAAAATGCCAGCAATGATGCGATTAACAATGTGCATTATTGGTATAGCGATCATTGCGATCTCCAGCATCAACGCGATGTTGAACACCATGACGTCGAGCAGTTTCACAGTTGGCCAGCTACGCCTATCTATGCCCCACGCTCGGGTTATATCCAGCAAATTTATCTTCAATCACTGATCACCCTGACCCAGGAGTACGGTGGTGTGGTACAAATTCACGTCAATCTTGGTGATTACGTCACTGACAAAAACGTTATGGGACATTTTTACCAACGTCCTGCAAGTCATCCAAATAACCGACAAAAAACAACAACACCGCACTTGGTGGTCGTACCGCGCGCGCCTGATGGTACGTTCTGGCAGCGTTTTGCGGGTTGCGTCCGACTCGAACAACGATTGGCGCACTCTAATGATATTGCTTATAGCCTAGGGCAAATAACTGAGATCGCGGTGCGAGCACTATCTCCTGGTATCAACGACCCAAAGACAGCGGTCAATTGCGTACAATCTTTGACCAGCTGCTTAAGTATCATGATGCGGCGTCAACCACCAAGTCCCTATCATTTTTATGTACCAGCACATGATAAAGATACTCCCGAGACTGTGGTCAAACCACAACGAGTGGCGATATTGGCCTTGGTCACGCACACGCCTAAGATATCTGACTTTATCAACGTGTCGCTTGGCGAGATACGTCGTTATGCGGCGGCGGACTTGATGGTCCTAAAAGCGCTGTGTCAGGCCATGGTCGATTTAAATTATGCACGAGTGAATAAGGCGCAGCAACAAACGCTACTGCATGAGTTAAATTTAATTAAGCGTGCAGGAGAAGAGAATCTCAGTTATCAAGAGTTGGTAGACGATTTGGTCGCTATGTGCCATCAAGCCGAGCAATTTATGACTGATAATGACGCAAAACATCGGCACTTTCGTTATGCCAGTGATTTTGCTACCCATATTCGTCAAGCACTACAAACACAATCCAGTTAATCACACTAGCGTGGTTAGCAATTCTAATAATGCCGCATCAAACAAACGCTCAATACCTACGCCTTTCTTATAACCCCTAGGCTTAGGACAACTTTTATACTGATATGGGACCAACTTTATGGCATCTGCAACCAGCCTCACCATCCTTGAAATCAGCGCCATATTCTTATCCATTACCGCCTTGTTGACCTATGTCAATCATCGTTTTATTGGTCTGCCAACCACGATTGGTGTGATGGTGATCTCTATTGTATTGTCTATTGGCGCGATCTTTTTAGGCTTTTTAGGGTTTGAGCAGCTGATTGATTACGAAGTCAGTTTGTTAGAGCAGCTTGATTTTACCGAAGTGTTGTTAGATGGCATGCTCTCTATGCTGTTATTCGCCGGCGCATTACACGTCAATGTTGGCGACTTAAAACGCTATAAGTTGCCCATTGGTATCCTTGCAGGACTGGGCACTATCGTATCAGCCATGCTTATCGCCACCGCGATTTACGTTATGTTGCCGCTGTTTGGCTTTGGCTTACCGTTTCTTTGGTGCCTATTGTTTGGCGCTTTGATATCCCCTACTGATCCTATTGCCGTTATGGGCATTCTCTCATCAGCAGGCGCACCCAAAAGTATTGAAACCGTCATCGCTGGCGAGTCACTGTTTAACGACGGTATCGGTGTGGTTATCTTTGTCTTACTGCTTGGTATTTTATCAAGTGGCGATATCCCAACGGTCAATTATGTGGCTCACACATTGGCGGTTGAGGCAGGTGGCGGTGTGATCTTTGGCTTGGTACTCGGTGCAATTTTGTATTACTTACTAAAGAGCATTGATAGCTATCAAGAGGAAGTCCTACTCACGCTAGCGGGCGTCATTGGAGGCTATGCATTGGCCAGTCATTGGCATTTATCTGGGCCTTTAGCCATGGTTATGGTGGGACTGATGGTTGGTAACCGCGGACGAGAATTGGCGATGAGCGATCGGACGCGTCACTATATTGATTTGTTTTGGGAGCTCATTGATGAGATTTTAAACGCGATTTTGTTTGTGCTCATTGGTCTAGAAGTGGTGATGATTGCTTATTCGGGTAATTTATTTATCGCCAGTGGTTTGACGATTGTTATTGCGCTAGTGGCTCGGTTCATCGTCGTGGGTATGACCACCAAAACCTTTCATCGTCAGCTCGACTTGCCCACAGGGGCATGGAAAGTGCTGACGTGGGGAGGATTACGTGGCGGCATCTCGGTGGCCCTCGTGTTGCAGTTACCGATAGGAACTGAGCGCGATATTTTATTGGCACTTACCTATGCTGTCGTCATATTCTCTATCTTGGTACAAGGGTTAAGCGTTGGTAAAGTGGCAAAAAGCATTCGCACCGATAAAACAACAAAAGTATAACTGTTACAATAACGTCACTGCTCAAAAAGCCTGTATAAGAATAATGTCTTAGACGGGCTTTCTCAGTTAATTTAACCACTTGTAGCATACTTTTATATCAAGCCCTTGCGCTTCATATTACGATAAACCACGATAACAATTAAAATATTTGAGACCAAAATACCAAGCTTAAACCAATCAAATGGGCTAACTAGCAAGTAATAAAGCTCAATGGGAATAAATATCCCATAGCCAAGTACCCCAAACCAATACGCCCACGTTTTGTCTTGCCATAAGCCATAAGCTTCAAGAAAACGTAAGCTGGCATAAGCAAAAATCAGCAATAAAAATAGCGACCAATTTTTACTTGCCTGCTGAGCAATACGTACCGCGCTATCGATTTGCGGGGCCAGCAAATAACCAAAGCTTTGTTGCCAAGAAGCCGTCACGGTCGACAGCCAATGCTCAAGATTGCCATGCCACGTCCATAATGCCGCAGCCCCTAACAGCGCACCCACCCCCTTAACCACTTCATAGATGGCCACCGCCTTGATGGACTCACTAGAGGTGCTACGCGGGCTTTCCTGCTGGCGACGTAACGTAGGCTCATTATCCTTCGAGGATGGCAGCAGATTGTCATCCTGTTGGGGGAGATTAGCCAAAGAACGTCTCCACAACACGGCCTTGTAGTTGCTGATTAAAAAACGGCGTGTTTTTGCCGTTTGATAGCATGGTTTGCGCCGTCACCTGCCACTCAAGATTGGGATCGACCAACACGGCACCACCGATGTTTTCATATTGCTCACTAATACCTGCTATTTTTGCAGGGTTGAGACAAATTTTCTCCACCAGTTGCTCTAAGGTTAATACCTCATCATGCACCAACTGACACGCCAACGCCATAAAGGTATCAAAATTTGAGATACCTGGGGTACTCTCAGCAAACGGGGCTTTTTTGGCGGTACTGTTTAGTGGCTCATGATGGCTGCAAATTGCATCAATGGTGCCATCTTTTAGCCCACGGCGTATTGCCTGCTGGTCGGTGTTACTACGCAAAGGGGGTAGTACATAGGCTTGAGCGTTAAAGCCTTCTAAATTATCATCCGTTAAGTACAGCTGATGCATCGCCACATCACAAGTCACTGGTAAACCTTTGTCTTTTGCCCAGCGCATCAACTCTATTGAAGATTTACAAGACAGTTGGCTAAAATGAGCGGCGATCCCTGTTTCTTCAACCATGAGTAATTGGGTGGACAAAGCAACTGTCTCAGCAATCCATGGAATACCTTGTAGACCGTGATATGAAGCGATATACCCTTCATGGGCGACCCCATCTCCAGACAAACTGGCCTCATCCGGGTAAAAGAATACTTTCATGCCAAAAGTCGCCGCGTACTCCAACGTACGTAGTAACACCAAGTCATTGCGAAAAGGTCGACGAGCGTTAGAGACTGCAATACAGCCACCTTTTTTTAAACCGGCGATGTTGGATGGGCGCTCACCTTCTAGCCCAGCAGTCAATGCGCCTAAAATATGCAAATAAATCCCGCCATCATCAAGCGCGCGCTCACGCAAGCCTTTGAGTAGCGAGCCGTTTTCTAAGATAGGATTGGTATCAGGGGGGATCACCACATGCAAAAAGCCATTGCCACGGGCAGCACGTCCCTCAGATTCTAGTGTGCCATGTTGCTGTTGGCCTGGCTCACGTAAGCGTGCACACAAGTCAACTAATGGTGGCAGCAGCCACATTTCACGCCCTGCTTCAAGGGCGGCCAGCTTGTCAGTTACTGTACTGGGTAATGCGTTTTTAATGGTGTCAGGAAGATGGTCACGTATCGGTGCATCAGTGTTAAGCATGGTAGACATGAGCGTTATTACCGTATCAATAAAATGAGTTAAATAAGAATGAAATAGCGCGGCAGAATACTACTTGCCAGCCGCTTGATGAGCACGTTGCCCTTCCATCGCAAGTGACAAAACAGCCATGCGAATAGCAATACCGTTATTCACCTGCTTTAAGATGACGGACTGTGCGCCATCAGCGACACTAGAAGCAATCTCAACCCCGCGATTCATCGGTCCTGGATGCATTACCAGCGCATCCGGTTTGGCCAGCGCCACTCGCTCTGGCGTAATACCGTAGTGTTTGTAATATTCACTCGATGAAGCCAGTAATGGCGAGCCGATACGTTCGTTTTGAATCCTCAAACCCATAATAACATCGCAGTCAGTGACGCACTCATTCATGTTTTCATAAACGTGCACACCATAACGCTCTATTCCTTTAGGCAACAAGGTACGTGGCGCGCAGACGCGGATGTCCTTGACCCCTAAGGTTTGCAGCGCACTGATATCAGAGCGCGCGACGCGTGAATGCTTAATATCCCCCACGATAGCGACCGACAACGCTTCAAATGGGCGCGGTGCCTCACGGTGGATGGTGAGCATATCCAGCATCCCTTGCGTCGGATGCGCATGCCAACCATCACCCCCATTAATGATGGCAATGTCAGGGGTCACTTCTGTGGCCATAAAATGGGCGGCACCTGATGCTGAATGTCGCACCACAAAGATATCTGCCGTCATCGCTTGCAGATTCCACAGCGTATCTCGTAGGCTCTCGCCTTTTTTAGTACTGGAGCGTTCGATATCGATATTTAGCACGTTGGCACCCAGACGCTTTTCGGCGACTTCAAAGGTGGTACGCGTCCGAGTCGACGGCTCAAAAAACAAATTCATGACCGTACAGCCATCAAGCTCAGGACGGTTGATCAGTTGTCCGTTTTCATCAAAGAACGTCTCTGCTTTGGCAATAATCGCTTGCAACTGTGCTTTATTTAGGCCTTCGATGCCCAAAAAGTGGCGAATGCTACCATCGGTGTTGAGCTGGGGGCGACTTAGTGAGGTATTGAGCCGTTGGTGAATCGTATCGGGATCAAATTTTGCATAATCAGTCGGCGAGACCGTATGTATTGAGCTGCTATCGATAGAATTTGACATAATGGCAAGTCTTTATTGTGGGTTTGTATGGGTCTATAGTAATCATTTATTTGTCTTTGTTCGAGCATTTATGTGTTGATGTACACAGACACGAGGACATTTTGACGCTTATTTGCTACAATTTACCGTAATAAAACCAGCCCTGTCACCTAAACTGAGTCGCCCTGTTAGGCAATGCCAATCAGTCTTTAGCATCCATCATAAAAATAAGCACGTCGAAACTATAAATGAATAACAATAGATATAGTGTAGCTGATTTTGTGGTCGGGACAAAGATACCGTATAGGCAATTTATTCCATTGCTCATTTAAGGTGTGCTTAGGGCGACTACGCCTATTCTCCAATTCTCATCTGTCTTTTACTGTCCAGACCATTTATAGGAAGCGTTATGACGACCTTAGCAAACTATCTCAACGAACAGGCGGTCAGCCCTGCCCTTAACGAAGTAATTACTACCGTCACTGACGTTGGTAAGACCATCTCACAGTTACTAAGAAAAGGGGCGTTAGCCGATATTTTAGGCGAAGCTGGCAATCAAAACGTCCAAGGTGAAGATCAAAAAAAGCTGGACGTACTGGCCAATGACTTATTGTTAGATGCCTTAGCAAAAAACGCACATTGTGCCGGTGTTGCTTCAGAAGAGCTAGATGATGCCACCCCCGCTCATGCTGACGGCAGTCTATTGGTATTGTTTGACCCACTGGATGGTTCATCAAATATCGACATCAATATGGCAGTGGGTACTATCTTCTCTGTTCTACCGTACCAACGTCAAGGACAAACAAGTGAGAATAGTGACTTCTTGCAAGCGGGTAGTCAGCAGCTAGCAGCTGGTTACTTATTATATGGCACCTCTACCGTACTGGCGCTGACCATCACAGACAACGTGGTCATGTTCAGCTTAGACCCAGAGACGAATGATTATGTGCTCATAGAAGACAACGTCCAAATCGATGCCGATACGAGTGAGTATGCCATCAACGCCTCAAACTATCGCTACTGGCGCGCACCCATGCAACAGTATATCGACGAGCTCATCGCGGGCGAAACAGGCGTGCGTGGTCGCGACTTCAATACACGCTGGGTTGCTGCCATGGTTGGAGACGTTCATCGTATCTTATGTCGCGGTGGCCTCTTTACGTATCCGTTTGATACTAAGTACGCTCATAAAGCGGGTAAGTTACGTTTGATGTATGAAGCCAATCCGATGAGCCTGCTGATTGAGCGCGCGGGCGGCGGTGCCACTGACGCCGTCAATCGTATCTTAGATATCGAACCAACTGACATTCATCAACGCGTTCCTGTAGTGCTCGGTAGCAAAAACGAAGTCAACTACATCAAAGATTTGCATGTAAACTATTCTGAATAAACAGCTGATTTGAACGCCCATTCAGAAAACCGGCATCATGCTACATAAATAATAAGCATGATGCTGGTTCACCAACCCACTCTATCCCTCTTCTCTAAGCGATCCACTATGGTATTAAATCCCACCGAGCTGATTACCTCAG
>OAOU01000195.1_pt1 | contig 12088 bp, 10 predicted proteins | sample 1470821 | NCBI WGS metagenome assembly OAOU01 (sample SAMEA3275579, study PRJEB22092) | marine metagenome | biome: ENVO:00000447 MARINE BIOME; feature: ENVO:00002042 SURFACE WATER; material: ENVO:00002010 SEAWATER | collected 2014-06-20T12:30:00+00 | depth 0 m
GCAGATGCCTTAGCGAGATTTGTAACGCAGTATGGGGCAATTTTAGCATCAGCCCCAACGATAAAAGCAGGGGACAGGACTCTTTTTTGCCGCTTCATCGTTAAAAATAAGCGCTTAGAATGACTAAACTTATTATTTTTAACATCGAATCGCCTAAAAAATAGTCGCTGTCAGTGCCATGGTCGAATGTTCAACACGCCCTAAAGTATTGGGCTAATTCAGCTTTATTCTTAGCTGGCTAATACGCTATTACTCTTATGCCCCTAACTGTTGATAAAGCTATTATCGGACGTTTTAGGACCATGGACAAGCGGATAAAGTCAAACCATATGTTTTATAAAACAAATCATAAAATATATATCATCTAGTAATTTAAACCTATTATTAATAAATCACCCTAGAACCCACCCTGTTATTTCGCTACAATCGAGAGAAGTGCTAAGAAAAACGACTGTTTTTAGGAGTAGTCACTCTAATAAATGCAGTGCCTTTATACCAGTAGCTCTTGGCGCTTTAGAGTCTTAAATTCATTAATGGTTTAATCATTATGCGTGGACGGTCGTTTATAACGACTTGACGCTTACTAACAAGGATGAAAACATGAGAAAGACTGATACCCTGCAAGATAATAGAGAGATTATTGACGAGCTTAGACAAAAAGATAGCCACTTCGCGGTGATATTTGATGAGCATACTCAGCTCGACGAGCAAATTAATAGGCTAGAAAAAGACCGCGTCACGCAAGCGAGCTGGGACGATGAGATTGAACAGATGAAACGACGAAAGCTGCAACTCAAAGATGAGATTTATAGAGTCATTGATAAAAACCAACTACAGTCACATGCTTAATGACGATTTAAAACCAATAAAAACTTTTTTAGGTTATAAAGATTTTTGGTGATAAAGAGTAGTAGATAACGATATGAAAGCCCTCATCACACTATGCTGATGAGGGCTTTATTATCAGCATAAATAACCTAAGATAAACATTGGGTAAATATGGTGTCAAAGCTGTAAATGCAAGTGAAAAAAGACCCTATCAGCATCTGCTAATAGGGTCTTCATCTATAATACTGGTCAAATATAAGTAATGATCAGTGCTATAAAGTTATCTCAATAGTGTATCAACTACTTAGATTTTACCAACCAAATCTAGGCTTGGTTTTAGAGTTGCTTGACCTTGCTCCCAAGCGGCTGGACATACTTCGCCGTCGTTGTCACGAACGTACTGAGCGGCTTTTACTTTACGTACCACATCTTTTGCACTACGACCAATACCTAGGTCATGAATTTCAGCTACTTTGATGAGGCCATCTGGATCAACGATGAAAGTACCACGAAGCGCTGCGTTGTCTTCTTCGATCATGATGTTAAAACCACGAGTGATTTTACCAGTGCCATCACCCAACATTGGGAAAGTGACTTTGCCAATCGCTTCTGAAGAGTCGTGCCATGCTTTGTGCACAAAATGCGTGTCAGTTGATACTGAGTACACTTCTACGCCTAAGTCTTTTAGCTCTTGATAATGGTTTGCCATGTCTTCAAGCTCAGTTGGGCAAACAAACGTGAAGTCATGTGGATAAAACATGAATACAGCCCAATTGCCTTTGACGTCGTCTGAGGTGATAGTTTTGAACTCACCATTTACAAACGCTTCGGTTGAAAACTCTGGGATTTCTTGATTAATAATAGCGGCCATGAGTGGCTCCTTTTTGTGAAGTTTATGGTTACAAGATAATGATAGTTAATCGATGATTTCTATGTAGGAGCTAAAGTCATAAAGCGACCTACATTATAGTATCATGTAAGCGACTGCTAATAATTAATTGTTCAATTAATATTGCTGCCGGCTTTACCTATCTGGGTTACAAGACAAACTATACGCGAATTTCATGGTTAATCCAGTTAAAAGTTTTTAATTTGATGTTTTGTTTTATTAATCTTGTTAAACTATTCTATCCGCTGTTATTTGTAAAATAATGATACGTAAAGCGGCTATATCTATCGGTTTGTGAGCGATAAGATAAACCAATACTTCCGAAGAATTTTATATAAATGGTATTAGAGAGTCCCTATGATTACTTTACGTCAACTCGAGTTTGCCTTGGCCGTTGCCAAGCATCGTCACTTCAAGCGCGCCGCTGAAGACTGTAATATCTCGCAATCCGCCCTAAGCTTAGGTATCGCAGAGCTAGAAAAGCAGCTCGATACGCAAATATTTGAGCGTAATAACAAGCAAGTGCTGATTACCCCTATCGGGCAAGATATCTTGACACGCGCCCAGCGTATATTTTCTGAGGTCAATGATCTTACGACTCGCGCTCATAGTCATCAAGCGCCGCTAGCTTATCCGATGACGGTTGGCATCATTCCGACCATTGCGCCGTATCTATTGCCTAAAGTCTTGCCCGCTCTTCGCGCGCATCATCCTGAATTTCGCATGACGATCGTCGAGCAGCAAACCGAGCGCTTGCTCGAACAAGTGCGCTATGGTCATATCGATACCGCTATTATTGCACTGCCTTATGCGGTCGATGGACTACACAGCTTCGAGTTTTGGTCAGAGAACTTTTTTGCGGTATTCCCCAATGATGATGTACACGCCAAGCTTGATAGCATTAGCTCAGATGAGCTAGCGACCGCGAATCTGATGCTATTGGGCGAGGGTCACTGCTTAACTGATCAGACCTTATCCGTCTGTCATTTCGATCGCGCTGAGATGAAATCAAGTTTTTCTGATGCCAGTCTAAACACCCTAATTCAGATGGCGCTAGCGAATATGGGTACAACGCTGGTCCCTGAAATGGCGCTCGATCAGCTGCATCTACATAACCAAAACGCGGTCGCTGTGCCACTTGCCGAGGCCGGACCGCATCGTCACATTGCCTTTGTCACGCGTCTAAACTACGCTCGTGTCGATGACGTAAATCTGCTGGGTAATGTGTTTAAACAAGCATTAGAAGAAGCGGCCAATAAGAGCTAAGCAAATATGACCGACCTCTTGCAAACCAGCTCTCGTCTTAGTCAATGCTTTGAGAAGCATCTACTATCGGCTACAAATAGCGATATTAAGCCTGCGCAAGCTCATGCGCTTTGGCAGGATATCGCCAATCGTTACAATGAGTCTACTCGCGCTTATCATACGCTCACACATTTGCAGCAGCTTTTTTGTCAGTTTGAGCAGATTAACCATAAGCTACAGCAGCCGGCTATTATTGCCTTAGCATTGTTTTATCATGACGTGATTTATGCGCCGATACGTAATGATAATGAGCTAAAAAGCGCTGAGTATGCAGTGCAAGTCTTAGATAAATATTTGACCTCTAAACAGGTTAAACGTATTTACGATCTAATAATGATGACTGCAGATCATCAGCTTACTGACCATGCCGACCTTGACGCCGCCTATTTGCTCGATATGGATTTATCTGTTTTAGGCGCAAGTTGGCCTGAGTATGAAGAATATGCTAAATCGGTGCGACAAGAGTATGCTCATGTTGCAAAAGTGTCGTATCGAGTAGGACGCACGCAAGTATTAAAGGGCTTGCTCGCCCATCCGAGACTGTATTTAACGGACTATTACTATCAGCGCTTAGAAGCTCAAGCGCGTAAGAATATCAGGCGGGAGCTTACTTTACTTGCAGCTTGATAAATAGCTCACTGCCTTGGCGCGCAGGGTGAGAGTTATAGTCTCTGTCAGTGCCATGGTCGAATATTCAACACGCCCTAATCTAACGTCCCGTCTTTACCTGCTAATGTATCATGCCACTGTTTATATTCCGGCATCGCTGTGGCTACCGTTTGCCAAAACTCACGGCTGTGATTAGCATGATGTAGATGACATAACTCATGGACGATGACGTACTCGCAGCACTCTATAGGATAAGCAGGCAAGTATACTGATAGCCAAATACGGCGTGCGCGCGTATTGCAACTGCCCCAACGCGTGTGCATTTTTTTAATACGCGTCTCTGCCGCTTCTGCCCCAACTATTGGCTGCCACTTCTCAAACAGCGCTGGCATAACTTGTAAAAGCTGCTGACGATAAAGCGCGATTTTTTTATCGTGACTGAGTATAAAGTCCTGCTGCTCGCCCCATAACCATAAAGGTTCAGCGAGTTTAGGTAAACCAGCTTGGGATTGTCGCTGCTGTTTACGTTGGTAATTTTCTAGCACTTGCGGATGGTGCGCTAATGCCCACGCGACACGCTTATCGATAAACTGCGCCATTTGTATGGTGCTTACAGATCTTGGCACAGAGACGGTTAAGAGATTGGGTTTTAGCCGAAAGTTGATGTTTTTAACGCGTTTTTTACTGATTTGCAGCTCAATATTAGCTGCCGCCAAACGCTCGATAGCGCTTTGCAATAAAGGCGTCCTATGTTTATCAATGAGGTTTTGGCTAGGCACGGAGCACTCTCATAAAAGTGCCTGCAAATGATTGTCAAAAGACATTTTGTGCGTCACGCTATCAGTAGTGATAGCAGTGCGATCAGGGGTCAGTAAAGTCGTTATCTGCCCTTGCCCATCGCTGACAATAAAACCGCCTTGCTCGCCTACGCGCACTGACGCGCCTGCACAATCAGGCAAGGGCACTGAGTCTATCAGCTGGCGGGTGGTTACGTCATAAATAGCCGCGCAGCCGCCGATAGGCGTGGTCACACAGAGTAGATTACGCTCGCTGTCAACCGCGACGCTAGCGATATACTGATGGAAGCGCTGCCATTGGTTATTCGGCATAAATAAAGGTGCAAAGTCTGCGTCTCCGCGCTGATGCGTCAGCACTAACGGCACATTAATATGCCGCTCGCCTTGAAACTGCACCCCTATCATCACTGTGCCGTCATTATGTATAGCCAGATGACGAATACTCATCTGATTATGCTCAGGGGTGATTTGCTCTAGGAGCTTGCCTGTATGACGATTAAGATAAACCAAAGACGGCTGCATGCTGTCTAGATTTAGCTCCTCGCGCGAGGCCTGCTCGGTTTTGATACCGCCATTAGCGACGATTAAAGTCTCGCCATCAGGATGCATAATCAGCTCATGCGGACCGATACCATGTGAGTCAAATTCGCCCGTTTTTTGATAGCCATTAGCAGCGTTATAAATGCCTATTTTACCCTCTAAGCTGACCGTATCGTTTTCGGTAATATACAGCTGGGCGCCATCCGAACTATAGCAAGCATGACCATAAAAGTGCCGATCGGTAGCGGCTTTGATAGTGTGTTTGACTTGCCCCTTTGCGGTATCTAGCACCCAAAAGCCTTCACTAGGACGGCGACCCATGACGACCACATCGCGCGATTGGGTGTTTTTAGTAGCCATAGGCTGCACCACGATATCGTGCACGCGCTCAGGCATAGTGGTTTGCCAGACGAGTTGCCGATCAGCGTCGATACCGACGACGCCAAAGTCATGATCATTGTCATTGTGCGTGTTTTTGCTATTAGCCAAGCTTACGCTTTTAGGCATTGCTGCCACTCCGCTCACCCAGCAGACTGGGCGCGGTAACATAGTGGTGGTATGACGTTCAGCTAGCGCATTTGCCTTATCCTCAATAATTACCGCTTGCGCGCTATTATCAGGATAATTTTGATAAGCCAGCTTTGCTTGCTGATAAGCGTACTGTAGGCGCGGTAGTGGTGCTGATAAATGCATTTTAGCGCTGATGCCAATCACATAGTCTTGCAAACGCGCTTCTGGCTGTCGCTGCTTACGATAATAATGATGCACGCCAACTATCGCCGCTGTCGCAGTCACAGTCGCGGATAGAGTTCTCAAAAAGTCATTAGAAGCCGGATTTGACGTTTTATTTTGCATTACTATTTCTCGTAGTTTTGTAGTCAGCTATCATAAGTCTTTGACTCATTATTTATAAAACGATAAACCCTTAGCTTAACCACCAAAATTCTAGTCTCCGTCGGTGCTATTGAAACCAACACGTATGCCAAGCGTAGGAATCAGTTGGCGTTTGATGACTCGGGTAATCTCTGCCATCTGCTCAAGCAACTGCTGCTGATCGGCCTTGTCCGCTTGGGTTATGTCCTCAGGCATTTGCGCGAGCAAAGTCGTGGTCTGCGCCAAGGAAGTCGATAGATTATTACCGACGACGCTCTCTTTTTTACTATTCAAGATGGCGCTGAGTACCGGATCTGTCAGCGCTTTGTTTAAGGTTGCAAGCTTAGCATTAATGATCGCGCGGCTTTGCCCTGCTGTAGCTGCTGGCACGTGACCTTTGGCGGTACCTGTGAGGCCTAAGGGCTGATCAATAGCGCTCGACTTGGTGGTCTCAATCATGGATAGCAACGAGTTAAACCACTGATTGAGGCCTTGATCGCTATTGGCAGTTTTATCGATAGCAAGTAGCTGGACGGCATCACTACGCCAATTATTTTCGATCGCTGTTAGACGATCCGCCAAAGCGCTACTGGCACCAATGACATAAGCGCACTGCGCGGCATCTAAGCTATCATTGGCATACAAGACCTCCTCTAAACCCGGCACACCTTGGACAATAGCGCTTTCATCAGCGAGCTGCGCTTTGGTCAAATTTGGATTGGCCGCTATTAGCTCAGCGACGCCGTCATGCACCAGACCGCGCTCATCAGGATAATAGTTAATATATAGATTGCTCATGCTCTCAGTTGCTGGGCCAAAGTTAATCATCTCGGCACTGGCCCATGCTTGCGCTAATACGAGCCATTGATCGCGCAGCTCTTGTAGCTCAATACCACTGACAGGCGCTTGTTGGCAGTGTTTTTTCGCTAACTCATGCAAGCTTGCACTGTGTTGAGCGGCGTCCGCGTAAGCGGGAATGATCAAGTCGTCGGCGACATGAGTGAGGTAGGTTTCTTCGGTCTCCGCGCTAATCTCTACAGGGGTAATGTCAGCTGAAGCGCTAGCAGCTGCACCGGTTGTCTCTGTTGTCGCGCTATTTTCTTCGACCACTTTTGGGCGGTCGTTGTCAGTGGCGGGCTTGTCATCGGCGGGTTTGACGCAGCTGATAAGTATGCCTGCACTCAATGCCGATAATGCCATCACTAATAAAGGATTGGTGTTATTTTTCATATTTTTCTCGGTATATTTAGACTGTACTGACTATAACGACTTTAAAAAAGCGTTAAGCTCAGCTCGGCCTTGTTTATCAAGTTTTAGCACTGTTTGTTGTTGACTCTGCGCTTCGCCGCCATGCCAGAGCACCGCTTCCATCAGCGTGCGCGCCCGTCCATCATGCAAAAACGTCGCTTGCGGATCGACCGTTTGCGCAAGGCCTATGCCCCAGAGCGCAGGCGTGCGCCACTGATAGGAGTTGGCTAGGAACTCAACTTGCGCATCCTTTGGCGGCAATGCGCCGGCGATCGTCCGATCGGCAAGATCATCGCCCATGTCATGCAAGAGCAAATCGGTATAAGGATAAATCACTTGTCCATGCTGCTCAAGATGATCATCGTCCGTTTTTGGTAGCTCATATCTGGGCGTATGACAACTTTGACAGCCGATCTCATAAAAGCGTTTTTTACCCGCTAGTACTAGCTCACTATCAGCATCACGGCGATGCGGCACAGCTAAGTTGCGAGTATAAAACTCCACAAATCTGGCAACCTCATCGCTGACTTCGACAGGCGACTTGCCATCCCCTTGATCATCAGCGCCAGTGGTTGCGTTAAGACAAGCGGTTTGTAGCGGCGTGCAAGACTCATTAGGACGAATCCTTGAGGTCAGCCCCATATCTTCATTAAAGGCGCTCTGATTTTGGGTTAAGAGCTTCGTTTGCCCCGCTTTCCAGCCAAAGCGGCCCAGTGCCGTTTTGCCCGTTTGTGGATCCATAACCCAATTAAAGGTACCGCGAATACCATCGTTATTTCTATCCTCACTATCGGCTTGTTTTTTGATATCGGCATCAGGGATCTGCTCAAGCAAGCCAAGCCCTATCATCGGCAAAGCTACCCTTGGTGACACCATAAGCTCATCATCAAAATCACCGTAGCCTGGATGGGTCAATTCAAAAGTTGGCGCGCGTAGCGTCTCGATATGGCCATCAGCAAAGGTGACTGGTTTATCCGTCCAAGTCACGGTGACTTTCGCCTCAGCCGGCACGCCTTGAATACCGCGATCTTGCAGCTGACCGCCATACATCGGATGCACAATTTTTTCAATTAAGGAATTACCCAGTTGCTGGCGTTCTTCATCCGTTGTCGCTGGCATAGCGAGACGAATCAATAGGCTATCGGCATCATCTTCGCTAGTCATCGGCGCGTGACCACGGCCATCTTTGACATGGCAGGACTGACAAGCGGCGACGTTGAATAACGCGCCAAGACCATCGCGGCTATCGGTGCTAGCGGGCGCGACCACCCAAGGCTGCTTAAAAAAAGCATTCCCAATAAAAAAGTCGCCTTTACGCGAGGCCGTCAAGTTAGAAGACGGTTTTGAGTAGCTCTCGCTACTGGTAATGGTGATACCAGTGTCGCCGCCCTGCTTAATCTCTTGCGGATCAAAAGTCGCCAAAGTCTGCATCGGTACGCCTGCCAACTGCTCTATGGTTTGCGTGCGCTCGGCAGATAGCGCTGAGTCTGATATGGTCTCTTTTTCTAAAACAGTCTCTTCGTCCAAGATATTTTCTGCTGGCTGACAGGCCGCCAAGGCTAGTACTGATAGGCTTAGCGTTATATTTAATAACTTATTGAATGGTGCAGACTTGAGCTTCACTAGTTTAGATACTGGTGTTGAGGCTGATGAGATGACACTCATAAAGTGACCTTATTTCCTAATGGGTTATTCGTAGGAAGGGTTGTGGCATAAGATACTGAATACAAAACGCTTTTTAAGCAGGGGATATATCTAAATAAAAACACGTTGCCAAACTCAGTTGACAACGTGCCTGTTGTATCAACACCTAGATAGCGCTACCAATAGCTTTATCATGAAACCATGTCAGTATAGCAAAATCAAGCGCTTACCAAAATTGCTCTTATCAATACATACTGACTTAGCAAATATGCTGCAGAGTTTTGATGCTAAGCTTTGATGCTAAGCTTTGATGCTAAGCTTTGATGCTAAGCTTTGATAATAAGTTTTGATAATAAGTTTTGACGCTAAAACTGCGAGCCTGCATCAGCATCTAAGTTATCAATGCCCACCGCTTTGGCCGCGCTCTCGATACCAGCGGTCAGCTCTTGTAAGCTATTGATACTATTTTCGATCCAACTGCGGCGCTTGTTTTGCTCTTCAGCGGTGATCCCGTGTTTGGCTGCTTGACCGACGGTCGCTATCATCTGATCGACTTTAATGCCTTCGTTTTCGCCTTTTTCAACGACCACATTAAAGGCATCCTCTACGCGTTTAAAGTCAGCAGTGAGCTTATCAGCTTCGGCCGTGTGACCTTTATCAACGAGATACTGTTTGACACCATAGCCGCCTACTGATTTACCATCGACGGTTTTGTAAGTACCATTAAACACATTTTGGATACCGCGCGCGTTATTAGCATAACTTAAATGAGTCAAGTCACTAAAGCACTCATGCTCATCTTCGGTGGAGCCGGTGACAAAGGCCACTTGCATACGCTCAGAGGCCAGCTCACCTAAGGCAAGGCTGCCCATCTGATACATGATCTGACGCAGTGCATTATCACCGCGGCGCTCAAGTAAGTCACTACGTAAAGTATTTTCGCTCGCAGGCTGCCACTCGGCTTCCATCGCGCTCAAATCATCGACTAATAATTGAGTTGCCGCTTTTAGATACTCACCACGGCGCTCACATATACTCGCATCGGTATTAACCGTATCACCGCTAGTACATTCGCCCTCAGTAGTCAGATAGTCGCTAACAGGACGATTGCCTGCGCCTTCAGAGACGCCATTAGTATCTTGACCCCAAAGCAGAAACTCAATGGCATGATAGCCCGTCGTCACATTGGCTTCGCTACCGCCAATCTCGCTCATTTCAGCCAATAGATCAGGGCTAATTGTACTGGTATCTTGCTGAATACTGCCGACTGCAATGCTATCGCTATTGATAATATTATCTTGGCTATTGTACTCGCCTTGATAGTCATCGCTGACGTAATCAATGAGCGCCTCATCAAGTGGCCAAGCATTGACTTGCCCTTCCCAGCCATCGACGCTAGCTATTTCACGCTCATCATTAGCGCTGACAAAACCCTCATCAAAGCGGAAGATTTCAGTCTGCGAATACGGCTGACGCGCTGCTTTATATGCCGCTTTTGCTGCCTCAAGATTCGCCTCAGTAGGCGCCTCGACATACGTGTTGACGGCGTTTTGTAAGTCTTTTGCGGTCTCAAGCGAGTCTTTATAAGCGGCGTGCGCCATATCTGCATAGCTGACTAGTAGCCTATCAATTCCCGCTTGCTCTGCTGCTGACCCTGCATTGGTAGTCTCAGTTTGCGTGGTTTGTGTCTCAGCCGCCACCCCGTCCTCATCGGTCTGCTTGGTACAGCCTGATAGCAGCAATAAACCCGCTAGAGCCGCTGCTAAAGTCGTGGGCAGGATTCTACGGTTCGGCGCGGTATTGATAGTCATGGGCATCCTTAGTAAGACCTTATATATAAAATAGTAGTGTTTGCGAATTATATTGTTATTGATAACTATTATCAACTATAAATTAAGCCGATTTTAATTCCCTTTTACGCAGCTTTTATATCAAATTTATGTCCGTTAGAAGTTTTTTTAAACAAAAAAAAGCCAGCGTAAGCTGACTTTTAATTATTGATTTGACGATATAAACCAGTTATAAATTTAAGTTATGGCTTAGTTGATACTCTGTGGAGAATTAATCGTAAGCTCAACACGGCGGTTTTGCTGACGGCCATAGTCTGTGTCGTTATTAGCGATTGGACGCGATTCACCATAAGCGACGACATTAATACGGTTAGAGGCTACACCGCGAGCGCTCAAATAGTTCGCTACTGAATAAGCGCGATCTCTTGACAGACCCATGTTATAAGAAGCAGCACCGCGACTATCAGTGTGACCAGCGATATTTACCGTTGTTTGATTGTACTGATTCATAGTAGAAGCCAGCTTATCAAGCGTAGGCTTGAATGAAGGGCTTAAGGTCGCATCATCAAAACCGAAAGTAATATTGCCTGGCATGACTAGATCAATGTCACCTGTCGTTGGGTTCTGCTCAACAGTAACGCCAGTGCCTGCCATTTGCTGCTCAAGCTGCTTGGCCTGACGCTCCATGTAATAGCCCACGCCTGCGCCTAGAGCTGCACCGATAGCAGCGTCGCGACCTGTCTTTTCGCCGCCTGTTGCTTTAGAGATTACCGCGCCGCCTGCTGCACCTGCTAGAGTACCTAAAGCAGTTTTATTTAGACGCTGCTGTCCGGTGTTTGGATCAGTAGTACAGCCGCTTAAAGCTAGACCTGATGCTACTGCTGCAATCATAAGTTGGTTACGCATAATTATTTCCTCTCAAATTGAATGAATAGTTATAATGTATATAGTATCACTTAAAAATGTTGCTACTTTATTTTGATAATCAGTGACTTTTAATTAACGCTTGGTGACTAAAGCTTTATAACAATCGCTTTTGACACCTTGAACGACTAATACTGACAACAAGCCCGTTCAGATAGCTAGATTTGTTTAAACGCTATACTCCTAGTTGATTATATTTTTACTTTATCCTTAAGCAAAAAATTATAGCGATTACAAAAATAGCTCACCGGTCATCTATGACAATCGTTACTATTATGACCAGACGACGCTATCTATGTGTAATATTTTGTCATACCTCTGTACAAAAACTGCATAAATTGTCTTTGATTGATATCATTTATTACTAGGGCGTGTTGAACATTCGACCATGGCACTGACAGAGACTATTTTTTAGGCGATTTGCAGATAGAAATGGTAAGTTTAGTTGTTCTAAGCGTCTATTTTTATCAATAAAGCGGCAAAAAATAGTCCTGTCCCTGTTTTTGTAGTTAGGGCTGATGCTAAAATCGCCCTAGTCGTTGTGACTGTTTAAATAAAATCAGCTAACCAATGCAATAAGCATTATCTGCAATTTTAACGACGACTAGAACACAGCTTTGATTAACTAGTAGCGATCAGCA
>OAOU01000196.1_pt1 | contig 12085 bp, 11 predicted proteins | sample 1470821 | NCBI WGS metagenome assembly OAOU01 (sample SAMEA3275579, study PRJEB22092) | marine metagenome | biome: ENVO:00000447 MARINE BIOME; feature: ENVO:00002042 SURFACE WATER; material: ENVO:00002010 SEAWATER | collected 2014-06-20T12:30:00+00 | depth 0 m
CTCCGAAAACTTAGCTAATGTGCTAAAGTCCTGATATCTTTTCACTCTACTTTTTTAAATAGTGTTTTAAGACGAAATACTGATTGCTATTGGTATATAAACGCTACTTGCTAGGATGACTGCTGTGAAACTACCTCTACTTAAACCTATTAGTTTTATTAGTGCACTGCTATTAACGGCGACGGCTTGCGCCCAGCCTGCGACTTCAACCGATGAAAATACTAAGATGACACAAAGTGCGGCAGCAGACAAAGTCAGGGCTGACACTGATAACCATTTGCGCAAGGTATTGACCGAGGTTGGTATCAAAGCGCAAATCTTATCTATCGAACCCTCTAATTTACCTAATATGTATCAGGTCGATCTAGCAGGACAACCGCCGCTACATATCACCGCTGATGGCAAATACGTCATCCAAGGCGAGCTACAAAAAAACCCAAGCCCACGTAAAGTGAAGCAAACCCCAGCGCGAGCCACTAGCGCGCAAGCAGGCGAGTATGTCAGCGCGGCGGTGAAATCCTCAATACTAGAGAATATGAGTGCGCTGAAAAATATGAGCGCTAAAACGCCGTTTTTTTATACCGCAGTGCCGGGCGTGATTTGGGGCGCAACATTAGAAGGCGTGCCGTTTTTACTCTCAGATGATGCGCAATACATTACTGATGGCGAGATATCGGTGATAGAGAATGGTCAATTCACAGGTCTTGATGAGACCTTTGAGGCGAATAAAAACAAATCTGTCTTTGCCTCACTAGATGAGTCGCAGCTGATTACTTATCCGGCAACGACTACCGAGCGCGCCGTTATTTATGTCGCAACTGATGTGAATTGCCCGTACTGCCGAATGCTACATAAGCAAATGGCAGATCTCAATGCCAAAGGCGTCACCGTCAAGACTATCGGTTATCCTATATATGAAGCGTCACCTGCGCAGATGCGCGGGATCTGGTGTCAAGCGGATGAGGGCAGTCGCCGTAACGCTCTAGACAAGGCAATGCTACAAGGCCAGATGACGCCAGCGCCTGCCAGTTGTAACACGGATTACGTGACACCTAATCGTGAAAGGGCGGCAGGACTTGCAGTGATAGCGACGCCAGCGATATATCGTGAGGATGGCGTTTTATATCAAGCGAGCTTTGAGAGTCCTGAATTCTTAGAGTTTTTGGGCGTTCAGTAGTTAGCTCATTCACAGCTATTTTAAAATCTAAAATCCCATAGTAAAAGCGCGCTATAAACTATCAAGTTATAGCGCGCTTTTTGTGCGAATTGGTTTTAGAACTTAAATAGCACTTATGCCTTTAAAGTTCATAGAGAATCTTGATTTAAGGCAATACCACATCGATGATTTGCCAGTCAATAAAGCCCTGACGTTGCATCTCAACAGTGATGGGATAGCCTTTGACTTGCCCGCTAATGGTAAAGCAATTGATACCGCAATAGCTCAGACTAGGCTCGCTATCTTCTCCTTGCGCCGCGTGCTCCTCAAGCTCGCTGGCTTGTTTTTGCATGACCAGCTGTATTTGGTTTTTGACTACTGCATTGATATCACCGCGCTGAATGATGAGATCTTGAATGAGGTTTTTGAGATCGACTTGATTACTAGCGATGGCCCAAGCCGCAGCCAGCTCTTTGGTCGCGGTATTGGCTTGACCTTGGGTATTGATTAGGGTTTTGACATTGTCAGGGGTAACCGCGCCTGCCACTGCTTGACTGATAAAACTATCAGCCGCTTGCTCTAAGGGCGCGCCGCCAAGCTCAGCGACTAGTGGATACTTGCTCATGGTCAGCGCAAATTTATCCGTCAGCTGTCTATAGACGCTAGGACGGACTTGCTCGTAATCGATGGCGGCGGCGATAGTCGCGCCATCTTTAGCATCATAAGCGTTCTTTAGTTGATAAGCGCTGTAATAGGGCGAGCCTGCATAGACCACGACTGCCATAACGATGATCAATAAGATAAAGGCCGTTAGTTTTTTCATAATCAATGCTCTCTTACACCGAATTTCAAGTATGAACGCCTGCTTGTAGGGCGCTAAATACTAGCACGACTTTAGCGCTTGATGTTATGAAAAACTAGAGAATAATCAAGCTAAGAGGATATATAGTCGTTTCACTCTAAAAATGACATAGCGCTGCTGGGATGAATTTTATGCAGCATCGAAGGAACGCAGCACGCAAGTAAAATTTATACCAGTAGCGCACTTAATCTCATAACAATTTTACTTTAAACTGACTATAGGTACGATTATCTGCAGAATAAAACTACGCAGATAATAATTTCACAATTATTAAGCTTGATAAATCGCTGAGCCACCTCCATTAACAGGCCAAACTTTTATATCTTTATACCTTTATTTATTAATTGATTTGGTTAGCGCAGTACGTTGCTGATTTTACCGATACGCTATGATATTGATTTTGTGTTTCACATGAAACACTTTTGATGATTGAGGCGTAGTAGACGTAAGATTATTAGCAAGCATCACTGTGATGACGATAGGAGAGCTCATGAGTAAGCGCGATTTTTATGAAGTGTTAGGGGTCAGCAAAACGGCTGATAGCAAAGAGATAAAAAGAGCCTACCGCAAGCTGGCAATGAAATACCATCCCGATCGCAACTCTGATGACCCTGATGCCGAAGAAAAATTCAAAGAAGCGTCGATGGCTTATGAGGTGCTTAGCGACGAAGATAAGCGCTCAGCCTACGACCGTATGGGTCACGCTGCCTTTGAGAGCGGCATGGGAGGCGGTGGCGGCTTCGGCGGCGGCGGTAACTTCCAAGACATCTTTGGTGATATCTTTGGCAACTTCGGTGATATCTTCGGTCAAGCTCGCGGCGGTGGTAGTCGTACGCGCCGCGGCTCTGATCTTCGTTATGTCATCGAGCTAACGCTTGAGGAAGCGGTGCGCGGTTGCCAAAAAGAGATCAGCTTCACCGCGCCTGCGCCTTGTGACACTTGCGATGGTAAAGGGGCGAAAGACGCCTCTGATATCGTCACGTGCCAGACTTGTCATGGGCAAGGCCAAGTGCGTATGCAGCAAGGCTTCTTTGCTGTGCAGCAAGCGTGTCCGCAGTGCGGTGGTAGCGGTAAACAAATCAAGAATCCATGCCCAGACTGTCATGGTAATGGCGTCCAAGAAAAATCTCGCACGCTTGAGGTGTCTATCCCAGCCGGCGTCGATGATGGCGACCGTGTGCGTCTAGCAGGTGAAGGCGAAGCGGGCGGCGCAGGTGTACAGAACGGCGATTTATATGTTGAAGTACGCGTCAAGCCGCATGAGGTCTTTACTCGTCAAGGCGCAGATCTGTATATGGATGTGCCAGTGAGCATCACCGATGCCGCTTTAGGTAAAGAAGTTGAAATCCCAACTTTAGATGGCAAAGTCAAAATCAAAGTCGCCGAAGGCACGCAAAGCGGTAAGCTCTTGCGGGTACGCGGTAAAGGTGTGACGCCAGTGCGTACGACGATGAAAGGCGATCTGATTTGCCGCGTCATTATCGAAACGCCAGTCAATCTCACTCGCGAACAAAAAGATCTGTTACGTGAGTTTCAAGATACCTTGGACGGTGATAGCAAGCATCAACAATCGCCGCACAAAAAATCTTTCTTTAAAAAGATTGGCGAACTATTCGACTAAGCGTTAACTTTTGAGCTTTTTGACGTTATCAACAGGCCTAATAGTTTCATGTGAAACTATTAGGCTTTTTTATGTCTGCTTGTTAGTCGCAGCAAAAACAATTCATGCTATGATAATTAACATAACGCGTGCCAACAAGGCACTGCTAACCTATAAATATAGACCATGAGCTTTAGGACAAAAGTATGAGTAAGACACAAACAAAAGAGATGATAAATATCGGCGTTATCGGAGCCGGTGGCCGTATGGGACGTATGTTGATTGAGGCGGTACAGGACAATCCGCAAACGTCTCTCAGCGCTGCTATCGAGCGTGAAGGCTCAAGTCTGATTGGCACTGACGCTGGTGAGGTCGCCGCTATCGAGCGCTTAAATATCAAAATCGTCGATGATTTAGTCTCAGTGATCGATGATATCGATGTGCTCATTGACTTTAGCTTGCCGGATGCCACTGAGCAAAACATGCAGACTTGCGCTGAGCATAAAGTCGCGATGGTCATCGGTACAACAGGCTTTAATGAGCAGCAGGAGCAAGTGCTCACCGAGGCCAGCAAACACATTCCTATCGTCTATGCGGGCAACTATTCAACTGGGGTCAACCTATCGCTCAAGCTATTAGGTATGGCTGCTAAAGCCTTTGGCAATGAGGCTGACGTTGAGGTCATCGAAGCGCATCATAAACACAAGATTGACGCGCCATCAGGCACTGCTTACATGATGGCCCAAGCCGTCGCTGAAGCTCGAGGGCAAAACCTAAAAGAGGTTGCAGTCTATGGCCGTGAAGGACAAACAGGCGCGCGCGAAGCAGGTAGCATAGGCATTCATGCGATACGCGGCGGCGAAATCATTGGCGATCACACTGTCATGTTTATCGCTGATGGCGAAGTGGTCGAGATTACTCACAGAGCACGTGCGCGCATGACCTTTGCAGCAGGGGCGGTACGCGCTACCACTTGGGTCATTCAGCAAAAAGCAGGGCAGTATAATATGCAAGATGTGCTGGGTCTGAATGACTAGTATTAGACCATCTAACGTGAGTGAGGTTGTTATGGAAAACAATGCCAGTATTACCATCAAAAATTTTAAAAGCTATAAAGATGCAACCTTACCTTTCTCACCTTTGACTCTATTGATAGGGGCGAATGCGTCAGGCAAAAGTAACGCTATCGAGGCATTTCGCTTTTTAAGTTGGGTCGCTGGTGGTGAGCGTTTATCAACACTCAAAAATAGAGTTAATGACAGTGATAAAGTTGTTCGAGGTAGCATTAAAGACTTAGCTTTCAATCATGGAAATAGCTTTTCTCTGTCACTTAATTATGAGCCTGGAATTAGTTATTCTGGTGTTTTTTTAAACGAGGATAACCAACTTTATGTAGTAGCGGAACTTTATCAAGAAAAAGAGAATAAAGTTTTCTTTCATAGGAACGGTAAATATACGAGAATAGCTCTAAGATATCTTGATGCATTTGACATTATAAGACTTGCCTCTTTAGAAGAAATTCTTGGGATGAGTAATAATGAGAATAGTTGGATGTTTCAAAAAATAGGTAACTTCGAAGTAGCCGCTAATTTTTCAGAACGAGATTTATCTATACTATCAATGAGAAGTTTTTATGAAGTTATCTGGAAAGGGTTTAATAATGCAACAAAGTTCAACTCAATTAATATAAATTCTCTCGATAAATTAGCACACTTTTTAACTAATACTTTTTTTTATGATTTTGTACCTAGTGCTATGCGTCAAGATAGTGTGATTGAAACAGTACTAGTTAATAGCGGAGCAAATCTAGCAGGTGTCTTATGTTATCTCTGTAAAGAAAATTTAGAACATAAAGGAAAAATATTACAGCTAGTTCAGAGTTTACCTGAGCAAGATATTACCGATATTAAGTTTTATACAGATAAAAGAGAGCGAGTAGAGTTTTTATTGTGTGAAAGTTTTGGCGACACATCTACTGAACGTACTATGGATTTATTATCAGATGGTACGTTAAAAGTATTGGGCATTGCGACTGCGCTACTGTCTGTGCCAAAAGGTTCAACGGTAGTCATTGAAGAGATTGACAATAGTATTCATCCTAATCGTGCCAATGAAATACTAAGCTTGATACGCCAATATGCAGAAGAGCGTAGTCTAAATCTATTGTTATCAACGCATAACCCCGCCTTAATGGATGCTTTGCCTGACGAAGCGTTGGCAGACGTTGTCTTCTGTTATCGAGATCCACAACAGGGCGACAGTAAATTGGTGCGTTTGGGTGATTTAGATAACTATTTAGGATTGGTCGCGCAAGGTAGCTTAGGTGACTTGGTGACACAAGGCGTGGTTGAGCGTTTTGTAAAACATCCAACCACCAGCGAAGAGCGCAAGCAACAGGCGCTCAATTGGCTAAATCAGCTTAAAGAGGCAGACTAAATGACAGACATCTGCCTTTTAGACACTAGCATTTTGCTAAATATTCTAAATGTCCCTAGTAAAAATGAAGCACACAGTGAGATAATTTCTGATCTTGAAGCATATATAGAGCTGGGCTGTGAATTTATCATACCCTTTGTCGTTGCTGTAGAGGTGGGCAATCATATCAGCCAAAATGGTGACGGCAACACACGCCGAAAAGTTGCTCAAGCTTTTGTTGAAATGATGCAACAAACCTTCAATGGTGACTTCCCGTTTAAAATAAGCGATTTTGAGTTAAAAACAGAGTGGCAAAAGTGGATTACTGAGTTTGTCGATAAAGCAGGACAAAACAAAACAGAAAGCAAGCCCAATGAGGGTATGAGTTTGACAGACTTATCTATTATCAAAGAGTATGAAGATATTCAGGCCAAGAACAAAGCAAACAGGCGCACACACGTAGAAGTGTTTATTTGGTCACTTGACTCGGATTTAACTGCTTATGGACGCTCTTATTAAAAAACTAACAACGCCATTACTGATTACAGCCGCAAGTATTATACTGAGCACTTCGGCTATCGCTGCTGTTTCTCAAACCTATGTCATCGATACTTACGGCGGTGATGCTCTACTGCCAGCCGTACGCCAACAGCTAAACAGTAGCCGTGAAGGCGGCACAGTAAGTAGTTATCAAGATAAGCTTGTGCTACAAACCAGCGCGGCGAATTACAAGGCGGTGCAACAGCTCCTTGCGCAAATAGACACTCAGCCGCAGCCGCTGCTAGTCGCAGTACGAGTAGGCAGTAGTGGTAATATACAAAGTAATATCCGCCAAGGCCAAGTGATTATCAGCAAGCGTGGTATCCAAGGGACAGGTATGGTGAACCAAAGCAATAGTCAGCAGCAGAGCAATAGCTTATATCAAGTGCAAACGCTCTCAGGTAGCGCTGCCAGCATTAGCACCAATACGCTATATTCCTTAACGCAAAACTATCAGGCGACGGCTTATCAAAATAATCGCTATCCGTCTTATCATAGTCCGTCAGCTCAGATTATTATTCAGCAGCAAGTGTTATTGCCGACAACGAGAGGCATTGCCGTCACCCCAAGATTACTGCCCAATGGACAAGTGGAAGTGCAGTTGTCGCAAGCAGAAGAGAAGCTACTCACTAGCCATTCTCGATATTACCAAAAAAACGCTATTGAATCACAAAGGCTAAATAGCACAGTTATCGTACCGCGCGGGCAATGGGTCACTATCGGACAAGTTATACAAAGCGCTCAAAATCAAAGTTCAGGCTTTGCTGGCAATCGTCGTAGTATGACTAGCACCAGTGCCCCGATTCAGCTATTGGTTCAGTAGTTGAGTTCTCCAGAACTAAGATGTTGTAGGATGCGCCATGCACACCATTAACTTAAATATGATGATTAAACATTCTAATCAAAAGTTATCTTAGTAAGTTAACGAGTAATTGCCTTGTTTTAACGACTTTCAGGTACGCGGGGCGCACCCTACGCCAAATATAAGTCATAAAAAAAGCGCAATACTTTAAATTTCAGTATTACGCTTTTTTTATGTAACTAACCAAGTATTAATCAAGATAAACCACTTCTAATGGCGGAAAGCCATTGAACTCGACAGACGAATAAGAGTTGGTATAAGCCCCCGTCGCGAGCCAATAAATTTTATCGCCAATCTCCAGCTCTTGGGGTAGCTGATAGTCGGTCTCTTCATACATGATATCAGCAGAGTCACAAGTCGGCCCTGCTAAAACCACTGTACCTGACGTGGTCGATGTTGCCATTTTTGGAGTATAAACGGGATATTTAATCGCTTCACCTAACGTTTCAATTAACCCTTGGAACAGCCCCACATCAGTATAAACCCAGCGCGTCTCCTCCTCATGCGACTTGCGAGAAATCAGCACCACTTCACTGACTAAGACCCCAGAGCTTGCCACCAGCGAACGGCCGGGCTCCAGGATAATCTCTGGCATATCGTCTATACCGTAGCTATCGACTAAGTATTGTTTTACCGATCCGGCGTAGTCTTGTATGGTATTGATTTGGTTGAGGTACCGAGCAGGGAAGCCGCCGCCGAGGTTAATCATTTGTAGCTTAATGCCTTGCTCACTCATAAGCTTATCAAAGATATCTTTGACCATGACTAGGGCATCGTGCCAGACGGTCACTGATTTTTGCTGACTGCCCACGTGGAACGAAACTCCATAAGGCACTAAGCCAAGCTCTTTAGCTTGGATGAGCAGATCAACGGCCATATCAGGATGGCACCCAAACTTGCGCGATAAGGGCCATTCAGCAGTGTCTGAGCCTTCTACCAAAATACGTACAAACACCTTTGAGCCAGGAGCCTGCTCAGCGATATTTTTGAGATCTGCTTCTGAGTCGGTTGCATACAGATCGATACCTTTATCAAAAGCGTATTTTACATGCTTTGCTTTTTTGATGGTATTGCCATAAGAGATACGCGAGGGCGCAACGCCGCAGTCGAGCACCCGATCCAGCTCATAGATGGACGCGCAGTCAAAGTTTGAACCTAGCTCTGCTAATAGCTCAATCACTTGCACCGCAGGGCTAGCTTTCATTGCATAATGGACTTTTGCTTCGGGAAACAGGCCAATCATTTCATTGAATTTCAGTTTGATACGATTCAGATCAACGATCAAAAAAGGCGTGTCGCGACCCTCAGCGGCTTTGGTAAATTTGCCCCAAGCAGCAGGGTCAAAATATTGGTCAATTTTGATCATAGTCATAGCAATAAGCCTTTAGTAAAGATAAAAAAGAGGAAAGGGGTTTTTAGAAAGGAGGCATAAAAATGCATGTCAACATGAAGGTTTTGACATGCACTCAAAGGTTCGCTATTTAGACATTTGTAGCTTCAGGCTGTTTTGCGGCTTGTTGGCTTTGCTTTTCGCGTATCTTAAGCACTTTTTTGACTTTATCGCGGGCGCGAGTTTGTTTTAGGCGTGATAGATAATCGACAAAGATAACCCCATTGAGATGGTCCATTTCGTGCTGAATACAAACAGCGAGTAAGCCTTCTGCTATCTCGTCAATAGCCTCACCATCAGCGTCTAAAGCTTCGATACGCACTTTGCTTGGGCGCTCAACTTTATCATAGACATCAGGAACCGACAGACAGCCTTCTTCATAAGGCTGCTTTTCTTCGACTAGTGGCGTCACTTTAGGATTGATAAAGACCATGGGAGTATCTCTGTTTTCAGATAAGTCCATCACGATCAGTTGAATATGGCGATCCACTTGCGAGGCGGCAAGACCGATACCATCAGCGGCATACATAGTTTCAATCATGTCACTGATTAATGTTTTTATCTCAGCATCGACCTCTTTTACAGGGGCGGCGATAGTGCGCAAGCGCGGATCAGGGTAGCTTAAAATAGGGAGTACTGCCATAGTGGCTTACCTCAGTCATGCAAATAGAATTGGCGTTATTATAAGGTAAATGGGGGCAAAAGTAACGATTATCAACAACTTGAGGTCGATTTCGTATTGGCAGATTTATGGGCAGTAACTAAAGCTTTCATAAAAAAAGACCTTATAATAATAAGGTCTTTTTGAATCGAGAGTATAGCTAAACACCTGTTATAAAAGTGCTTATATTATACGCGGCGTTTATTGACAATCATCTCATACAAGAAGAGTAAGATAATAGCGCCAATCACTGAGAATATCAGACCGATAAAGCCGCCATCAGCATCGATACCGATTAGACCGGCAATAAAGCCACCAAGCATTGCACCTACAATACCGAGTACAATAGTCATAATCCAGCCCATCGCATCGTTACCTGGCTTAATAGCGCGCGCTAATAGACCTGCGACTAAACCAACAATGATCATCCATATAAAACCCATTATTATTCTCCTAATTGATTGAATGAATACATTGTAATCACTCCTTCGCCAGAAGAGTAAGCACGAAATGTTAGTAGTGTAGGGGCTGTGTGATAAAAAGTCCTGATTTGCTATCATTTGAATTGAATGCGTAAAGGGCTTGTAAAAACGATAAAAAAGCGCCACTCGGAATCTGAGGGCGCTACATAGACTATTGCATGAGCTAAGAGTGAGCTTATTAGCGCTGAGTCGTTGCCAATGCTGCCAATAGACGTTGGTGAATATCTTCGAAACCGCCGTTAGACATGATGATAATAGCATCACCCGCTCTAGCATGAGTAGTGAGATGCTCAATTATAGCGTCGGTACTACCAAGCACTTGCTGACTGCTTAAGTGGCTATTATGCTGCTGCGCTTGCGCTATGACGTCTTTGAGGCCCCATTCAAGGCCTGTAGGCTCGTACCAAAGCGTCTGATCGGCAAGCGCGGCCGAAGACGCTAGGCTGTCTTGATGAATACCCATCTTCATCGTGTTGCTGCGCGGTTCGATAACGGCCCAAACCTTTTGATTAGCCATTTTCTTTTTGGCACCATCCAACGTGGTGGTAATCGCGGTCGGATGATGAGCGAAATCATCAAAGACTAAGATATCCCCCACCTCACCGATCAGCTCCATACGCCGTTTGATACCGGCAAACTCAGATAGTGCGGCGCAGGCAGTTGCGATATCGACGCCGATATCATACGCCGCTGCGATAGCGACTAGCGCATTATTGACATTATGCAAGCCGTTCATCGCCCAATCGACTACGGCCGTATCGGTACTAGCCGCTTCATTACCAGTTGTATTTTTAGTGCTATTATCGCGATGAAAGCTCACTTCAAACTGGCTACCATCAGCGCTGATAAGTCGGGCTTGCCACTCGCTCTCAGCTGCCGCGGTTTGAGCTTGCGCCGGATTCTTATCAGTATTATCGACAATAGAGGTGCGCCAAACGGGCGTCCAAACGCCTTTAGCTAAGGTATCTTCGAGACTTGGCGTATTGACTGGCATAATAATTTGTCCGCTGCTCGGAATCATACGCAGCATATGATGAAACTGCGTCTGAATCGCTCCTAAATCAGCAAAAATATCAGCGTGATCAAACTCCAAATTATTCAAAATAGCGGTACGCGGGCGATAATGTACGAACTTTGAGCGCTTATCAAAAAACGCTGAATCATATTCGTCGGCTTCAATAACAAAGTAACCTAAATCCGAGGTATTTGTAAAATCAGCGCCTAAGTAGCTACTATGAGCGAAGACTTGTTGTAGACGCTTATCATCAGTATCGACTAACGGCACGCCGCCAATCAAAAACCCGCTATCAATCCCAGCATATTGTAATATCCAAGCGAGCATCGTCGTCGTTGTGGTCTTACCATGCGTGCCCGCCACTGCTATCACATGGCGCGATTGTAGTACTTGCTCCGATAAGAACTGCGGCCCTGAGGTATAGCGCAGTCCTTGATTGAGCATATACTCGACCACATCCATCCCGCGCTTCATCGCATTACCGACAACGACCAACTCAGGCGCAGGCTGTAGATGCTCGATATGATAGCCTTCCATAATCGTCACGCCAGCCTCTTGTAACTGAGTGGACATCGGCGGATAGACATTGGCATCTGAGCCCGTCACTTCATGCCCAAGCTCGCGGGCCAATAAGGCTAGTGAGCCCATAAAAGTGCCACAAATACCAAGAATATGAATATGCATAGACGTTTCGCACCGAATGATAAGAAAAGAAGAGTAAGTCGTGATATTTAGGACATTATTGTAAAGTAAAGCCTACGGTATAACCAATAAAATGCGTAAAAAAACGCCCAAAAAAACGCCTAGTCTATAGGCGTTAACATTATCTAAAGTTTACCAATTATTAGGGCGTGTTAAACATTCGACCATGGCACTGACAGAGACTATTTTTTAGGCGATTTGCAGATAAAAATGGTAAGTTTAGTCGTTCTAAGCGTCTATTTTTATCAATAAAGCGGCAAAAAATAGTCCTGTCCCTATTGTTGTCGTAAGGGCTGATGCTAAAATCGTCCTAGTCGTTGCGACTGTTTAAATAAAATCAGCTAGCCAATGCAATAAGCATTATCTGCAATTTTAACGACGACTAGAACACAGCTTTGAT
>OAOU01000198.1_pt1 | contig 12060 bp, 11 predicted proteins | sample 1470821 | NCBI WGS metagenome assembly OAOU01 (sample SAMEA3275579, study PRJEB22092) | marine metagenome | biome: ENVO:00000447 MARINE BIOME; feature: ENVO:00002042 SURFACE WATER; material: ENVO:00002010 SEAWATER | collected 2014-06-20T12:30:00+00 | depth 0 m
GCATGGTCTGGGCAATGATTTTATGGTCATCGATTTGGTGACCCAGCGCTTAGATTTGACCAAGGATTTGGTGCAGTTATTGGGCGATCGTCACTTAGGCATTGGTTTTGATCAACTGCTCGTTGTTGAGCCGCCGATGCGTCCTGATGTTGATTTTAGCTATCGCATTTTTAATACCGATGGCACAGAAGTTGAGCAGTGCGGCAATGGCGCACGCTGTTTCGCCCGTTTTGTGCAAGCCCGTAAGTTGTCATTTAAGCAGCGTCTGCGGGTTGAAACTGCCAGCGGCATCATTTCTTTGACCACAGACCGTTACGGTTGGGTCGAGGTCGATATGGGCAAGCCCAAGTTTGAGCCGGATGAGATTCCATTTACGCCCCGAGCCACGACAAAAATTCAAAACGCCTATCACTTAGATGTCAACGGTACGCCCGTGCAACTGTATGTGGCTAACATGGGCAACCCGCATGCCGTGATCAAAGTCGATGATGTGCTTGATGCAGAAGTCGAAACCTTGGGGAAAGCCATCGAGTCGCATTCTGCTTTTCCAGATCGGGTGAATGTCGGCTTTATGCAAGTGATGAATCAGCGTCATATTCGCCTGCGGGTTTATGAGCGCGGTGTGGGAGAGACGCAAGCCTGTGGTACAGGTGCTTGTGCAGCGGTGGCTGTCGGTATACGGGAAGGCTGGCTGGATGAAGGCGAAGAAATACGCGCACAGCTATATGGCGGTAGCATGATCATCAAATGGCAGCCGGGATATTCGGTCATGATGACCGGTCCAACTGCCTTTGTCTATGAAGGCGTATTTAGCCCCGACGGTCTGATGGCGCAAGCAGGTATGAAGCCCAATGCAGAAGGCTAAAGTCTGGCGCAATAGTGTAAACGGTGCACGTGTGCTGTTAGACCAATAACAGGATAGGTCTTATGGTGATCTCGCGTAAAAATAGCCAGTCTACAATGACGGAATCATGGCTATCAGCTGAGCTGGCAGCCACTGTGGAGGCAGATGCTGCCTTGCGTGAACTACTATCGCCTGTCCATCGTTGGCTAAACACATTATCAGTGCGTAATCACTCAGAACACACGCTAAAGGCTTATTTTTCTGGGCTGAATCAGTTGGCGCTGTTTTTGCGCGGTAAACGTTTGACATGGACGCGCTGTGACAAACGTCAGCTGGCCCAACACATCAGCCAGCGCTTAGATGAAGATAAGTTGGCGCTCGCCAGTGTTCAGCAAGAGCTGTCGGCCATCCGCCACTTTTATGGATGGTTGATTGAAGAAAACCTAGCACGTATCAATCCAACCACCGGCTATCAGTTAAAGCGTAGTCCTAGGCCACTGCCGTCTATTGCCGATGTGGATTTATTGACGCAACTGCTAGATCAAGAGGTTCCTGAAACCCCAGAGCAAGCTCGCTTGTGGTTGCGTGATAAGGCCATGTTTGAGTTGCTCTATAGTAGTGGTTTGCGCGTGGGCGAGCTGGTAGCGTTAGATATGGCAGATGTAGATTTGTCCGATTTGCGTGTGCGAGTGACTGGTAAAGGCAACAAGACGCGCTTGATACCCTTGGGCGCGAAGGCAGCAGAGGCGATTACGCGCTATCTACCGCATCGTAACCTCTGGGAGGAGCAGATGGACAGTGCGTTGTTTATCAGTGAAAAACTCGGCACACGGCTATCCACGCGAGCCGTACAGCAACGCTTAAAGGTTGCCGCTACCCGTGCTGGCATCGCCCAAAATATGTATCCACATTTATTGCGTCACTGTTTTGCGTCTCACATGCTGTCGGGCAGTGGTGATTTACGCGCCGTCCAAGAAATGCTTGGGCATAGTGATATCAGTACCACGCAGATTTATACCCATGTAGATTTTGCTAAATTGACACAGGTATATGACCGCGCCCATCCACGCGCGACTCACGCCCATAGTGATAGTGACGCTCTTTAAGCGTTACTCAGCCACGTTACCAATCAGCTAAGTTGGTAATTGTCCTAATGATCTAAGCTACTAATTATTAAGCTACTAACTGTCTAATTTACTTTAAGCCAAACGATGACAATCAAAGATTGGCAGTTTTTGGCGGCCTTGTACTTGCGCCTGTTTGTCTAATGACGCCATGACTAAGGCATAATTCTTGTCTGCTTTTGCCCCTGTGGGTTTATCCAGCTCGCTGTGATCATAACTGTTGATCATCGTTCCATCATAAGCGGTAATCGCTGTGTGTCCCCATGTCTGACGGATGTTACCGTCTTTGTAGACATGGTCGCCGCCTTGTGCCGCGCCAATCACCATACATTGACTGTCTAAGGCACGCGCACGCAGTAAGAGCGACCAGTGGGCTTGACCGGTCAGGTAGGTAAAGGCTGACGGCGCACTCAATAGATCAGCCCCTGCTTGACGCAGACGTTGTGCCAATGCTGGAAAACGCAGATCAAAGCACACCATCATACCTAATTGATAAACCGCATCATTGACTTCAATCGGTGCCATCACGGTTTGTGTGCCCGGCTCAAAAGTTGCCGCTTCATTATAGCTGCCTTGTTTGTCCGCAACCGTCGCGGTAAACAAATGAATTTTGTCATAGCGTGCCACCCGCGAGCCATCAGGCGCAAACAGCTGACTGACTTGTCGTAACCTACCATTAGGAACGATCACACCATCAGGGCGATAGGCGCAAGGTAGTGAACCTACCAGCACGTAAATATTGTACGTGTTTGCATAGTTTGCGAGCGTCGCCGACAGCTCATCAAAGCGCTCAGCGGTGGCAAATTGTTGCCCCATGCTACAGCAGTTTTCAGGTAAGACCACAAGCTTAGCGCCTTGCTTATGGGCATCGATAATGGCGGCTTGTATATCCGTTAAGTTTTTCTCTATGTCTTGCTGGCTATTCATTTGAATGGCCGCTGTGGTAAATGGATGATTCTCTGTTGTGTCACTCATAGTATTATTCCCAGCTGTTGATTTTAAGACTGATGTCATTAACCCTAGCATTACTAAACCATTATCTCGTTGTTTTTTATAACACGCTTACGATTGTGATCAGATTTTTGTTATGAGTAATGCAGCGATGAATGGCGAAATAAACAAATTTAAAAGGTCTTATAAGCAGAACATAACAAGCGTATCTGGGCAGGGTATAAATTATCATAGCAAAATTGCGGTAAAAAATGCTATCGTCATGTCCTGATTAGGTTAAATCATTAGTTTAACTGGCTATACATATAGACTATCCCCACCATCGGAGTGTAATAAACCACGCATGAGTATGTCGTTCGGATTGGCGACCACGCTGAGTACTTCACAGAAACTGACACCGCAGATGCAGCAAGCCATTAAGTTGCTGCAACTCTCTAGTCTTGAGCTGGCGCAGGAGGTTCAGCTCAAGCTGGATAGTAACCCCCTGCTAGAACGTATCGAGGATGACGAAGAGGAGTATGACGCCGATGATAGAGGAGATGAATCTTTAACACTTGATGACTGGAATCAAAGTGCGGGCACGGAGTCATTTAGTGGAGAGTCCGACGATCCCGAGTCAATTTCTGATTATGCCTCTGAGTATAATGATGATTTTAGTGATGCCTTTAATGATGGTTTCGACAAATTACAGCCAGCAAGTATTGATAATGGGGCGATGGAGTATCAAGCGACGGATAGCGATGACTACAGTGGTTTGGATGACAGTAACTTTGACGATAACAACTTCGACGACAGTAACGTTGACCACAACAGTTTTGAGAGTAGCAACCATGCCTCTGCTGCTACCACGTCAGCTAACAGCAACAGCGACGAGGATTTTGATAGCTATCAAGGCGGCACCTCCGCCACTATACAAGACCATGTGCGCTGGCAGCTAAACTTTAAGCGTCTATCAGAGACAGACATGCTGATCGCCACCTATCTGATGGACGCGATGGATGATATGGGATTTGTGCGGCTCGATATCGACGAGCTGTTACAAAGCTTTGACACCATGGCGAGTTTTTACCAGTGGGAGACGCGGGTTGAGCATGACGAAATAATGGCGGTGTTGCGTATTATTCAATCTTGCGATCCGCTGGGGGTGGGGGCGCGCAATTTGAGTGAATGCCTAGCGATTCAGTTAGCTAAACTACAGGCTGACACTGAGCATTTAAAAGAAGCGCAAGCGTTACTATCAGCAAGCGAGCATTTGGTAAGCAACAATATCAAAGCCCTTACTGAGCGCACGGGGCTTGCCCCTGAGAACATCACTCCAGCACTCAATCTATTGCGCACTTTAAACCCTTCACCAGGACTGCTGTTTCAAAGCAATCAGCCTGACTACACTCAGCCGCCTGCCAGCTATGATATTCCTGATGTGCTCGTCACCCCTATGCGTCGCCGTGATGAAGATAATAGCAACTCTGATACACAAGGCGGAGGCTGGCATGTGCGTCTGAATCCTGACACCCTGCCAAAGCTACGAGTCAATCAAGAATATGCCAACTTAGTCAAACGCGGTGATGACAGCCCTGACAATCAATACCTACGTGAAAACCTCACCGATGCGCGGCTGTTCATTCGTAGTATCGAAGAACGCAATCAAAACCTACTCAAAGTCGCCACCAGCATTGTGCGCTATCAGCAAGACTTCTTACAGTACGGTGCCACTGCCATGCAACCGCTTATCTTAAAAGTTATCGCAGAAGAAGTTGAGTTACACGAGTCTACTGTTTCGCGTCTGACCACCAGCAAAACCATTTTGACCCCGCAAGGGTTGTTTTCTTTAAAGCACTTCTTTTCTTCACACGTGAGCAGCACGGATGGGGATATCTCATCAACCGCTATCAGTGCCATGATTAAGCAACTCATCGCGGATGAAGATCCTAAAAAGCCACTGTCAGACAGCCGTATAAAGGATTGTTTATTGGCAGAAGGTATCGATATCGCCAGAAGGACGGTGGCCAAATATCGGGAAGCGATGAATATCGGCTCATCTACCCAGCGCAAACAAAAGTATTAATGAACATGACTTCCTAAGTCATTAGGAGGGTCAGATAGCTTTTAAAACGATATGGATAAATATAAAAATAAAATTTTTTGATTATATAGAAACATTTAGGAAACAACAGGATTTATTACATTTAATTACAATATTTTGTCTTGCTACTATTTAGTTTTCATGACAAATTAGAGTCATACCAACAACGTTACCTCAGTCATTTACTACTTAATAAAAAGGCAGCTATATAAGGATAAGTTCCTCTTTTATTAAAAATACTCAGGCAGTTGTTGGTAAGGCAGGGTGACAAAGGCAGGAATGCCACCTCATCTGTTGACTGTACGTAATAATAAAAGGACGATAATATGAATGTTTCTATCAGTGGTCACCATATCAGTGTTACCGAAGCTATGGACACAGCGGTTCGTGAAAAGCTTGTCAAAGTAGAGCGTCATTTTGATCAGATACAAAGTATTAAAGTGATCTTGTCGTTAGACAACAGCGGCGCGAGCGATGGCGGTCAAAAATGCCACAAAGCGGAAGCGATTTTGCGAGTCTCAGGTCAAGAAATGTTTGTTCAGTCTTGCGAAGATGATATGTACAAAGCCATTAATGACATGGCCGACAAACTTGATAGACAGGTGCGTAAATATAAAACCCGTCAAGAGCGGAAAAAGACTCAGGGTGCAGGGCGTGATGGACGCTATGAAGACCTCACCACCGCTGATGTGGCGCCAGCCGTATAATGCTAGTGACGTTTAGTTAGTGAGCGTAAGATTTAATGAGTATCGACTAATAAAATAATAAAGGTATAAATAGTCAGATTATTCGATTTTACTGCCTCTAAACTATGACGCGTAAAAAGAAAAAAGACTTCAACCGTATCATAGGTTGAAGTCTTTTTTATGAGCCATAAACTTGAGTAGCAATAAAGCGAGTCTTAGAACGTAAGGTAGGGCGTCAGTAAATGAAGCGAACGTGACGCTGCCGTCTTAGTTTTAAACACCGTGCTTCATCAGCCGCCACCGACCGCTTGTACCACTTCAATATTCATACCTTCGACGACACGTAACTGGGCAAGCTCACTTTTTGGAATCAACTCACCATCGACTTCTACGGCGTAACGGCCTTGGCTCAGTCCCAGCTCATTGATGACCAGCTGCACCGTCTGATGGGTGGTTTGTAAATTCTTGCCATTGACGCTAATGGTACTCATAAAACGCGCTCCTAAATTATTAAACATTCCTTTTTGACCAACTTACCTCTATCGACTACTTGACTAATGACTATCTCCTGCTTGGCATTTAGGTCTCTAAATGACCTAAGCGAAAAGCCGTTACGGCAAGCCAGAGCCAACCCATAATCATCAAAACACCACCGATAGGCGTAATCGCGCCAAACCAACGCGGTGCGCCAAGCGTCATCGCATATAGGCTACCAGCAAATATAAGAATGCCAATCTGTAGTAGCCATGCCGTGGTTTGCGTGGCGTATCTGAACTGAATCAATAGACCAACCAGTAGCAAGCCCAGCGCATGTACAAATAAGTAGAGGGTTGCCGTATGCCACCATGCAAGCTGCTGGGCGCTCACCATACTTTTTAGGCCATGCGCACCGAACGCTCCTAGTCCAACAGCGATAGCCATATTGGTCGCTGCAATACCTATCCAATTTACCATAGCGAAACTCGCGTTATTTAAAGACACATCGCAACTAAAAGGCTGCTCTTATTGAAGGTCATCGGGCAAAATCACGCTATCAATGGTCATGGCATCGCGAATCTTATCCATGGCATTTTTTTCGATTTGGCGTACACGCTCAGCAGAGATGGAGTAGACGGCTGCCAACTCATGCAAGGTAGATTTTTGCTCAGAGAGCCAGCGCTGCTCGACAATATCACGTGAGCGATCATCTAACGTGCCCATGGCCGCTATTAAGGCTGAAGAATTATTCTCTTCCCAGTCCTCTTCTTCTAACTGCTCAGCAGGATCAATCCCATCTTCTAAGAACAGTTGCGGCGCATAACGGCCATCGTCATCATCGCTAGACTGTGCTTCAAAAGACGCATCATAGGAAGTCAGGCGTGATTCCATTTCTAGCACTTGCTTGCGAGTGACATTTAAGTCATTAGCAATCGCATCCGCTTCCTCTAGCGTCAGCTGATTATTGGTCTTTTTAAGGCTACGCAAGTTAAAGAACAGCTTACGATGTGCTTTGGTGGTCGCCACTTTGACAATGCGCCAGTTACGAATAACGAACTCATGAATTTCAGCCTTAATCCAATGAACCGCAAAGGACACCAAACGGACGCCTTTATTTGGATCAAAACGTTTTACCGCTTTCATGAGTCCCAAGTTACCTTCTTGGATCAAATCGGCTTGCGGTAAACCATAGCCTGAATAGCTGCGAGCAATATGAATCACAAAGCGCAGATGTGACATGACTAGCAGACGCGCGGCTTCCACATCACCCTCGTCATAATAGCGATGAGCCAGCTCTTGTTCTTGTACGGGCGTCAAAATTGGGATTTGATGAACGGTATTGATATATGCGCCCAAATTGACTCCTGGCGCTGATAAATGAGTGGGCATCGCGGGTACTAAGTCTCGCGTGCTGGTATCACCAAGCGCACTGGAATCATACGGAGGGCGCTGTGCCGCTGCTTTTAACGCAGCATCCCGGGCCTCATTTTTTATAGGCGCTGCATCGTCTTTTTTACTCGTTTTCGCAGCATCATTAGAAGTATTAGCCATATTCTTGACCTTGGTTAAATAGTTAAGCAAATAGTCAGATAAAATCTTTATAGTTGTAATTGTAAAGGATAGCGATACTTAGTTGCTATCAGTTTTGGTAATGATGAAGTGATATATTGTATCGAAACGCTGTGATGATACGCTACCATCTGGCGGTGGATTAGAGACACTATGAAGGCTCAGTAGTAGCGGGCTTGCCGTGTCTGTTTGCTGGCTTTGACGACAAAAAGCCGTGATATCTGCTTGTGAATTGGCATCAGTGGCGACCACGTATAACGACTCGCCACTGGTAACATCACGTAGCGCGACTTTGGTTTTTAACAGCGGCATGGGACAAGCAAGTCCGCGGCCATCGACGAAACGCACAATATTAAGCGTAGATTGCTCTTCTGTTTTGCTAATTGAAGTTGCCGCATCATTCGCTGGCAACAAGGTTAACAAGGTATTCACCGCTTGTTGCTCAGCGCCAGATAAAGTCGCTGCTAAATTTATCGAGTAAGGTGCATATGTGAGGGTGGACTGACTATCAGCAGACATAAGATATACCTTATAAACATCAAATTTTTGGTTGGTAATATTGTTTTTATTATCAGTAGGCGGCTTCAACATCTCGTTATTTAGTTTTTTGTACTAATAAGCTGTTACTTTATAGCGAGTCAAACCTATCGTTGTAGACGCTTATTATATCAAATAGCCAGTAGACAATTGCAGTTGAATATAATCAACGTCATGTTCGATTCTCTAGAATCACATAATGATGTTTCACAACAGTGACGGGCTACTTGGTTATTGGTAGTCAAACGCTTACTAGAATTGACCTTATATACATAAGCTCGTATAGTCAAAAAGACGTTGTCATCACTCACTTGTACTTGTATAGGATAAGCACTTGTCCCACTCTAATAGACAGTCGATGCTTAATAGGGCGACCATGAAGCAGTTGAATACAGGCAAGACAGCCAAGCGTACGCTGGAGGTGATATCGCCCTTCTATTCGCAAAAAAGAATGGGCAGCGCTATCTCAGTAGCAAGCGCTCTTAAATTGGTGGTTTCCGCTACGTTGCTGGCGGTGACCACCGCTGCTAACAGTAATGACAGTAGCAATAGCAATAGCCAAGCGGCGCCATTTGCCTATAACTCGTGGCAATCCCAAAACCCAGAAGAATTGAGTTTACCCAATTTGCGCGGGCAGGGGTTAAGCTTTGCTGAGCAGTATCAAAACAAACTGCTTGGCGAGTGGTCGCTCCGAAACGTCAATGGGCGCATCAAGATGGAGCATGACCCATGGATTCATGAAACCGTGAAAGACATGACGTGGCGGCTGAATGCACAAGCACGGCAACAAGCACCAATGGGCTTGGTTATTATTGACAGTCCGAGTATCAATGCCTTTGCAGCCCCAGGCGGCGTCATTGGTCTCAATACAGGGACAATCTTGGCCGCCAGTAGCATGGATGAGCTTGCCAGTGTCGTGGCGCATGAGGTCGCGCACATCAGCCAACATCACTATGAGAATGGGGCAGATGAACGTAAAAAAGCATTACTGATGCAGATAGGCGGTATGCTGGCCGCGATTGCAGCGTCAGCTGTCGATAGTGATGCGGCGGCGGCGGTAATGATGGGTAGCCAAACCGCAACGATGAACAGTAGTATGGCTTTTAGTCGTAGCAATGAGCGTGAGGCGGATCGAGTAGGGATGCAAATCATGACCCAAGCGGGTTATGATCCAAGAGCCATGCCACGGTTTTTTGCCACGATGAATCAACAAAGCCAGCTCAATCAAGTGGAGAATCGGTTTTTACCAAGCTTTGTACGGTCGCATCCACTCAGTAATGAGCGACTGAGTGAATCACAAAGTCGCGCGCAGCACTATCCCTCATTATCACTAAACCAGCAGCAACGTTATCAGACGTTATTTGATCTGCTTTATTGGCGCGTACAAAGTACGGGTCAGCACGCCTCTGAGACAGTATTAACGACCGCGGCGAAAAATAGCGTTGGTGCCAAACTGGCCTTGATGCACTGGTATGGTGAGCAGCAGCGCTTTGAAGACGCCGACGAGATATTGGCTGACATTAAAGCGTGGCCAGCGGCGCGGCGTCAGGGATTAGAGCCTTTGCTATCGATTACCCACAGTCAGATTTTAAGTGAACAAGGCAGGTGGACACAGGCCGCTGATATTTTAGAGAGCCAGCAGCGCCTGTATCCTGAGCGTCGTGACCTGCGCCTTTATTTGGCGGAAGCACTCACCAACAGTAACCAACCTGTGAAAGCGCAAGCGTTGCTCAAACCGTTGACTGAGCAGCAACCAAGCGATCGTTACGCGTGGCAGAGTCTACAACTGGCCAATGAAAAGCTTGCCAAAACCACGACATCACCACAATTGGCCAAGATTGCAACCATCAACGCATTACGCTATCGCAGTCATGATCAGCTATGGAGTGGTCGTTTTGATCGTGCGCTTACCTCACTCACCCAAGCCAAACAACTGACAGAAAAACTGCAAAATACCGCACAAGCCAGCAGTGCGCGTCCGCTATTGGCCAATATTAATGCAGAAATCAAGGCGGTAAAAACCGCCAAAGACTTTGAGCCTTAGGCGGTTACTTTTTTCGACAGACGGTTGCTTTTTACGATAGGCGATGGGTTTTACGACAGACGGTTGCTTTTTATGATAAGCGATTGGTTGTAAAGCACTGTCTTAGGGGGTGGCGATCGATGCAGTACTTATGACGCAACAAACAACGATTAGCCCTGTAGCGCTTCTTTAACCAGTTTAGAGATTAACGCAGGATCCGCACGGCCAGCGGTTTTGGTCTTAAGCACACCCATCACGCTACCCATGTCACGCATTGAGGTCGCACCCTGTTCAGCGATCTCAGCGTTGACTAATGCACTAATTTCATCATCACTCATTTGTTTTGGCATAAACTCATTGATGATATCAATCTCAAACTGCTCTTTGGTCGCTAAGTCATCGCGGCCATTTTCTGTAAAAATAGTGAGCGATTCTTGACGCTGTTTTAGCTGCTTTTGTAACACTTCTAGTACTTGGGCATCATCAAGTTCTGTTTGACGGTCAATCTCAATTTGTTTGACGACCGATTGCACATTGCGCAAGACTTTAACCCGCTCAAGCTCACGAGCTTTCATAGAAGTTTTAATATTGTCTGATAAAGTCTGTTTGAGTTGGCTCACGGTTATTATCCTTGTACGTTAAGTTTTATGGGTGAAACGCTATTCGTTCAATGTTAAGGTGAAAGCCTGCTGATGCGGACTCTCATAAAAGCATGTGTCAGCAATAATAATAAAAATTGTAGCATAAAAAACGCCACTGATATCGATGGATAACAGTGGCGTTAATGTAGCGCTTGTACTTAACTAATCGTATTATCGATTAGTACATACGAGTGGTACGAATAGTTTCGCGTTGTAACTTTTTCTTATAACGCTTTACAGCAGCAGCTTTTTTACGCTTACGTACTTGCGTTGGTTTTTCATAAAACTCACGCTTACGTACGTCTGATAATACACCAGCTTTTTCACAAGCACGTTTGAAACGACGGATAGCGATATCAACTGGTTCGTTTTCTTTAACCTTAACTGCAGGCATGAAGACTCCTCGATTAGGATGAGATACAAAGGCATTAGTTTGGCTGTGTATTAGTATTTAGCCGTAATATCTCAAGATTACTGGCATCAGCTCAAACTAGGATAATATTGCGCAGGAGCACAAGGGCAGGTATTTTAATAAAAAATATCAACAAAGTCAATGATTTTAGCGCATTAATCCCTATTTATCATTAAGTTGCAGAGTGCCCCATCAATTCATCGCATCATGAAATAGACGTGTTGACAGACAGGCACTCCTGATAAGCATGTTTCAAACTTATGGGGCAGCAATGTAATAAAAGCGGTAGCACATTCACCCAAAAAGCGCTGTATGGTGTGAATAAAAAACCCCTACTGTCTATAACGGTTTGGGCGGAGTTTATGCTATGATAATTTGTATGGAATACTAAGCACATTACCCGTTTTATAGGCATTTTATTGAGGATGTTGGAATGAGAAAAACAGTACTAAACACGGCGTTAAGCACAGCATTTATCGTCGCTTTGGGTGTGAGCGTTAGCGCTTGTGGTGGCGAAAACGAGCATGACTCACACGAAGTATTGGCAAAAGATCGCGTGGATGAAGCTGCTGCACTGGCTATCAAAAATGCGCCGCCAGCTGAAGACATAGATTTTCCAGAAACAGCTCCGATGCCAGCTGCTGAAACAGATGCCGCAGCAACGGCCGAAACAGCAACAACTGATGCAACAACAACTGAAGCGGAAACGACTG
>OAOU01000199.1_pt1 | contig 12020 bp, 10 predicted proteins | sample 1470821 | NCBI WGS metagenome assembly OAOU01 (sample SAMEA3275579, study PRJEB22092) | marine metagenome | biome: ENVO:00000447 MARINE BIOME; feature: ENVO:00002042 SURFACE WATER; material: ENVO:00002010 SEAWATER | collected 2014-06-20T12:30:00+00 | depth 0 m
GTTTCTATCTGCTATTGCTTGATTTAACGCCGCCATCACCATATCTGTGTTCATACGATTAGATACTTTCCAGCCCACAATAGCGCGAGCAAACACATCAATAATAAAAGCGGTATACACCCAGCCGCTTATCGTCTTGATATAAGTAAAGTCTGCCACCCAGAGCTGGTTAGGGCGATGAGCGCTAAAGTTACGATTAACCAAGTCATCAGCACGCTTTTGATCATCACGGCTGTGAGTTGTTATTTTACCCTTACCGCGCCAGACACCTTGTAGGCCATGCTGTCTCATTAAACGCTCTATGGTACAACGAGCAACCTTTAACCCGTCAGCTTTCATCTGCTGCCATACTTTACGCGCACCGTAACGGCATTTGCTGTCCTGCCAGATACGTTTAATCTCGCTGATGTAAAAGTCGTCATGTTGACTGCGCAGTGAGCGTTTTTCAGGGTAGCTCTCCAAGTCTTTAGCACGGTGATAGGTTGATGGGGCAATCGGTAATACTCTACAGATCAGCTCGACCCCATAATTATTCTTATGATCGTCGATGAATTGAATCATGATTTTAGTCAGCGGTCGAGCTCCGCCTGGGCGAAAAAAGCAGCAGCCTTACGTATAATCTCATTGGCTTGCTTGAGCTCTTTATTCTCGCGTTCAAGCTCTTTAATACGTTGCTCTTGGCTTTGGGCTTGCACTGAGGCAGGAATAGTTTGATCTATGTGCTTTTTATGCCATGACCGCAGGGTTTCAGGCGTACAGCCAATCTTAGGTGCAATTGCTTGAATAGCTGACCAGGTGGAGGGATAGTCGCTTAATGCTTCAATCAGCATGCGAACGGCGCGGTCTTTAATCTCGGGGGTGTAGTGTCGTGTTTTCATCGTTGTATTCTCTCAGAATGTTGAGTCTCCGACAATCCCGGGGCGGTTCAATAAACGTTCATATAGCTGCTTGAGACCAATTGTGAATCTAGCCATTGAGGTTTTTCCATCTTTAGTCGTTTTCAATAGCTTTGCAATCTCAACGGTAATGGTAGGATTGCCTTTTTTAGGTTCCACTGCGACATCTTTGTGACACTCAATGTTAATAGCTATCTTAGTAGTGGGCTTATGAGATATGCTAAAGATTAAAGACTGCCAGTTAGCTATTGACAGGCCATATGTCGTCTCCAAACCAAGTAGTAGATACCAAGTATGTTCTGGCAGATCTAAAAATAGATAATCTTCTAAAACATAGACCGCACCTATCAAAAACTCTTCTAAAGTCATAGATAGGTGATTTTGGCTAAGAGATTTTGTCATCTTTAACATTTGATAAAGATTTTGAACATCAGTACTAGACTTTAATTTTCTAGTTTCATTCCCTTTGACATAGAGCTTGATCAAATAGCTCGTTAATGGCGATAAAAAGACTTTTACCTCATGCACCGCTTTTGAATTGCTATAAGTATTAGTATGATAGCTATCGTCGTCAATAATGAGAGTTACTACAGGCAGTTCAAATATGCTTTCTATAGTTAATGATTTGTCACTGATGCAAGATATAATCGTTTGCAATACTGGCTTTCTCAATATAGCACTGTGGAAAATCAGTGATAGCATCAAATCTGTGATAGTAATCTCGTAAGCTTTGCTAGCTATACTATCCATCCAATATAAATAAAAATCTAATATTTGCTTTTTTTCAGAAAAGGTCACTTTATTTCTAAAGGACTTTGGACGGTATGAGGTAACGATAAGCTTTGGAAAGCCAATAGCAATGTCCTTATCTTCAATATAGTTTTGACAGCAGTTTACTGCTTCGTTATATCCTTCTACATAACTAAGATAGCCCTGAAAGTGTTTGTTTTCTGATAATCTCTTATCAAGCTGCTCCCACATAGCATTAAATATTGTTTGAGGATCACTTGAGGCAATAATTTGGTCAAAATCTATAGACTCTTTGACCAGTCGTTTGGATAAGTTTTTACGCTTCGAGGTTTCCTTATGTCTATTTTCTGAACGCTGGTCAATAGCTGATTTACGCTGAGCCATTATCTAGTCTCCAAACTTATGACTTTAAAGCCGTTATATTTAATTATTCCATTAAGCTCATCAGAGAATCGGCGCAACTCGCTCCTTCTAAGTCCACTGTGCTTATCGTAGTAGTCAAAACCAAGCTCATCAGCGTGACCCATCCAAGCGCCAATTACATCGTGACCGAAGCTATTAGATAATGATGAGTTAGGCTTAGCAGAAAAGATTCCAACTTCTAGGCTTTTATAAGATCGTATAAAGTGACGATGCCAGTTTGATGGGAGATCTAAAATTTTAGACAGTCTTCCGTGAATAAATGTTTTGGTAAGACTAACTTCAGTAATAGTGTTAGTTTTTTCATCCAGCTTTAGATAAGTAATAAGGCCAATATTACTGTCAAGAATATCTGAGTAAATATCACCTAGACTATTACCCAGACTATTTAAAATAAAGGCATTACTCTTTAAATACTTGATGTACTGCTCAATCTGTTGATTTGCTATATCAGGTAGATAAATATATCTGCCTCGAGTATGTTGACGGTTTTCCTTGTCGCTAATAAAATATTTTTTAGTTCTAACATCTATATCTACAAGCCTACCAAAAGGTTCACGTACGGGACGATAACCGCTTGAGACCGAGAGCAGAACATATAAATAATCAGTAAAAATATTATGTAGGTCAACTATAGATCTAGGATTGAGAGTTTTTTTATCCCAAAGGGCAGAATTGATCTGAGTGATTAAATCGCTAACTATAGATGTTAAGCGGCTTTCTCTTATGGCTAAAACACTACCTATTTGTTTATCCCAATATCCTGTAACTCTTTCGTCAGGTAATTCAAAAAATTGATATTCTTCATTACATTTGGATTCATCGCTGACTGTATTAAATGCTATATCATACAAATGATCATTAAAATCATATTGGCATAAGAATAAATCTAGCTGGCTAACATTAAAGTAAGGAAGTGCTGAAGAATGGTGTATTGGTTTGCTAATTAGAACATTAACTAAAGCTTGATCTCGACCACTCTGTATGAGGTAGTGTTCTAAATAGTTCTTAACTTTATTAAAAGTTAATCTAGTTTTGCTCTTCTTATTTATAGCCTTTAGAGCCTCACTGGCCTTTTGTTTGACCTCCTCCAAAACCTTTGTGCTTATGTTACGTAAAAGATGAGAATATATATTGCCAACTGCAATAGGGTAGAAAAGATTGAGAGTAGATGTATTATCTGCGCATAGTTTAGAATCCCAGTTTTCTTGAACTTTACTACGAGTAGGTGCAAACTCTAGTGGATACCGATAGCATAAATAACTCTCCCTCAAATCTTCTGAGATAAGTAGTTCAGATCTACCTGTCAATAAAATTATTAGTAGATATAAAGAAGTTTGATGGTCTAGATCATATTCAATGTTTAAAGTACCTTGTTCATCATTGTTGTCAGCATTTATACTTCTGATATCTAAACTCATCAGACTATTGAGTAAATATGTGACTAAAATCTGTACTTCATCAGCATGTGCAACATTTACATCAGTTACCTGACTTAAAGTCCGTTGATGTCTACAGTTAACTTGTTGTTCAGCTCTGATTTTATCTAGATAGTAGTTTGTAGGTTGCTCGAAATTAACCTGCTCAAACGATTGCTCTTCATCGTCTTGGCGTTCTTGGTCTTCAAATCCATTTGCTTCGCTAGCATTTTCTGATATGTAGGTGAGATCGCTAACAGTATTGCCAGTGATATCATCTTTATCCTGTAAGATACTTATAATCTTATGAGTCTCAGTCGTCACGCGAGTAATGCCGGAGTCATTTTTGAAATAGTTTTCGATTGGTAAGATATATTCGTAAAGGTATTTAGCTATACGTTCATTGATTTCAAATTGAGCTTCAACAGATGATAGAGATGTCTCTTTACTTAATAATCTATTCTTGTACTTCTGTATTTCAAAATCAAAAGTTAGGGGCCGCTCATCAAGCCATCTAGTGTAGCTATCGTTTTGTTGAGCATTAATAAGAAACTCCTCAATATCCTTTAGGCTTTTCAATTCTGTTACATCAGGTAAAAACGGAACTAAAAATTCACGAGTTTTGTTCGTTAAAAATCTGCATTCATCGAGCGTAGTTTCAATTCGACTATCATAGTCAGTTAACTCAACCATCCTTAAACATAGAAAAAAGTAGACAGCACGGATAGTATTTATTTTAGACGAGTCTGCTCGATGGATTAAAAAGGTAATTAGATAGAGATCTTTTAAATGCAGATGAGGCTTTCTAATATTTTCTAAAAATACTTTATGAGCAATTCCATTTTCGTATATCTGTAATTCATGCGTCTTCGTCAAATTACTATTCACATCTAATGTTTTTATCCATTCAGACAATGTTCGATACTCATCTTTCAATTCTGATCTAAATTGCTCAGGTAAGGTATCTTTTAAAAATTTTAGCTCGATAAGTAATATTTCAAGATCATTGCCATTAGCGAAATCAAGGAGATTTAGCTTCAACCAATCCTTAATATTTGTAGAGTTACTATCTTTATTAGCCATTATGCTGCTACCGTTACAAGTCATTCAAATAACTGTAGCTTCATTAATGTAAAGCATCCAGCATTAAAATCGAAAAAAGACATCTATTTGGATGTCTTTTTGTTAAACATAGGTATTTTCATGGATTTTGTATTATACCTCGCTCTATCAGTAGCTTATCTAAAGCACTCCCATCCTGACGAGTTAGATTGGGCACATAACGTGAATACACTGTGAATAACATTGTAGTGCTGCTATGACCCATTTGCGCAGCAATCCATTCAGGAGACTCGCCTGCAGCAAGCCAAAGAGTGGCAGCCGTATGTCTACTTTGATAGGGATTACGTATATCAAGCTCCAGATATCGCAATAACGGATACCAAACTCTCTTTGTCACATTGCGATGACTCAAAGGAGTACCTGCTTTTGTACTAAACACAAACTCACTTCGATGTTTAGTGAAGCTCTGCTGCTCAATCAATGCATCGTAAACCAGTTGATTCATGTGGATAATACGATTAGAGCCGGAAGTTTTAGTGTCACCTATAACACCTCCAACAATTGCTTGATCAATAACGATTTGTCTACGTTCAAAGTCAATATTTTTCCACGGTAAACCGTCAATTTCACCTGTACGCATGCCTGTAAAAAACCGTACTGTGAAATATGGCTTATAGTCTACTCTGACGTTGTCAATGATGAGCATGACTTCCTCTAAGGTAAAAGGACTAACATTACTTTTAGGTACACTTAGTGGCTTTATATTCTTCCAAGGGTTCTCAAAATCAAAACGCTCAGATGCTTCGGTAATCACCATACGTAATGGCGTCATAATGTGGTTGATTCGAGATGCTGATAAAAGTCGTCCACTATTTCCTTCCTTGACTAGATTACCCCGAAAAGCCATTATTTTAGCTTTGTTTATGGTATTTAGTGGCACATTGCCAAAATGGGGAAGTAGATAAATCTTAAGTATGTTTTCTACATTAGTTATCTGAGAGCACCGCCATTCCGGTTTTTTTTCCTCTAACCAAACTCTGCTAAAGCAATCAAATCCTGAGCTTGAGTCCTTATGGCTATTCGTTGATCTCATGAGCTCTAAGCTTTGAAACTGCTCAAGCTTTTTACTCTGTGGAAAATAGTTTTCATATCGAAAACTACCTAATTGAATCTCTGCTTGCATTTTACTAACGAAATTTTCTAGACGCTTTCGATTAGGCTTAGTGTCTGCCAGTAAGGTTTGCTCTCTACAACGTTGGCCTATGTATCGAAAATCTACATATAGGTTGCCATTACGGCTATTGATACTCGCCATGATTACGCTCCCGCTGCAAATGGAATGTTATCGTCGTAGCCTGTCAGCATTAACTCTTCAATCTTTTGCCATATGAAAAGAATTTTTCTACCTCCAAATGGTTTGATGTAATGAACGCCCTCAATGAATACCGCATCCTTAAGTTGATTGCGTATTGTCTTGCTGTCATATTTAATACGTTGTGACAGCTCTTCGGTTGTTAAATAGGTATAACTCATAGTAAAATCCTTACTAAAGATTAAAGTGTTATTATCTAATAGCTTTATGACCTGCTATAGAACATAATTTACACTAAAAATCATCTTTTGCAAGACATTTTTATCTACAGTAGGTTATTTTATTATGGGGGAGGTTATGGTGAAATGTAATTTATCTAGAATTATGGGCGAAAAAAGACTTAAGATTGCCGATGTGTCTAGAGATACAGATGTCAACAGAGGCACAATCACACGTATGTATAACGAAGAAGCGACCAGAGTGGATCTAGAGGTAGTAGAAAAGCTATGCTTATATTTAGATATTGAAGTGGGCGACCTTTATGAGCTAGTTAAGGAAGAAGAATAAACTTTCCTCCTTTTAAAATTCAAGATAGTGCTGCGCTTATCAGTTATTACACCAAATAATACGCAGCAATATAGTTTCTCAAATGAGTTAAATGTTCTATTAAGTAATAAAAAGCTCTATAGAAGGTCATTTTGATTTGCATCAGCTCAAAATGTATGTATAATTCAATCTGTAGGAAGTCATTACGACTAACAGAAAGAAATATTAATCTACAGGAGGTTATACATGAACACATTTATTAAGTCACCGCATGCTTCAATCTGGTTAAGCGCCGAAGCGATATCGCTATCTACCAAGCTTATGGTAAACCTGCAAATACAACAGGGCTCGCAGTTAGCAAGAATGCTAGGCGTTAACCCCCTTTTCTACAATGATGAAGCGGTTAGGATATGGGTTCAACGTGAGCTCAATGAGGGGTTAGCGCTAAATCATTATGCATTAACGAATCTTGAGACCAAATTTTTGGACATTATGAATCACTACGATATTCCTTATTCGTTGTGATCAACGTTAACTATTTGGTTTGGAGATAACCATGAGCTTAAAACTTATTTTTAGCGCCAATGCAGATCAGTCCGACATACAACTATGTGAAGACTATTGGGCATACGGGCATAATGGACGGTATGTAGAGCATATAGAAACGCTCTGTAGACAGTATAGTGTTGATTATCATATTTTGTTTGGTGTATTAGCGGAGTGCCAAGCTTACTTAGATGATGTGCACTGTGAGTACTGTGGACGGCCTTATCAACTTGATGTACCAGCGGATATACCTTATATCAGAAAACAATCATCTTGGTTCTGCGAATCATGTATTAGTTTTTCTGGCGGGCAGCTTACAGTTGGTAGGTGAGATTTAAGAGCAGTAATAATAACCAAATAGTCTATCGGTTATTTGGTTATTATTATGTCATAAGATAAAGAAGTTTCTATTTAGAGCGATCTAGCTTATTTTGACTCTAATACCTTCTGAAAAGGTGGATTAACTATACCTTCTGGTACTAGAATATTATCTTCAGGGTGTATAGCTATTTTTTCAATATCATTAATACCGATTTCCCAAGCTTGCTTGACATGAATTTCTTTTATACTGATAGCGGAATCAAACTCAACTTCTGGATATTGATTTCCTTTGATCATATAGGCTGGCGCTAATCTAAAGCTTTTGAACTTATTGTACGATTCTTCAAACTGCATCCAACTTGAGTCATTATTAGGTTCCATTGTTTGGATTCTAGCTATCATAGTAAATAACTTTGCATTACTTCCTGTTTTAATATTTTCTGATAAAACTACACGGTAGTGAGCAGGGTTTTCTCTATCAATTCCCCTTATAACTGATACACGAAATCTTTTACCTATGTCTACATGTGTCAATTGTTTCAGTAAGTGCTCAAATATACTCAAGCCCTTCTTTTTATCTTTAAAGAGTAGGAACATGTAAGGGGGTTCATCAGGTGATCCCATGTAACCAACTCCCTCCCATCTTGTTGAGTCCCACAAGTCTGATCTGATTAGCTTTGTTACTACAATGTCTTTATGAGTATGTTTCTCCATATCGAATACAGGTATGTTTTCATGATCACCTAGCTCTATGGGTTCAATATCTATACTATCTTGTTTGGGTGCATCAACATCCCACGAGATGTTTCTCAGCAGTGGGAAATGTGTACCTTGAGTCAATTTTTTAAGTAAATCGTTATGTGAATTCTTACCTAGAATATTATAAATAGCTCCTAAACAGGTTTCAAACATCATTGATCGCGCAAAAATTTTATCTTCTGTAATTAGCTTCTCAAGAGTCATTTTAGAGTCTTTGATTAAAAAACAGCTATCAACAAAATCTGCAATAAAGAACATAAACCATTCACCTATAATAGGTTTGTTATTTTGGTTTAGATCTTCCCATAAGAAAGGGTGGCACAATATTTCGAATACTGTTCCTCTATCATTAACAATATATTCATGAGAAATTAAGTTTTCAGAATCTTCAAAAGAGACTATATCAATATTTACGATAGGTATTTTTGCAATAATATTATCTATCAGAGCAGTAGCTAAGAAGCTTTCAAGACTAGTTAAAATCGCCTCTGTCAATTCAATAAACGGTGTCTTATTAGGGAAGGATAATTTAATTTCACAACCTAATATTTTGGTACTATAAGTATTGTATTGAGGTAATGAAGGTAGCACTTTTGAAGTAGGGTGTTCTGTATCGTAATTTCTAAGGTCCAGCATTAACTTCAGTACACCTTCATCGTTACTACTTTCTAAAAGTTCCCGTACTTTATCTTTATATCCCAAAGTATATAATAAGGTTATCTGCGAATAAAATAGACCTAGCTCTTCTAAATTATCAACTAAATACTCGAACTCTTGAATTTCTTTTAAGTTACAACTAAGTATTAAATTAGCCATGCAGCCATCAAAATTAATAATCTTATCTTCATCTATAAACCTATCATTAATAACTTGCGAGCTCCATAATCCAGTTTTTAACCATGTTAATGATTGAGCAATACGGCCAAGAGTAAGTTCGTTCCAAGCTAGTGAGAAGTATGCTTCTATAGCCAATGGAAGAATAACTTTATTTTTATGAAAGTAGTTTGTCAACAACGAAGCTGCGTTTAAAAGAGTTCCTCTTGCTGCCCAATGCAAATCGACTTGTGAATATATATCCGATAATGCCATATTGGCGTAAGTCATCTCTTCAAGTGCTTCTTCTTTATTTAAGCCTACTAAAGTCTTTCCAATCAATTGAATAGCTCTATAGTAGTTACCTCTCTCTGCCTGCTTAATACCACGCTCAAGAGCTATTTTACTAGTCTTTAAGTCACCATTACGTTTGATAGATTGTTCAGTTAGGTAGTCTTGTAGCGCCTGATAATTTGGGTAAGTATGAAATATATCGTCTAACTGATCAATATACCCATAAATATTTTCAAATGAAAAACCTATTAGATATTCACCTTGTTGGCATACTTTCTGGATTCTTTGAAAGATTTCTTCCATTTTATCTTTACTATCAAAGTTCAGAATAAGCTGTAGCTGAGTCAAAGCTATTTCTGCTTGTAAAGCGTTACTAGGTCGGCTTTTATCCAGAATGATTTCATTTAACTGAGAAACAGTATTGTTTGTAACATTATCAACTGCATAAGTACCTTGTCCTTCATGTCTATATCGATGACTAATCTGAATAACTAATAAAGTAACAAAGTCTGCCCAGAGAATAGAGTTACTGGATTCAGTGATTGTTTCGTACGCGCTCTTAAAGTTACTTTCGAAACTTTTAAAATCTTCATGCCAGTAGTATGAAGCTCTAGCATAGTTGTAATAGGCATAAAATATTTGGTTTGTTGTACCATACCTTTGAGCTATTTTGACAGCTCGGTCATACAAACCTTGTGTCTCAAACACTGGATTTTCAAGTTGCTTACTCAACTCAGCAATATCTAAGAAAATATTAACTTGATTAAAAGTAATTTCATTAGGATTAATGTCACTATTGATTTGAAAAGTAAGTTTCTCAAGCCTTTGCTTCTTGCCATAGTCCTCAGGACTGAGGATAATTTCTCGTTTGAAATTAGTTGGAACCTGTAAAGTATCAATAGCAATATACTCAAGTTTATTTTTATAAGTCTCATCCAATAACCAGTTAATATCTAAGATGCAGACTTGAATACTGTATTGGTTTGAAAGCTCGTCTTCAAGCTTGCTTCTTTGATCAGCTTTAGCAAGCTGATTTGTAATACAAAAAACTTTAGTATAGCCTCGATTAGTTTCAACTATTTTCTCAACATCTTTTTTACATTTTGTTTTCCATGACTTTTGAGTGCTGACTGCGAATGCCCAACGTTCATTATTAGCATTACTATTTACACCTACATACCAAAGTAGTTTGTTCTGCTCTGAGACTGGAAAAGTCTGTGTGTCCGTTTTGCCATCGCCACCTGCTACAGGGCCAGTTTGCTCAAGCAAGTTTGGGCAAATAGTTTTTTGGCATATTTCTTTGACAAATGTTTCAAATGCGAGCTCTTTGCTCTTAGCATTTAGGTTAGATAAGTAGGTTTCAAGGTGTACTCTGTCAAGCTGACTACTAATCATTTTTTCAGAAGAAGAGAATTGTTCGGGACGTCTGTTTTTGAGAAACTGCTTCGGAGTAGGTAAGGCTTTAATATCCATATGATTTTTCCTGAAGACGATGAATACGTTATACGACTATTTGTGAATCTATATGATAGCAACTGCAATAGGCAAGCCAAGCGGTCACAAGCTATATTGAACACCTGCTATTCACTAAATCTGTTCAATATAGGTGTATCGACTAACTTACTTCTTTGTTTTCAGCCATAGATGGCTGACATGTTAAGTACTTAAGATGCTGAATGGTAATTTGTCATATGAAAGGCTCACTCTCTCCAGATATCGACTGATAATGCAATGTCTTATTAATTTGCTCTGGTAGAGCTACTTTAAGCTACTTCAGATATTTTTCAGCGTTGATTTGGCTAGTTGCGATATTACCTGTCATATACAAATGCTCTGTAACTATCAATTTTTGTGAAGTATTGGTATATTCCATAAATATAAATATTTGATTAGTATGACTGCTGCTGTCAAACCGCCTTCTCATGTTGATGCGGACAAACACACTACCGTATTTTGAAGTAGTGTTAAACTATAAAAATTTGAAAGTTACAATTAGGATCTAAAATGTACTCAACTCCCTCTAATACCGATATTTTGATAATGTGTGCATTAAAAGATGAATATGACCAACTCATTGAGGTAAATAGTGGAATATCTAAAAACTGGCAAGAATTTAATGTCAGTGATAGAAACGCTTCTAAAGCTGAATTTGTAACCGATTCGGGCACTACTATTACTATTGTTGCAACATGGGTAGCATCTATGGGAAGAGAAAGTGTACAAGCTGTTGTTGGACGCTTAATAAGTGAGTTAAACCCTAAATGTCTTGCTATGAGTGGTATATGTGCTGGCAGAAGAGGTAAAACTCAACTTGGAGATGTTATCTTTGCAGATCGTTTATGGTCTTATGATGTTGGTAAGCGAGTTGTAGAGAATGGTATCGAAGTGAACCGCCCCGGGATTGTCGGAGACTCAACATTCTGAGAGAATACAACGATGAAAACACGACACTACACCCCCGAGATTAAAGACCGCGCCGTTCGCATGCTGATTGAAGCATTAAGCGACTATCCCTCCACCTGGTCAGCTATTCAAGCAATTGCACCTAAGATTGGCTGTACGCCTGAAACCCTGCGGTCATGGCATAAAAAGCACATAGATCAAACTATTCCTGCCTCAGTGCAAGCCCAAAGCCAAGAGCAACGTATTAAAGAGCTTGAACGCGAGAATAAAGAGCTCAAGCAAGCCAATGAGATTATACGTAAGGCTGCTGCTTTTTTCGCCCAGGCGGAGCTCGACCGCTGACTAAAATCATGATTCAATTCATCGACGATCATAAGAATAATTATGGGGTCGAGCTGATCTGTAGAGTATTACCGATTGCCCCATCAACCTATCACCGTGCTAAAGACTTGGAGAGCTACCCTGAAAAACGCTCACTGC
>OAOU01000202.1_pt1 | contig 11914 bp, 11 predicted proteins | sample 1470821 | NCBI WGS metagenome assembly OAOU01 (sample SAMEA3275579, study PRJEB22092) | marine metagenome | biome: ENVO:00000447 MARINE BIOME; feature: ENVO:00002042 SURFACE WATER; material: ENVO:00002010 SEAWATER | collected 2014-06-20T12:30:00+00 | depth 0 m
GCGCAAGCATCAATAGGATACCTTCTAATTACTAACGAAGCAAGCGTTTGGAGCATTGCAGTACTTACAGCCATAAGAGGGTTAACAAGTAGCTTTTTCAATCCTGCGTCAACTGGAGCAATAGCCCAAGCAGCACCTAATCCAAGAAAGCAAGAAGCATTTGCTCTTTTTGCTATTGCCGGAAATATAGCTGAAGTTGGGGGACCTATTTTAGCTGGTATAGCATTAACTATTATTAATCCTGGCTGGCTTTTATTAGTAGATGCACTGACTTTTCTAATCAGTGCTGTTTTAATCGCTACTAGTGGTCCACTAGGAGAGTCAGAATACAAAAAAAGTAAAACCCAAAAAGTATCAAAAGAAATAAGTGAAGGATTAATATATGTTTTGAAAAACAAATGGCTGACAGTACTAATAGTAAGTGCCAGTTTATTTCAATTTTTCCTATTGTCGAGCCTTAACGTTTTAGGTCCACTAGTTGCATCCGAACAAATGGGAGGCGCCCCAGATTGGGCTTTGATCGTCGCATCCTTAGGAGCTGGAAGTATTGTTGGTAGTATCATAGCAATGTTTTACAAACCTAATCGTCCATTGCTTGTTGGCTATTCTTTACTTTTACTAGGAGCAGGTCCGACTCTTTTCCTTTTAGCAATTCCTGCACCTTTGCCACTTATTGTGATCTCTGAGTTTATTTCTGGAATGACCATTTCCTTTTTCGCTACTTTAGAATCGACATCGATTGCTCGAATTGTACCTACTCACTTGTTATCAAGAGTCGACTCGGTCAATAGATTAGGTTCTATGGCTTTAAGGCCAATTGGTCTTGCTATTATAGCTCCAATTGCTGTTGTTATTGGAGTTAGTACCACTCTCGTAATTTCTGCTACTATAACACTTTTAGCTGTAATTGTACCCCTTACCATATCCAGTGTAAGAAACCTACGTTTAGATGAAGAAACTGAGGATCCAAAGATAAGTACGGCTAGTAAAAGTGGCTAGTAAACTTTGTTGATTTAAAAAGATGATTCCTTCAACAGGAATCATCTTTTTGTGTTCCAATGAAAAGGTTTTAAGGATTATTCAATTTGATAATGAGAAGAAAAAAGATGAGCTCCAATCTTTTTAGACAAACCTATACACGATTTAAAGTAGGAGGAATTTCATTAGGGTCAACCATCACCTCAATTACAGTCGGTCCATCTTTTTGGAGGATTGATGCTTTAAGAGCGCTTCTGAAGGAAATATCGTCGTCGCAATAATAAGCCGTAGCACCGAGTGATCTTGCAAATGTACAGACATCCAAACCCACCGAGTAAGTCGCGCCAATAGAAGTGCCAAACCACTGTTTCATTCCCTTATCCCCCATATCCAATTGCTTATTGTTAAATACAATAAACAGAAGAGGTAGCTTCTCGTCAACGGCGGTCGCAATTTCAGTACCGTGCATGTAACAGCACCCATCTCCCGTCAGACATACAATACTCTTTTCAGGATCACCTAATTTCGCCCCAATCGCATACCCGATCGCATGACCCTTCGCCCCAAAAACATCATCTAAGAAAAACGTACCCGGCTGAGGGAGTTCAAGATGTTCAATCGCATAAAATGTATGGCTTCCATCATCGCCGAAGAAAACCGTGTCAAAAGGGAGGATGTCTCTTATCACCTTAATAGCACGTTTCGCAGAAAGAAAGTCTTTATGTTTCGAAGCAGAGCCAATTTCATTATCACGTACAGAGATGAGTTTTCTTTTAGGAGTAGCCAGGATGCTTGAGCCCATCATCTGTTGAAGGCGATCGAGATTATGCTTGGCGTCTCCTAAAACAAGAAGGGTAGGGAGAAGAAGAGACTTGTTCACAAAGGTTGCGTCAATATCAAACACATGAGCAGGATACATATCACGAGTAAAGCCTGCGAGGGACATGTAGCTAAGTGTACTCCCCATCACGATCAGTTCATCAACGCCTTCGATCAGATAGCGAGCAGCAGCCTCGTTTCCCCCTAACCCGAATGCTTTTAGTGAAAGGGGATGAGTCGTCGAAAAGCTCCCTTTTCCTCCAGAAGTTGTGGCTACAGGAATTCGCCAGGTTTCAGCTAACCACTGTACCTGATCATATGCTTTTGAAAGATGAACACCTTTCCCTAGAAAGAGGAGAGGGGATTTGGCATTTTGAAGCCTTTCCACCACGTTTTCTAACTCGCTTGACACTATAGAGGGTTTAGTCGAAGGGAAGGGAATGGTAAACGGAGAAGTTTGGTCCAACAATACATCCATCCATTGGTATTGAAAGGTGCACAGGACCCTTTCTTCCTGTCGTCGCTATTTCCAGAGCGTGTCGAAGCAATAATTCAAGCTGATCAGCTCGTTCAACACGTGCACTGAAGAGCGTAACGGGGGTAAACATTTTCACAAGATCCGTGCCAAAGGAAGACGAATCTTGTCCGACAGATTTTCCAAGTTCACTACCGGGGGGCTGACCTGTCAAAAATAATGTAGGCGCATGATACGCTTTTGCTTGGGCAGCAGCCGTTAGGAGGTTCGTGCCTCCTGGACCAGGAGTACCAATCGCCACGCCCAATCCCCCTTTTAATAGAGAGTAGCCAGAGGCTGAAAAGCCATCGCCAGCTTCTGACGTGATAAAACAAATGGAATCCCTAGATTTTCAAGTTCCATCAAAAGAGGAACCACGGGTTTTCCGGGTAAGCCGAAAACATGGGTGATACCCCATTCTTTAAAATGGCGGGTGATAATTGCTGAAATGTTTTCCAAAAAGTTTCTTTCCTTTCTTTTTTAAACGGGTAGAGTAAAGGTCACTGTAGTGCCAACACCTTCGGTTGATTGAATATCGAGCGTTCCTTGATGAGCTTTAATTAAGTCCTGGCTAATCGCAACCCCCATTCCAAGACCCTCTTCTTTTGTACTAAAAAAAGGCGAACCAAGTTGTTGGATCATTTTTTGTGGTATCCCTATGCCTTTATCTTCTATTGAAACAGTGGCAGATGAGGTTTCATTTTGCAACCGGATCATAACACTGCCTCCGTCAGGCTGAGCTTCAATTGCATTTTTGATAAAGTTGATCAGCACTTGCTTTAGTTGAGAACCGTCGATTGAAATCTGAAGTTTTTCAATGGAAGGATCAAACTGAAGGGAAACGCGATGGAACCGGGCATAACTCTCCATAAGATAAAGCGTATCTTGTATCAAATGCGGTAGGTTTTCAACCTTTTTTTCAGTGGATTTGGGTTTCCCCATCATGACGAATTGTTCAACCAGGCTCCTCATACGCTCAAGCTCTGATCGCATCACCTTAAGGTATCCCTCGTGGTGATCGCCAATCTCTTCTTGAATGAGCTGTGTTAGACCAATTACAGACGTTAACGGGTTCCGAATTTCATGAGCAAAGCCAGCCCCGAGTTTTCCAATCGCAGATAGTTTTTCAGATTGGATCACGCGCTTTTGAAGTTCATGGTAAGATTTCATATCCCGAATTTGAGCAAACACGCCGATGAACTGAGACCGGTCAAAGAGTGGTGTCACGTCGACAAGACAAGGCCTGTCTTGATGAGAAATCGTTACTTCGATATTTTCAAGCTTACGTTTTTCATTGATGGTCTGGCGAACGAGTTCACTCAATTCCGGAAGCCCCTCAATCGCTTTCCCTTTCAAATCATCCTCAAGCGTTCCCGTCATGTTTTCTGCGCTCTCATTTAACTCTTTTATTTCTCCCCATTGATTGGTCATCACAATGCCAAGTGGTGTGGCATCCATTAACACCTGATGCATCAAGTGAAGGCGTTCATTCTGATGCTGAACTTTCATTTCTCGTTCAATCGTGTCCACAGCTGAAGATAGGAGTCCAAGGTAAAAGGGGGTGGCACATTCCTTCGTTGTCATGAGAGAAATCGTTCCAGCAACGTTGTTGTTTTCATAAGAAAAAGGAGCTGAAAAACAAGCCATTCCTTCAAGACAGTAGTGGTAATGATCCTCACCAATAAGTTGAATCGCCTCACCATATGCGAGAGCGAGTGAAACAGAATTTGTACCAACGTCTTCTTCAGCAAACCGAACGCCCTTCGTGATTCCAAGAACTTCGACCATCTCATGAATACCTTCGTCTCCATAAATATCAAGAACATACCCTTCTCGATCCGTGGCAATGACAAGTGTGGGTATTCCTACCGTATAGGACAAGATTTTTTGCATGAATTGTTTGATAATAACACGCATAGATTCAAACTTTTGCTTTCGGACATCCAACTGTTTCGATGTAAGGGACACCTTTAGAAATGGAATTTCCTCCGGTTTCATCCCGTAAACGTTCGCACAATTCTCTTTAGATTTTTCTATATAAGTTTCATAATGATGCATGCTCTTCCCCTTTCTATACCCACCAATCATAAGACATAATAAATCGAAGCAATAACACAACTTCTAGTCGCATATTACTGTTCTGTTTATAAAAAATGTTTTTGATATTTCAATAAGGTTTTATCTAGAATTTGACTGATGATTAAAAGATCACCAGTAGAATAACTTTCTTTTTCTTGACCGAGTTTGTAAAGCAAGGTCCGCAGCATCTGAATGTCCTCTTCCATTTTATCCATATTCAACTACTAACTCCTAACGATGAAGTTTTTTCCAGAATACCACAATAAAGGGCTCTATCGTTCTATTTATACTACATTTATCGACATTTTTTTCGATTGCAATAGGTTTGCGGATTTAAAAAACGCAAACGAAAAAAAGCCTAAACTTATATGTGAAGTTCACGCAAAACAAACCGGCTGCTGCGTTTAATCATTTGGAACTCGTAAGTGGTGAGGCAGTGATGGTGGGCTACTTTATTTCGAAGAGGATAGAGTATGTTCAAATGAGTAAAAAAGAGTAGGGAGTGCGAAAAAACTGGATAAACCCGAAGATAATACGTCTCGTATTGAGAAAAGGTGAGATTTTGAAATGCTGTTTTAAGTGGTTTCATGTGTTGACTAGTGGGGGCGTTATCAAACCAATGAGGTCCATAAATGGAGGACATGCGCTGTTGAATTGTCTTACGCAAACCATCTTCAACTTCATAGAGCAATAAATAAGCCTGCATCATGCGAACTTTCTCGTCAGAAGATAGCAACCTTTCACCTCCTCGCTACTATAATAATTAGCGATTCCTGACTCAATTCCTTTAAATCTATTGATTACGTTTCATAAGATAAGTGAGGACAGCCACAACGAGCAAACCAGTACTGATAAGAAGGTTTAACCATTCAATAATGAAAGCATTCAACCCCTTTTTTTATAAGTGAGTTTAGTAGTCTAGCATGCCTCATCAAAAGAAACAACCTCTGATTAAGTAAGTAAAATAAGCATTTACCTATCATATTAAGATTGATAACAGAACATAAGTTCGTATATGATAAAGAGAAAGAAGAGTAGAGGATGGGATACATATGAAAAGTAACAAAGATATTAAGATCCAAACCGAGGTGCTTGCTGAAATATACACAGCCATGGAGTTTGCGACAGAAGTGCGCTTAGATTACCTTTGGGGTGAAAAAATTAATTCCATCAAGGGAACCATTCATTATTTAGATTTTTCCTCCCGAAAAGTTCGTATAATAAATCGCTCGAACCAAGTATTTTGCATTCCCTTTAGCAAGATTAAATCTATTCTTCTTTTAAAGGAGAAGACACTAGTATAACCCAGTTTTTCTCAGTTATATTTTTCTTCTTTAATTAACCTGTAAAATTATTCTATTATTTCCTTTCAAATCATATTAAAATAAACGAGAAATACAAATAAAGGGGAAATCATATGAGGGGTCTATGGGTTGTATTTGCTATTATTCTAATTTTTTCGATTCAAGATGGGGTAAGCGCCCACTCCGGGGGAACAGACGCAAGTGGCGGTCACAATTGTTCAGAGAAATCTAAGGCGAAAGGGCTCTGTACAGGATATCACTCCCATAATAGTGGTAGTGATTCATCAAGCAGTTCGTCTAGTTCGACGTCCACTTCAAACTCTACACCAGCACAATCGAATGATAAGGACTGTTCTGATTTTGCAAACTATGATGAAGTTATCGCTTATTGGAATGCAAAAGGGTACACAAGAGAGTATGATCCTGAACGGCTAGATGGTTGGGGAAACGTAGTAGATGATGGCATTCCTTGCGAAGCGCCGAGTAGCTATGACACTTCTAAGATAAACGGAAGCCCAGCTCAGATCGCTGAACAAGACAAAGCATCTGGTGAAAAAGACGGCTATCCAAAAGGATTAGAAGACGGATATGCTAATAAAGAAGAAAAGAAATCCTCAGACAACGGCTCTGATGACTACAGTGCTGGATATGAGAAAGGTTATACCAAAGGATTTCAAGAGGGGCAAGACAAATTGAATGCCGAAAAAGAAGAAGCCGAAAAAGACGGGTATGAATTTGGGAAAAAGAAAGACAAGTTAGCAATCCCTACTGATTACAGCAACCATTCCTCTTTAAAAGCTTCCTTTGAAAAAGGATTTGATCGAGCAATAGAAGAGAAAGTTCAGGCAAAAGAAGAAGAGTATACGAAACAAGGATTTGAAGATGGAAAAAACGATAAAGAAAATCCACCTTCAAAGGAAGGCGAAAATTACGTAAGCGCCTATAATAGTGGATATAAAAAAGGGCAAGAAGAGCTAAAAAATTCCTACATTGAAAAAGGCTATAAAGATGCTTTTACGATGTTGGAATATAAAAATCCGAACTTTAAAGAAAAGAAATATAATGACTGGTATAAAGAAGGTTTTAAGTCAAATACCGAGGTACTCGATATCCAAGAAAAGGCCTATCAATCAGGTTTGAATGGTGATGTCTTAGCAGTTCCTGAAGAGTATGTCGCTTCGGAAGAAGTATTTACCCACCATTTTGAAATAGGGGCTGCAGAATATGTTGAAATGAAGAAAAAGGAAACGACGCGGAATATTTCTGTAGGTGTAGCGATCGTCTTGGCCTGGCTTGGTAGACGAATGTATGTCGCGAAAAAAATGGTGGCATAGGGGGGAAGCATAGTGGGAGTCTATAAAAGTGTTTGTTATAAAGTAGAAGATGTTTTTGTTAGGATGCTAAGCAGAAAAAAAGATTCAAACGTAGTTCAAGTAAAAGTCACGGATTACCGTCAAGCAAAGGAAGCTCAAAAAGCACAGAAAAAAAGCGAAAAGCAACAACGCTTAGCTGAACTACAGAAAGAAAAAGAACGGCAAAAAGCGAAAGAACATCAAGAAATTCTTGAGCTATTAGGAAAAGTAATGGATTTAAACCAAAGTCCATATACGCAGTATGAATACAATGAAGTAAAAGCGAACAAAAACTTCTTCAATAAAGTCGTTTCCTCTGTCTATGAAACGAACGAATACGGTCTTTGTTTCTTAAAATGTGAATTTGATAAGTCAAAAAAACAGGAGTTAAAGGGTTATTTGATCGTAACCAATCATCGAGTATGGTTCGTTTCTAATGACCTCCAAACGCAACAAAAATTCCGTTACCAAACGATTAAAGACGTAAAATGGTTCAAAGATGGTATGCTCGAAAAAGGTCTGAAGATCCAGTATGGCAAAAAGAAGCTTGAATTCGATGAGATATTTGACAAAAACCAGATGGAACGAGTCGCAAGTAAAATTAAGCACCTATTATAATTAAAAATAGCGCCCTACGTAGGGCGCTATTTTTAGTGCACTAAATTTCCTCTTTATTTGATTGGGTTTGATTTCTTCGCGCCCCTAACGCTTCGGCTGCACGCTTTGCTTTTTCTTGTGTGGAGTGCACATATAAAACAGAAGTAGAAGTAGAGGAGTGACCGAGCTGTTCCATGACGAGAGATAAGTCTTTACTTTCACCCATTAAGTTTGTTGCATACGTATGACGCAGCTTATGAGGAGACATCTCTTTACGATAAGCTTTCGTATACTTTCTCACGAGATCTTGAATCGTTCGCACCGAAAGAGGCGTCGCTTGTTTCTTGTATTTAGAAAGAAACAAATACTCATGCTCTGAATCAGTACCCTCATAACGTTGCTTTCGAACAGCAAGATAGTTAGCAATATCCTCAAATACTTCTGGAATCACGTATACACTATCCATTTTATTTCCTTTTCGTATCACCGAAATGCTACTGTTTTGAACGTGTAGATCGCGTAAGCGAATGTCCGCAAGCTCATTTAATCGAATTCCACTTCCTAAAAAGAGAGAAAGAATCGCAAAATCACGCTCTTTATCCCTTAAAAAGTAGGAACGCTGCCGATCACTTAATGAACGTTCATATTCTTGCTGAAGATAAAGTAAAAAGGCAACATCATCATCTTCTTGAAAAATGGTGTCTGCTAGTTTCCGACTACGTTCATTTAGCGTTTCCTTTGGTTTAATAACGGCTATTTTCTGCATCACATTTCGATGGAAGAGGGGCTCCCCATTCCCCTGTTCTGTTTGAGTGGTGAGATACTTAAAAAGGGATCGTAATGCTGATTTTTTGCGATTAACAGAAGCACGTTCTCGCTTTTTCGTTTCAAATCGAGAAACTTGAATTTCTTCATTTGAAACCTGGTTGAAGTAGGCACGAGCTGCGTCTAAAGGAAGGGTAGCGAGTACTTCATGTGAAATATCCTTAATTGGCCCTTCATCAGCGATCCCTTGTATCTGCAACCATTCCAAAAAGCTTTTGATATCAATTACATAGTTCAGGATGGTTGACGCAGAACGCTCATTTTCTTCTAACACCAGTATATAATCACGAACATACTCAGGAAGAGAAGGGAGGAGAGCCTCGTATTTCCGTTGGTGGTTTAGTTGTTGTCTTGATGTGGCCATAGATAACTTTCCTCCTAAGCATAATATAACTTGTCGATAATTCATCTGTAAGAATATGGTGCTAAACTTCAAATGTTATTAGCAATTAAAAAGCTAAGACCGTTTTCGTATACTCCATAAAGTCAACGAGGTGATCCTCAAGGATCTTCTGTAAGATAACAAGATTTACTTCCTGATAATCATGAACGGCAATGTTTCGGAATCCGACCATCGCCTTCATTTTTTGACTAAGTGGGGAGGAGATGACCTCTTCTTTTTCAAGAAAAGTAAATGCATCACGGCTATTTTGGGGTAGTCCAAGCTTCTTCTCAGCTACAATATGCATTGCCAAGTCAATGCTCGCTTCACAAGCTCTTTGTAGATTTAGAATAATGGAGTCTTGTTTTGTGAAGTTGTTCAAATTTGCTGGTTGATCATCGTATTCTTCTCGAATCCGATGAACGCATCGCTCGATAATACTGATTTTATTTAAAATAACGTCATTCTTCATTAAATACCGTCCCACTTTCCTCAATGTCATCAATGATCAATTTACGTTCTTCTCCTAATTTAGCGTACATTTTTAAGACCTTCATCTCATAATTCATCCGTGTTTGCTCATCGGTAGAATATAGGATTTTACCAGTTGCCACAATTTGCCCCTGGAAGACAGTGGAAGCCTTTCGCAAATCAACAAGATCAACATCCCGATTAACCTTGGTTGCTAGCTGCTGGGCTAACATAAACACCTCATATTCATCCAAGGTAACAGGTGAAAGAAAGGCAATGTCTAAATCGCTTTCTGCATGAGATGTTCCTTTAGCTGAAGATCCGAACAGGTAAATTAATTGAGGTGATATAGAAGCTTTCAACAATTTCACAATTTCCGTAAGTTCCTTATTATCCAATGGAAGCACCTCCGTTAATTTATTATTTCCATTATATCAAACGTGTTTATCGTTCACTAATAATTATTCGTAAAATAAGTATTATACACGAAGTTGAATTTATAAACACTGACCAATAAACACTCCCTCCACTTGAGAGAATCTGGGCAAACGAATAACAAAAGGAAAAATGTATAAAGAAAAAAACCGGGGGTATCCTAACCAAAAGCCATTCATCTTTGCGATGACCTTCCATAGGCTAAAAAGGACTTTGTAATCCAAAGTCCTTTCTTAAAACTTTATCATTAGACCATAATATCCTCATATCTTGTCTATTGAGCAACGATGGCAATAATTGCACCTAAAAATATGGCGCATACAGGTAATAGAACATAGGCCCAATTTTTAGCTCGCTTCTTCTCCCAGGCTATTTCTTCTGGTGTTTTCCAATAACTCACTTCCAAAACCCCTTATTAAATGATCTATTTACATTATCGACTAAACGTTAAGAGATTTGAAGCTTAAGCTTTTCTAGTTCAATATTTTTTATTATGTAAATTTAACAAGATATTGGTCTATTTGTTTATGAGGAAACTCAATGTCTTTTCCATGACAAATACTAACAGATTTTGGTTTCAATTCTTTAACAATACGACCACTCTTTACAGCTTCGTCCATATCTGAAGTAAACATAGGCATGGGTTTTTGCAACTTTCCTTTTTTTGAAGTAAACAAATCTCCTCCAATAAGAATACGATCTTTTTCATGGTAGTACACTACGTGCCCGGGAGAGTGACCAGGGGTATGGATAGGAAGTAGATTCGCTAGCTTTTTAAATTTACCATCATCCAATTTTTCTAGTGGCTGCACGATCCCTGGTTGGACCAAATTTTCTGTTTTTTTTCTACCAGGAAAAGGCTCTTTTCCTTCCATGTACTTAATATCATTTTGATGAGCATACACAGGGACATTTTCTGCTTCGACAATTTTATTCACTCCACCTACATGGTCTGAATGACCGTGCGTTAAGAGGATCCCTTTTAAAGAACCTAACTTTTTAGCTTCTCTTAAAATGCGCTTTCTCATAAAGGGCATTCCAGTATCAACAAGATAAACTCCATCATCGTCTGTTACAATCCACGCACTCATTTTCACAAAAAACCAAGCTTCGACTTTATATATGTTAGGAGATATCTTGAGGACTTTCACTTGCTACCACTCCTTTAATAAAATAATGAAACGTCTGTTTTACAAATTGGATGTACTATTCTTTCAATTTGGATTACTCTTTCTTCTACATCTTTATACGTGATAAGGATTACATGTAGCATGTAATAAATCATTGGACCGAACTCAAGTAGTTCAGCTTCACCCCACTCCATAAAGGTTTCCTTAGACTGGAATATCTTTTATTAATGGAGTTTACTAATTGCAAGCTCCTTTTTTGCACTAACTTAGGAACCATGTATCGCTCTACTATAATCTCCACTAAAGAACTTCACAAAAAAGTAGGTCTTTATGAGAGGAAAGAGTAAGGCACGAATATGCAATTCTCAAGTGTAAAATCATTTCTTTTTTACATGGTCATCTTGCATACACATCTCATTAATTGTATCATCCGTTAATAAATGAATGTCAGATATACTTATATCTGGTTAATTTGAACTTATAGGTTATAATTCATTTGTAATAGGGTAAGTAGAAATGTTAGTGTATTTTTTTCGAAAGGAAGCTGATGATGAACACCTCCTCTGACTATAGTAACCAAACAATCCGAAGATTTAAAAACTTTGATGAAGCTGCTGAAAGTATTCTACATTCTATTAGTGAAATATTAGACATTAATACGCTATTTATTGCTAAAAATGATAAATGTACTAATGAAATTATTAAGGTAATAAATAAAAGAGATACGTTGTTAACAGAAGGTGATAACTCACCTTTTGAAGAGACTTTTTGTAAGCTGAGTGTAGATCATGGTAAAGATGTACTGATTATTCCCGATATTACTCAAAATGAGTTAACCAGACCTCTAACAGTTACTGAAAAATTGGGAAGTGGTAGCTTCGTAGGCGTACCGATTTATTATGAAGATGGAAGAAATTATGGGACTATATGTGGATTGGACATAGAACCTTTCCAACTATCAGAACGTCACAGTAGATTGTTCGAAACAATGAGTTCATTACTCTCCTACGTATTAGAGTTGGATGAGG
>OAOU01000204.1_pt1 | contig 11860 bp, 12 predicted proteins | sample 1470821 | NCBI WGS metagenome assembly OAOU01 (sample SAMEA3275579, study PRJEB22092) | marine metagenome | biome: ENVO:00000447 MARINE BIOME; feature: ENVO:00002042 SURFACE WATER; material: ENVO:00002010 SEAWATER | collected 2014-06-20T12:30:00+00 | depth 0 m
CTATCAATATCCAATATTTAACTTAATAATAATGTTAATTACAATATAAAAAAGCGGCTGTAATCAGTACTAGTTAATTATAGTACTCATAAACAACCGCTTTTCGTATTGTAACCCCTTCACCAGCAAAGTATCTTGGACTTTTAGTAGATACTACTGCAATTATACTGGGACCATTTAGATTATCTAAAATATCATATTTAGGATTCGAATAGACTTGAGGAAAGGTACCATCTTCATCATCAATAAACTCTAAATGTTCTACATAAAAGGGTTCTTGATAATATGAAGTTTCAGTAGGGAAATAAACATATCCTGCACCAGACTCAAGATCTAAGTTGTTTTCTAAGCTAGCTTTAAAGTTTTCTACTGCTTCCCATTCATCGAAAACTACCTTTCCTTGAGAAAGCTGAGAAGTATCTAAAGCCAATGCTGCATCATGAACAGCAAGCTCCAATCCATTTTTCATTTGTCTAGTAGATGTCCTGTCTGAATCCAAATTATATTGCATCATCATAATTACAGCAAACAGGATCATTAAAAACATTACTTTTAATGTATGCGCCATATAAGATCACTTCCTACCCAATATATTCACTCATAACTTTAGTATCCTTTTTTATTTTAACCGGACCTGGATTAAATATATTGAAGATAAAGATGATCCCCCGAGGGACTTGAATGGAAGCCTCTAGATACTCATTCCGATTTTTTAAAGATTGAGTTGCGTCTATTTTAATCTTATCTTCTTCAAAATTGTAATTATCTACTAGTTCTTGTTTCATGTCATCAATTAATTCATTTGTAAACCTTCCTTCAATTGCTGCTTTTTTGGCCCCCTCTTGTAAAACTACTTCAACTGCTTCTCTATGTAGACTATCTATGTATGCGAGAATAGGAGCGAACATAATATTGGCCATTATGATTAAAGTCATCCATTTTGCTAATGTCGCAGACAATTTTCCCACCTCATTTTAGAAAAATAATAGGAGGGCGTAGCCCTCCGTATTGCTTTATGCCATATCAATCAATTAATTTGGTTGGTATCGTTATGGTGTAACAGAAGAAGTTGTCGGTACATCGTTTGTTACAGCGTCAATTTGACCTTCATACTCTCCTGCTTCTTTATCAAGCATTTGAAAGCCTACTCCAAATACCAAGATAGAGATAATCAATGCTGTAGCTGCCAATCCTAAAAACGTGCTTAATGAATTCTTCATTTGTTAATTCCCCCGATTAGTGTTTTATTGTAAGAATTAGTGCCGATGGACATTGGATAGATCAGTTAAGGTGTAACAGAAGAGGTTGTTGGTACATCGTTTGTTACATTATCGATTTGTGTTTCGTACTCTCCTGCCTCTTTGTCGATCATCTGAAAGCCTACTCCGAATACCAGTATAGAGATAATAAGTGCTGTGGCTGCTAGTCCTAGAAATGTACTTAGTGAATTTTTCATTTGAATCCTCCTAGTTATTATTTAATTTTTAAATTGTACTCATCTTTGATGATTTCCTGGTGATCATTGTTCTTTTCAAATAAAGATGATGATACACTTCCAATCAAAATAAAAAGTATGACAGCGGTAATTGCGATGGTCATGAAAGTAGAAAGTGATTTATTCACTTATAACCCCCCTTCAATTAGTAGAACGTAGAATTAATTCTTTTCTATATAGGTGTTTACTCCGTCTGTAACGTTGCCCATTTTATCGTAAAGAGCACCATATACTAATAGTCCAATGACCAAAGCAGTAGCAGCTAAACCCATGAAAGTAGCTAAGGACTTATTCAATTCTCTTCCTCCTCATTAATTGCTTTAGATGGGCCCTGACTTACCCATAATTAGATTTACCATGACAATAATTACGATCAAGAAGTTTAAAACGATTAAAAAGTGTGTGATTTTAATAGGTAGTGAAGCGAAATCGGTAGTTACTTTTCGTCTGCGACGATAATTTTCTATTTGATTCCGCGCAAACATATTGTTCATCCCTTTAAGAGACTCTAAAGCAGTTTCACGCTCAACTTCATCCAGGTTTTTAATCACACTTGCTAAAGTCCGAGCTTCCTTAGTTCCAAGTTCTTTCGCAAAATTATCAAGTGCTTTACTCGGACCATCATTATTACTCCATCCAGTTAAAAGTTTATTGAATGGTGTACTAATCATTTCAAAATAGGGTTGAATATTTCGTAAAACACTATAGGCGTTGATTCTTGAATGTTCCATCATATCTAACTCATTTATTAGAAGATCATAGAGCATAAATACTTCTGCATTCCGTTTGGTTTGTTTATAATCTGCTAAGCGGTTCAATAAGAATCCAACTAAAATGGGACGCCAGGGCTGTAGCACAATAAACACAATCGTGACCATTAAGGCTCCGAAAAGTTCATATTTACCGGTTAAAACAATTGGAACCAAAATATAATTACCTATTAAAAAGAGAATGATTAATGAAAATAGAACATAATATCGATAGGCATTGAAGCCTAGTGGATAACCAGCGATCTTAAATCGTTCTTCAAGGGATGATTGATTCACTGACTGAATTACTTTATCTCTGTTCGATTTCATTGATTGTTTAATTCTTAGGCGTGTTTGAATTCGCTCAGTTTGTGATGACATTCCACTGTAAACTAATCTGGCAGATGTAATGGCTAGAATGAAAGTAATGCCGTAAAGTAAGTATGGAATGAATTTAAATAGTATTGATGATGCCATTCAATCACCTCCCTATAAATCATTTTTAGGACGTTTAACAATTGATGAAATAATGAGAGAAAATACAACTCCTATGGTTGATAGTGATAATGTTAGTAAGCTCCATTTATTCTCAAATTGAAGAGCTACCCAGTCTTGTGCTCCTGAGACATAGAACCCTAATACTAGTGATGCTAGGAGAATGATCAAAGTGAAATATCCGTTATATACCGTATCAAGAGCTGTAGATTGTTCTTGTTCTAACATTTCCTCTGTATCTTCAATTTGCTTAGTAAGAATCAGTAAGGTTTTCAACACATTTTCGTTATAGAGATATGATTTGATAATAATGTTTCCTAATCTTTTTGCCCAGCTGCTTCCAGCTGTATGAACAAATACCTGGACAGACAATCGTATTTCTGACTCATTTCTTGCTACTTGAAGATCTGAAACTAATTGTAAAATGACTTTTCGTAACTGCTTGTCCTCAATTCCATTTTGAGTTTCTCTTAACGCATAATACATGTCATAGTGATTAGCGTTATAGTTTTGAGTAAGAGAATGAACGATTGGGAGAAACTCATTCCCCATTAGAAATCTAAGTTTGCGTAATTTAATGTGCAGCAACATATAAGGAATGATGCTTATTAAAGCCCCGATAATAATGCCTAAGAAAGCGTCCTGGTACTTTAAAATAACAACGATAGTTGAAAAAAGAAAAAGTAATGTGGTTATGATTAAGAATGAAACTACATTTAATTCGGTATCCTGTTTACTTGTTGCTTTAATGAGCAAATATAAATGTTTCATAAGTCTATTTTCGTATTCGATAGAAGTGTTCTTTTGCTCGGATGATCGAATTTTTCTTAAACGGTTTAGATATTGCCATTGACTGAACCGTTCTTTAAATGGTAGTTCGATAATACTCTTTGCAGTCCATAAACCTATGACAATTAAAATTAAGTACAGTGTATAGAAGACCCCATTCGTCCATATCCAGTGTAGAAGTTCATCCATTTAAAAATCTCCCAATATATCATTTAATAGATCATCAGCAATTTGGTGATATTCCTTCAATGGAGATGACTTCTCTCGAATTTTCAATAAACGAATAAGATTTTTTGTTTCTTCCAAGTTCTCTTCAGCCATCAAATGTAACAGGCGATGAGTAATAGTTGATGAGTAGTAATATTTTTCTGTGACTTTGCTATATCGAATGAGATCATTCGTAGAATATTCTCGTTTATCTTCATCCCAGATAACTTCAGTAACTCCTACCACTCTTTTCTTACGTCGGTCGCGGTCGGTACTCATGGTAATGATAATATCGATATTACGGGCAACACGTTCTAACTCATTCTCGAAGTTTCTGTTAGGAAATTCATCAAGCAAATGACGTGTAATCTGGGGCACTATGCTCTCTACGTCTGTTAAATGATAAGTTGACATAGCGCCGCGTTCGCCACGTTCACAGGCCATAAGGTAACCCTCTGTTTCCAAGCTCCTTATTTCGCCTACAACGATATAATCATGCTCCATTCTTAATAAACGAGGAACCGCGTGGTGAAGGTCGCCTTCTTTTGCCTGAATTTCAAAAATTAATCGTTCAGGCAGTTGCGCACTTAAGCCTAATTCAAAATGTTTTTCCATAGATGCAATAACATACCCACTATCTCTTTCTCGCAACAGACTTTTCATCATTGTTGATTTTGCGGATCGAACACGCCCTGCTAGTATGGTATTGGGCATGGTCCTTGCTAATGCCTGGTATATTCCAATATCTTCTTCAGGAATCGTTTTTAGATTTGCTTGTTCATAAATGCTGATATCTTTGACAATGAAGCGACGAAACATGATATAAGTTTCACGTGAGCGGGGATTTTGAAGCATGGTTATACGACTTCCATCTTCTCTTTCCATTTCAGCTTCAGGAGTTTGTTTATTAATTACAATATCCTGGCTACGCATAGTAAAAGCCGTTTGTACTCGCTTCACTTCATCTTCGTTTTCAAATCGCTCTGGCTGACGAATAAACTCGCCATCAATATCAATCCATAACTCCAATCCTCTAATAACAGCTGCTTCACTTTTTGGATAGTTCTCCCACTTATGAAGGATACTTATCCCCCATACCTCATGAAAGATTGCCTCTTCTAAAGTGGAATAAAAGTCAGGATATTCAGTAGAGGTAATATTTTGATTTGAAAGCACTTGCTTGATAGTACTAATGAAGTACCCTACCGATTGCTCTTCTCCAATAACTGCCTTATGTTGAAGGTCAACAAATGCGGATTCTCTTTTCTTCTGATCTTCATCTTTTCTATCTTGAATAAAGATCTTTTCTACTTCTTTTCTTGTAATGGCACATAGATCTTTAAATTTCTTTTTAAGAGCATAAGTAGTAATGGTTCCTTTTGAAGTTAAACCTTGCTTCTCGATTTGATCACTAACCCATGCATTAGGATCGTAAGGTTTGTCATCATCTAACATAGAATCAAGATGTTGAAAGAAAGCGTCAGTTTTTTTATCCACCACTTCTGGCATTAAGATACACCCGCTTTCTTACCAAATAAACCAAATAACTTTTTCTGTTTTCGACCATCATCTTCTAATGGTTTCTCACTTAACTCTCCTTCAGAAATGATAAGGTTACAGATGGTATCAATTCCTCGCTTATATTTCGTATCTGCTAAGTCATAGAGGAATTTCTTCTGACGTAACGCCATTGTTCCCAAAATATCCATATCAGGAATAGTAGCAATTCGATTCATATCAAGCTCAGATTCTAAGTCCTTTTCATTAATTAGAGACATGTTTGTCTGGAAACGATTCAGAATCAACATGAAATCTGACCGTTTACCACCAGCTGGCTCGATTAACTGTTGAAATACATGCGGAAAATATCCCCGATATCCTTTATCATCCTGGTTTGTTACAACGAAACGGAGATTGCTTGAAACGTAAGCTTGTGTTGCACAAGCGGTATCAAAGTGAGTACCTCCATCAATAAGAATAAGATCAAACATTTCCTTAGCTACTTCAATTAAATGCGCGATTTCATCATTCGTATAATACCTCTGAAGCTTAATATCTCGGTTCCCTGCCAAATGATATAGATTTTTATACTGATGAAGAGATTCTCCAAGTTTTGCTTGCGTTAAACTTTGAGATTTTAAATCTAGTTTTAAATCATTTAGATAGGCACCTTTGTATTCTGTAAAATAATCTGCAGGATCCCAGGCATTCAAACTTAAAACCAACACCTTTTCATGAATCCTTTCTGCAATCGCTTTTCCTACATTTATTGTAGTTGTGCTCACGCCAGCTCCGCTATGAGTACCAAAAAAGCTAACAATACGCTTTGACGAAAAGTTACTTGAGCCAAATAGTCTCGAACAAACCTCGGCTACAACTTGTTCTTGAGTGTAGTTCTCATGGATTGGTATAATGCGATGACCACTGCAAATACGTTCTATATTTATCGTCCGTACATGATTAGAGATGTTATACAACTTATAGAAAATCGGTATTTTAGGGTAAACTTCACGGATAAATGATAATGTATCGTAGTCTACTGTTTTACCATCAAGTAGAAGTGCTTCTAACTCTACGCTAGTATTAAAATCCTCTTTTACCTTATCGAATAGCGGCGCTAACTCAATTTCTTCTCTGGATTGCAGCAGCTCTTTATACTTACTATCTAAACTAACAACTCCAACGATCATGATTAGTCTCCCTCCTCTTAATTGTAAGTAATATATAGCTTGTTCTTTTGTTCAATAACAGCACTCATCAATTTATCAAAATCCTCTTGATTTAAAATCACTTCTAAATCTGAAATATTACCTGTAGCATTTAACCGCTCATTCTCTTCTTTTGGTTTAGTTTCAGTGTCCGTTACAACTTCCTTATTTGAGGAATCCTTTGCATACACAACTTTCACATCCGTGAGCAATGGTTTTTTAAGCGTTGCTCCGTTAGCCACTGCTTTTTTCTGTTTATCTGAAGATGAAGAAGATGCTGCGCTTTCCTCTTTTGCGTATTGACCAATTAGTGAATTACTTACTAAGTAGATATCGATTGTGTCTTTACGACGCACAGATCCAGGCATTGCGAAAATCATGTCACTTACGATTGGACGGATGGCTTCTCCTTCTTTTTCATTCGGAACCAATTTGTCGTAGTCCACCATGTCTTTTGAGATGATGGCATTCCCGACTAATAACTGTCCCGCATCATAACCAATAACCTGTTTAATATCACCTGCTAAAATGGTTCCTTCTACAAGATCTTGCTTTCTTCTACTTTCAACCTGTAGCTTGTCAGCCGTAATGGGTTCAGTTGCTTCTATTTCATTACCAGCTTTCACAACGACAACATCTACACTATCGATTCGGTCCTTTATATAAATGTCATATATAGGGGTAAAAGCCATAACGATGACCGCCAGTAGAATCCCGAACGCTATTTTCAAACCTTGTTTCATAATTTGCCTCCCTCACTAGCTTGTTGAATTGTAATTTTTTTATTGAATAAGCCTTTTACCAGTCCATTTTTTCTGCTCTGGGCTTTTTTTAGAAACTCTTTTGGAAGCAATTCCGATAGGAGTGGATCCAAATGAGTTGCAATCTGTTTCGAGTACTGCCTAGTATCATTCAAAAACGAACCTTTGTATTGAATTTCGAATACATCTTTACTTGGGAATGTCGGAATCGAAGCGATCAACTTATCCGCATATAGTTCCTTAATAACTTCATTTTTTAATATCTCTGGATCAAAGCGGTTCCCAATAAGAGAGCTTTTGTCATTCTCCATATATTCATGAAAATAAGCTGTTGCTGTATTTTCTGGGTCTTCTAAATGTTGAATAGAGCTTATATCCGGTTCTACAACAAAGAAGGCGTTTGTCGCGATATCAAAAATATCTCGATAAATGGGTTTATTCCAATCAGTTCCTACATCGATAATCGTGACATTCGTGGGAGCGGAAAGGATAACTTTGATAAACACATCAAAGGGGATATCGTCTGTCTCGTAATTACGCTCTTCTGAAGGGTTCCGGCTGATTAAATTAACATCATCTTGAATCCAATCAAAGGAAAGTTCATCCTTATACTTTGGATTTTTTGCCAGTTGATAAAATTTACTTCGATAATTACTTGTTCTCTCGTGGCCAATAAATCGATCATAGGTATAACAAGAGCCGTAAGGATTCTCGATATAAGAAACTGTCACTCCTAGCCGTGCTAATTGCCTAGCAAGTAAGTGAGAGATAAATGTGCTCCCAGTACGAGAAAAGTGACTTCCTATCATCACCAACTTTTTTTCTATAGGGACTCCTACGATCCGCTCGACTTGATTACTGACTTGAATATTAAAATCACGTTTAACAACCTGTTTATTGACAACTTTCTTGGTGACTTCTTTCTTTACGATTGGTCGAGGTGGCTTTTCAGGCTTCTTTTCCTTAGGTGGTCGGGGTTCTTTTTTCTCCTTAGTCTTTTTCTTAGGGGGTTCGGTTAACTCTTCACTACTCTCTTCCTCATCTTCATCTGAAGGTGGAGCAATTGGCACTTCTTTGGTAACGAATTTTGCTACTCGTTTAAAACGAGGCGTATCTTTAAGCTGGTCAATAAAGTCTTCCATATCGATCATGCGACTATTAAAGATGTCTAAAACGTTCGTGCTGACCAAGTAACTGAGAAATGGATCTCCCTTCTCCCGCTCGCACAAGAAGACAATGCGTAACTGATTATCATACTTTGCTCGAACGCGTTGAATAAATGATAGCCACTCTTCTTCTCTTTCTTCTTGAGTGGACTTGTCACTAGGGAGATGGTAGTCATGGACAATTAAGATATCCGGTTTTTCAACCTCGATCAGTTCTTCTAAATACCGGTGGTGCATCACTTCTTGGTTGGCAATGTGAAAGGAACCTGAATGTTTCTCAAGGTGTTTCAGTATGATAGAACTAAAACTCTTATTACCAATGGCTAAAAGTACGTTTTCCATAGAATCACTCCGCATAAAAAAATCCCCGAAAATTTTATGAGGTTACCAGCTTAACAGCTTGGTAGCACATAATATTTTCGGGGATCTCCCGTCTATAATATAGTTTAATAGTTAACTTATGTAAGTCATCATTGGTAGTATGTAGATACCCCGCCGAATGGGTGGTACGGCAAGGGTAATGAAGGAACTACACTCTTTAAAAAACTTTAAGAGAGGGTGTTCCTATTGAAAATAGTACCATTAGACCTATGGATAGTCAACTAGTGTTAGGGAAATGTTTCCTATTTTATTGCGTGCAACATGCTCTCAAAGTCCTCAATAAGACTTGGCTCATAAGCACTCCCTTGTAAACGACTCATGTCATTTAAAGCTTCCGAAACAGTAGATGCGTTTTGATAACTTCGTTCATTTGTTATGGCATCGAAGCTATCAACAATCCTAAGCGTTTGGGCAAAGAGCGGGAGTTGACCACCTTTCATTTTAAATGGATATCCGGTTCCATCATAATTTTCATGATGATAGAGAAGGCCACTCAAGATATTACTTGAATAACCTTCCCCAGTTAACATGTTATAGCCAATGACGGGATGCTGCGTTAACAACTGCCATTCATCCGATGTGAGAGGCTTACTTTTATTCAATATTTCACTTGGAATCTTGGTTTTACCTATATCATGCAAGGCACCGAGTTTATATAAATCATCCTGATATTCTCTAGGCATGTTTAAAAATTCACCAAATCGCTTAAGAAGATCGGCCACTCTAAGTGAGTGTTGAAATGTGTATTCATCATGCTCCCAAAGTTCTTGGAGAGGTTTAAATAATAGTGATGGTTCAATTACCTGGGTCATGCTGCCTCCTTTCTCCAACTGGCTTTTCACTCAATTCATTATGGAGTTCCCACAGGCTCTTTCGGTTCTAATTTCTTCAAGAAGTCTAGAGTGAATCTTTGTAAGTCCTCTTTAACTGGACGATAGAAGGCTTTATCTAGACCATCTACAGTCATATCTTCTTCGATACAAAACCATACTATATAAGGAAATGTGTCTAACATGACTTCCTTATGAATTTGTTTTGCCATTGAAATAGTCGAAGCAAAGATAATAACTGTTGGAACATTTTCTGCGAAATCACTAATGGGAAGCTTATTGCCGTATTTCTGATAAACTTTTTTCCAATTGTGCAGTTTATCTTTTAAATATCCTATATAATTCTGATTCATCTGAGGACGATCAATTAAAAAGTTAATGTTTCCTTTGGGGGTTACAATTTCAGCTACACCCATTGGTTTTTTAATAAGTTTGTTATCAGCGATGAGAGCATTCCACTTCCAACTGGAAGCCGCTCTAGCTTCAATCAACCGGCATCGAAATTCATTTACTGCGACATATCGCTGTACTGCCCCAATTCCTAACGAATCCCAACGGTTCGGGTCCATGAAGAAGTCTTGATTATAATAGTGTTTCAATAACTTGTAACCAGCAATTCCTAATACGAATGGAGCGGGAGGTTTATACTCTTCGTCTGTTCTAACCCTTACCTTCCATCGTTCAACAAAAGCCATCTTACGTAGCTTATCCAGGCGTTTCGATACCTGGGAACTTGTGAGTTTAGTAGAAAAATAACGCCTTAGCTGATCCTCATTGCAGCAGATCGCATCTCCAAGCACTTTTAAAATCATAATATCGGTTTCATCTATCCGCTTTCTAGCATAAAGGGATAATACTGCTTCAATCGTCGCCACAGGTCTATAATCTTTAGGAAGAAACTTGTATCCGTACATCTGGGGATGGTCCCAAAATGGTACCTCCCCTTTTTTTGTATATAGGTACGGATATTCAAGCGATTCATCGTGCAAGGCTTCAACGGGCATTTGTTTCAAAGAGAAATGCTCCCATATCTTTGCGTTTCTTCTTCCCTTGCGGATATCCTGTAATGACTACCTTACAGCGGCGATTGTCTTTATCAATGTTTTGTATTCGACAGCTTACAATATCATCTACCAGTGGTTCCTCAAGATTTCTGGGTTTTGTTCCTTTGACTTCCAACCCGTTAGCTAATTTTACGAAGATACCGTGAATGGGGTGAACCGCTGTGATTTTCCCTCCAATGACATCCATGCTTTTCAGTTTTTCTAGTTCGTCGAACGGATCTTCAAACGTTGCTTTGCGACTAACCTGCACTAACTTTCTTTCAAGGTCGATTCGTTCCACCTTTACATCCACTCTGCTACCTCGGTCAATCTGACTAGCAATATCCCTAACCCGGCCATGATCCCAATCATATTTAAGCATGAAGCAATCGACACCATTAATGCGAACAAAGATACGTTCTGTTTCTGGATTAAAGCCTGAAATAACTCCTTCATAAGTAGTTTCAGATAAAATCCCTTTCTGATCCTCGTACTCCAGCTGACTCCAAAATTGATCGTGCTTGATTTGGTCGGCTTTTTTTACACTTACAATAGCAATGCGATTCTCTAAATCTAATTCATCAATAATAAATTCTTGTTGAGTCGTTACGAATCCAGATAACGAACGGTACTCTCTTTCAGAAAACTCATGAACAGGACAGTATGCTCTAACTCCGCTCCTAAGATCAAAAATAGCTACCTCTACATCTTTTGTAACTCTTCGCCCATTTTCCTCAATGGGCATCTTTAGAAATCCTACTGATTGAACAAATCCAGATGTAATTGTTCTATTACGTCGAATCCTCGCAAGCTCTTCTAGTTCTTCATCACTTTTCCATGATTGCTTAAGTTCTTCCATGGTTATCCTCCCTATTAGTAAGTACTCTGCTGAAAGTAATGAAAAACACAAAAAGCCCCAAAACTATACATAGCGCCTAGAAGCACTATATAGTTTTGGGGCAGTCCCAGTATATTATAGAGTTGTGTCATTCAATTTGAATTCATTACTTTACTTACCAATGATTTTACATGAGAGTTAATGAATAGGCAAGAAAGTTTAAGTAAATGATGATAGAAAACACCCGAAAATAGGTGATTAAACAGTAGTATAGTCATCCTTCCATATTTCTATACGAGGTATTTACTTTGTTTCTCTTCTGTATTTATTGCTATTAGACAGTACAAATATTTAATTAGGTGATGCAAATGTTTATTCAACCAATGCTATTGCAACCC
>OAOU01000208.1_pt1 | contig 11552 bp, 10 predicted proteins | sample 1470821 | NCBI WGS metagenome assembly OAOU01 (sample SAMEA3275579, study PRJEB22092) | marine metagenome | biome: ENVO:00000447 MARINE BIOME; feature: ENVO:00002042 SURFACE WATER; material: ENVO:00002010 SEAWATER | collected 2014-06-20T12:30:00+00 | depth 0 m
GTGAGTAATCAGAAACCGGGAGCACGGCGGGTGTCCGGACAAACGCGGAAGTGCCGTGAGCCGGCGGGGGACATCGTGGTCGACCCGGCGGAGAGGGGGGAGTGCTGCGGTGTGGTGAGGATAGAGCCCAGTGACCGGGCGGTGGGGCCTGGGCGTCGGCCAGTCATCCGGGGCGCTTTGCCGGATGGCAAAGCGGGTAATGATCCCGTCCGCATCGGTCTCCACCTCCGGTCGAAGCGTGTTAACCCCCGCTGTTTCCAGCCAGACTGTGCTCCAGGCCGTCAGATCTCGCCCGCTTGTGATTTCCAATTCATGGAGAAGATCCGACAGTTCCGTATTGGACCAGGCGTGACGCTTGAAATAGTTGCTGACGCCCTGGAAGAACTCGTCGCGACCCACCCAGGCGACCAGTTGTTTCAGGACAGAGCCCCCCTTGGCATAGGTAATGCCGTCGAAATTGACCTGAACATCTTCCAAGTCATTGATGGTCGCCACAATCGGGTGCGTGGAGGGCAGTTGGTCTTGGCGGTACGCCCAACTCTTTTCCATCGCTTGGAATGTTGTCCAGGCTTCGGTCCACTCGGTGGCTTCCGCCGTGGCAATAGTGGAGGCCCACTCGGCGAACGATTCGTTGAGCCACAGGTCGTTCCACCAGGTCATCGTCACCAGATCGCCAAACCACATGTGGGCAAGCTCGTGGAGGACCGTGACGACCCGTCGCTCCCGCATCGCATCGGACACGGCTCCACGGAACACATAGGCCTCGGTGAACGTGACGGCGCCGGCGTTTTCCATTGCTCCCGCGTTGAACTCCGGGACAAAGAGCTGGTCGTATTTGTCGAAGGGGTAGGCGACCCCGAAGACGTCCTCGAAATAGGCAAAGCCTTTTTTCGTGATGTCGAACAGATAGTCGGCGTCGAGATATTCCCACAGGGATTTGCGGCAGAAGATCCCGAGGGGAATGGCCTTGCCGTTGCGACTGGTGAGCTGGTCGCGCACGACATCGTAGGGACCCGCAATGAGCGCCGTGATGTAGCTAGAAATCCGGGGGGTGGGGCCGAACTCGAAGAGAGCCGAGCCGTCTGAGACGTCGGCCTCGGGTGTCGGCTGGTTGCTGATGACCTGCCAGCCCTCTGGTGCTCGCACCTGAAAATCAAACGTGGCTTTGAGGTCTGGTTGTTCGAACACCGGAAAGACCCGTCTGGAATCAGGGACTTCAAATTGGCTATAGAGGTACACCTCACCATCGACTGGGTCAGTGAATTTATGGAGCCCCTCCCCACTTCGGGTGTAGGCGAAATCCGCCTCAATCAGAAGGACGTTCACGGCCTCCAGCTCGGGAAGTGCAATCCGCGTGCCATCGAATACGGACACGGGGTCGAGGGAGCGGCCGTTTAATTCCACCGAGTGAACCGTCTCGGCCAGGGCATCGATGAAGCTCGAGATACCGGGAGTGGCTCGGAATTCGATTTCGGCTCTTGTGCGAAACGTGTCGGAGTTCTTGGCATCGGAGATATCGATGTCAAACCGATAGGACTTAGTCGTGAGGTCGCGTGCACGACGCTTCGCTTCAGATCGAGTGAGGTTTTCTCCCGGCACTACCAAATTCCTCTCACAGGCCACACCGTTGGCCCCGCGCGCTCGTCTGACCGCAACGCGGCCGGTGAGCGTGTCCGGCTACTGAGCTTTTTCGTCCGCAAGAACTTCGACAGCTTCGAGGACTTCTTCTTCCGCACCGGTCTCGGACGGAGAAATCGGCTTCATATCTTCCAAGCTCGGGGGTTGGAAGCTGGTATTTCCAAGTCCACTTCGGTCGCCGCGCGACGCATCTTCTGGACGTAGTCCTCGAGCATGGTCTGCTGGCGGCGCAGGTCCGACATGTGGCTCTCGGCGTCACTCACCATCGAGTTCACGAGGTCTTCGGTATCGCGTGCGGTCGAGCGAGAGCGGTTCACCTCGTCCGGGTCATAACCGCGCACGGCACGGCGAAATTCAGGGGTGCTCACGCAATACTCTCCATCGGCAGTGTAAGCGCCCACGATACGGGATAAATGCGATGCTTTGGTAAACACTCAGCACTCTGTGACCTCGTTCGCACCGGCTTAGACTGAGGGCCTATGCGTATTCATCTCGCCACCGACCATGCCGGGTTGGAGTTACTCCGAGACCTAGCCGACCATTTCACTGATTTGGGCCACGACGTGGTCGATCACGGACCTGCCGAATACGACGCCCAAGACGATTACCCAGGCTTTTGTATTCGTGCCGCTCAGGCGGTCGTGGCGGACCTCGACGCCGGTGGCGACGCCCGGGGAATTGTCCTTGGCGGCTCCGGAAATGGCGAACAAATGGCTGCCAATAAGGTTCCCGGAGCCCGGGCGGCACTGATTTGGAACCGCGACACTGCGGTGTTGGCCAGGGAACACAACGACGCGAATATTGCGGCCATCGGAGCACGCCAGCATGCCTTTGACGAAGCGGTGCTGCTGATCGACGCCTTCCTCGCTACGGCCTTCAGCGGTGACGAGCGCCATATCCGCCGCATCGGTCAGATTCGCCACTTCGAAGCCACCGGCGAGGTGCCGGAGACCGGCACGGCCTACCCGTAAATGCCAGAGGGCCACACTGTCCACCGTGTCGCGGTGCTCTTCCGTGACGTATTTGTCGGCCATCAAATTGAGGCCTCCAGTCCTCAAGGGCGGTTCGCCGCCGGCGCTGAGCAGCTCACCGGACAGGTGATGCAGGATGCCTGGGCGGTCGGCAAACAACTGTTTGTGTCGTGGTCAGGAGACATGATTCTGCGGGTGCACCTGGGAATCTATGGCGCCTGGAGTGTCGGCGGTGACACCAGTGAATCCAGTATCGGAGCGCCACGAACTAGGCGCGAAGAGGGCTTCCGCCGGGCGGCCGAGGAGTCGTTTCCTCCAGAGCCCATCGGCCAAGTCAGACTGCGGCTGCTCTCCGACACCGTCGTCGCTGATCTTCGAGGCCCTACCGCGTGTGAACTGCTCACTCCCGATGAGGCTGCTGACCTGATGGCAACACTCGGCCCAGACCCGCTGGTCGGCAAACCGTCAGTCAACAAAGCTCGTTTCATTGAGCGTTTCCAGAAAACCAGCACCCCAATCGGGGTGGCGCTGATGAACCAGAAACTAGTCAGTGGAATCGGCAATGTGTACCGGGCAGAGCTGTTATTCCGGCATCGGCTGGACCCGTGGCAGCCAGCAAAAACCCTGACCGCTGAACAGTTAGCTGACCTATGGGATGACTGGACAGTGCTTCTCAAGCAGGGTGTGAAGACGGGAGTGATGGTGACTAGGGGAGAGCTCACCCCGGCTGGTCGAAAAAAAGCTCTTCGCAACAGTCGCTGGCGCCACTACGTCTATAAGCGCACCGGTTCGCCGTGTTTGGCTTGCGGCACTCCCATTGCCCTGGCTGTGATGGCCACCAGGAAGCTTTACTACTGCCCCAGTTGTCAAGATGCCACCCCACCGGGTGCTCGTTAGGCTGAGCCGGATGCTTCTGCGCTTTGCCACCTTGCCTGGTCCAGGCCGCCAGCCCGTCGTGGATATCCGGGTGGGCGATGGATTGATTCAGGCAATCGAACCGGCTGGTTCTCTCCGACCAGATGGCGACGAAGAGGTCATTGAGCTCGATCGCCGGCTCGTGCATCCAGGCTTCTGGGACGAACACGTGCATATGGGATTGTGGGCGGACTATCGCCGCTCCGTGTCGCTATCAGATGCCACGTCCGCTTCGGAGGCGGCGGACCTCATGGCGGCAGCTCCTGCGGTCGATGACGTGCTGGTCGGTGTCGGATACCGCGACGGGTTATGGCCCGATGAAAAATCGACCGCACTGCTCGATGCCCTCTCCGGGGACACTCCGTGGGTGTTGTGGAGTGTGGATGTCCATGCCTGTTGGCTGAACTCCGCCGCGATAGCCCGGTTTGATATGGACGCAACCAACTCCTCTGGAGTGTTTGTGGAACTCGACGCCTTTGGTTTGGCCGAGCGTCTTCGCAGTGTTCCGGATGAGATTAAAGACAGCCGTATTGACGAGGCGCTCGCTGAGGCCCACTGCAGGGGCGTGGTGGGGGTCGTGGATTTTGATTTTGACCACAACATCAACAACTGGCGCCGGCGCCGCGCCACCGGTCGGTGGAACATGCGCATCGAGACCGCGGTCTATCCCGACTATGTCGACTCCGCCATCGCAGCGGGTCTTCGCTCCGGCGACGACGTGGCCGCCGGAGTCACCCTGGGTTTTTTAAAAGTCATCACCGACGGCTCCCTCAATACCCGTACCGCCAGGTGCTGCGAGCCCTACCTTGGAATCGCGTCGGTGGAGTGCGGGCAGATGAACTATGAGACAGACGTGCTGCGTGGCTTGATGGAAAAGGCCAAAGCCCACGGCTTTGTGCCTGCGTTTCATGCCATTGGCGATGAGGCGAACCAGACGGTGCTGGATCTGTTCGAAGAGGTCGGAATCGCGGGCCGCATCGAACACGCTCAGCTACTGCGAAGTGTCGACCTCCGTCGGTTCCAGGCCTTAGGTGTCCAGGCCAGCGTGCAGCCGCAGCACGCCGTCGATGACCGCGATGTGGCGGATCGATACTGGGCCGACCGGACAGATCGAGTGATTCCCGTGCGGGACCTTTTGGATGCGGGCGCTGACGTGCTCTTTGGCTCTGATGCCCCGGTCTCCGCGCTGGACCCTTTCGCACAAATTTCCTCAGCGGTGACTCGCAGTGACCACGGCCGAGTGCCGTGGGAGGGAGACCAAACGGTCACGGTGGCAGAAGCGATGGCCTGTTCGGCGAGAACCACTCTGGAGGTCGGACAACCTGCCGACATTATTGCCCTTGGCGCCAATCCTTTCTGGATGGCCGAAGCGATGGGTCATCGCCCCGAACAACTCGCCGAGGCGCTTCGACAGGTTCCTGTGGATCTCACCGTGGTCGATGGCCGCGTGGCCCACAACGCGGTGTAAATGGAGGGGATGACGGGAATCGAACCCGCACCATCAGTTTGGAAGACTGAGGCTCTACCATTGAGCTACATCCCCAGGTGCGCTTCATCGTACTGCATGCCATCCTTGTGGCCCCGGTTCTTCTCGCTGGGTTAGACTGTCGCCGGCTGGTACCGCGGTCATACTGTGTGCACCAGCGCGAGGGTTGACGGGTTTCCTTTCGGGGCGTAGCTCAGCTTGGTAGAGCGCCCGCTTTGGGAGCGGGAGGCCGCAGGTTCAAATCCTGTCGCCCCGACCAGCCCGATGCCAGACCGATAGGAAAGAGACGTCGTGCCCAGTACCACCACTGAAAAACTCGGCCCCACCCGGGTGAAGTTGACCATTGCGGTTCCCCCCGAGGAGCTCAAACCCAGTATTGATCACGCGTATGAGCACATCGCGGAGCAGGTCAACATTCCTGGATTCCGAAAGGGCAAAGTGCCGCCGCCGATTATCGATCAGCGAATCGGTCGCGGTGAGGTGCTGAACCACGCCGTGAGCGAAGGCCTGGATCGGCTGTTCCAACAGGCGGTGGCCGACGAGGGCCTATCCACACTGGGACGCCCAGAAGCCGATGTCACGCAGTGGCCAGAGGAAAAAGATTTCAGCGGCGACTTAATTGTGTCCGTGGAAGTGGATGTCCGCCCAGAGTTCACCCTGCCCGACTATTCGAAATACACCCTTGAGGTGGAGGCGCTCGCGGTGGATAAGAACGCCGTGGATGCCGAGCTTGACCAACTGCGTGAGCGTTTTGCGTCCTTAGTCTCGGTTGACCGCCCGATCACAACCGGTGACTTTGTGCAGATTGACTTGGTCGCGACCATTGGTGACAACACCATCGACACTGCAAACTCGATTAGCTACGAAGTGGGCTCTGGCCAGCTGATTGACGGCATTGATGAAGCCCTCGACACCCTCACTGCCGGAGAGGCCACGACCTTTGCGTCGGAGCTCGTTGGTGGGGACCACGCCGGCGAGACGGCCAATATCGAGGTCACCGTGTTGTCGGTGAAGGAACGTGAACTGCCAGAAGCAGACGACGATTTTGCGTCGATTGCCAGCCAGTTCGACACCATCGACGAGTTGCGTGAGGACTTGACGAAAGAAGTCGAGCGAAAAGGGCGCCTGGCTCAAGCGCAGGAAGCCCGGGACAAGCTGGTCGAAAAAATGGTGGGAGAGCTTGACCTGCCTCTTCCCGACGCTGTGGTGGAACAGGAAGTACACCGCCACCTCGAACAGGAAAACCGCCTGCAGGACGACGAGCATCGGAAAGAAGTGACCGAGTCGACGTCGAAGTCGCTGCGCACGCAGTTTGTCCTGGATGAATTGGTCTCCACCCTTGAGATTCAGCCCACCCAGGACGAACTCTCCAGTTACTTGGTCCAGTCAGCCGGTCAATACGGGATGGAGCCGGCGGAGTTTATTCAGGCTCTGAACCAGCAAAACCAGTTGTGTGCTGTGGCCAATGAGGTCTCGCGGTCCAAAGCACTGTCCCAGGCGTTTACATCTGTGACGGTGAAGGACAGTAAAGGCAAGAAGGTCGACTTGAGTGATTTCCTCGGTGAGGTCGGCACCCCTAGCGAGTCAGACGGGCACGACCACTAAGCACGCCTCTGCCGAGGGCGAACAGCCCCCGGCCGGAACCAGCCCGCCCAGTAAGTTCGATCCCGACGCCACCACACGAGTTTGAGGAGATCATGGCTGAACCGATGATGCAGCAGAGCGTGTTTGACCGCCTGCTGAAAGACCGGATTATCTGGCTGGGCTCAGAGGTCCGCGATGAAAACGCCAACGAAATCGCGGCAAAGCTGTTGCTCCTCGCGGCCGAAGACCCAGAAAAAGACATCTACCTCTACATCAACTCGCCGGGTGGGTCGATCACGGCCGGTATGGCCATTTACGACACGATGCAGTTCGTGCCAAACGACATTGTCACCGTGGGCATTGGGATGGCGGCCTCGATGGGACAGCTGCTGCTGACCTCTGGCACCAAAGGCAAGCGCTACATCACTCCCAACGCCCGCGTCCTGCTCCACCAGCCACACGGCGGTTTTGGCGGAACAGCGAGCGATATCCAAACGCAGGCCGAGTTGATCAACAATATGAAAAAGCGCCTAGCAGAAATCACCGCTGAAGCCACCGGTAAAACCGTCGAGCAGATCATGGCCGATGGTGACCGCGACAAGTGGTTTGACGCAGAGGAGTCGCTTGAATACGGCTTCGTCGATCACATCCGGGCTTCTGCCAGCGACGTCATTGGCGGCGGCGGAACCAAACAAGCGAAGAAAAAGTAGGCAGGCAGATGACATTCCGTTTTGACCCGCAGGCCCGCTATATCCTGCCCAGTTTCGAAGAGCGCACCAGCTACGGCTTCAAGCGTCAAGATCCCTACGCCAAGCTGTTTGAAGACCGTATTGTCTTCCTCGGCGTCCAGGTCGATGACGCGTCTGCCGACGATGTGATGGCGCAATTGCTGGTCTTGGAAAGCCAAGACCCCGAGCGCGACATCGTGATGTACATCAACTCACCCGGTGGTTCGTTTACCGCGATGACAGCGATTTACGACACCATGCAGTACATCCGCCCGGAAGTTCAAACCGTGGTGCTCGGTCAGGCAGCCTCCGCGGCCGCGGTGATTCTGGCCGGGGGAACCCCCGGCAAGCGTCTGGCGTTGCCGAACGCGAGAATTCTGATTCACCAGCCGATGATGGGCGAAGCCGGTCGTGGCCAGGCATCCGATATCGAAATCCAGGCTAAAGAAATCGCGCGCCTGCGCGAATGGTTAGAAGAGACGCTCTCGAAGCACTCGAACCGCTCCATCGAGCAGATCAACCAGGACATTGACCGTGACAAGATTCTCACCGCGGCTGAAGCCCTGGAATACGGTCTGATCGACCAGGTGTTGACCAGTCGCAAGGGCGGATTAGCGCCTGCCCCCGGCCCGAAAGCGGTCGAGGCGAGCTAGCGCTTCTGGCGGTTTCTCTCCCAGAAGAGATACCCCATTGTGGCCAGCGCCACCATGACAATCCCGGCTGTGATGACCGGCCCACTCCAGGCCATCGTCTGAGCGATGTCGGGCGCCTGTTCACTGCTGGGCACGGCTTCTGCGTTAATAGGTTCTGCCGACTGGGTAGCCTCTGGCTCCTCGGCGGGGGCCTCGTCCGCAGCGGCCTCGCCGCAGATCGGCGGAGAAGCAGACCCGGAGGCCGGGGAGTGACCCGGTACTGGATCGAAGACGAAGTTAAAAGCATCAGACAGGCTGTGGCCGTCGGCAGAAATGTATTGATAGGTCACGGTGTAGTCACCGGCGTCGCCGAGGTCTGCCGTGGCTCGGAGGGCTGGACCGTCGACCTCGACACACCCGTCCCCGTAGTACTGCCCGGCATCGTCCTGGACGGTGATGGCGAAGCCCCCGGTGGTCCCGCCCAGGTCCAGAAGCTGGTCCGTGGTGACAATGTCGATGTCGACCGGGCTTTCTGTCACGGTCTCTCCCGCCTGGGGAGTAGTAGCGGCCACTTGGTTGTGGGCGAAGGCGGCGTGGCTCCCGAAGGCGGTGGCGGCAATGAGCATCCCAAGCGCTGTGAGGCGCCATCTCGATGTCGACACAGTGTGAAGTGTACGAGGAGAGACTGAGGCGACACTCTCTCCACAGAAATCGCTAATCCACTGGACAACCCCGGTACGCTGGCGACTACTTGGACCCACTACATGAGCGGGGGTGGTCCAGCATGGCGCGTGCAGGCGAATCAGGCGAACTCCTGAAATGTTCGTTTTGTGGCAAGAGCCAAAAACAGGTTCAGCAGCTGATTGCGGGACCCGGTGTGTACATCTGCGACGAATGTGTCGAGCTGTGTAACGAGATTATTGAAGAGCGCCAGGCCGAGAAGGCCGGCGAAGGCGTGGCCGATTTTGACCTGCCAAAGCCCAAGGAAATCTTTGACTTCCTCGAGGAATACGTCATCGGTCAAGAGCCAGCGAAAAAGGCGCTTTCTGTTGCGGTCTATAACCACTACAAACGTGTTCGGGCGCAGGATCGCGGAGAGGCCGACCCAGAAGACGTCGAAATCCAAAAATCCAACATTCTTCTGATTGGTCCCACGGGCTGCGGCAAGACCTATTTGGCCCAGACTCTCGCGCGACGCCTCAACGTGCCTTTTGCCGTGGCCGATGCCACGGCTCTCACCGAGGCGGGGTATGTCGGAGAAGACGTCGAGAACATTCTGCTGAAGCTGATCCAAGCGGCCGACTATGACGTGAAGCGGGCCGAGCAGGGCATCATCTACATCGACGAAGTCGACAAGATCGCCAGGAAAGCAGAAAACCCCTCCATCACGCGAGATGTCTCTGGAGAGGGCGTGCAGCAGGCGCTACTGAAAATTCTTGAGGGAACTGTTGCGTCTGTTCCCCCGCAGGGTGGGAGAAAACACCCGCAACAAGACTTCATTCAGATCGACACCAGCAATGTGTTGTTCATCGTGGCGGGTGCGTTCTCCGGCCTCGAAGACATCATTTCCCAGCGTGTGGGTCGCCACGGCATCGGGTTTGGCGCACCACTGCATACCCCGGGCGCCGTCGAGGACATGTTCTCCGAAGTGCTCCCCGAAGACCTCCACAAATTCGGGCTGATCCCCGAGTTCATTGGTCGCTTACCCGTCGTGACCACGGTCTCCCCGCTCGACCAGACGGCTCTCATGGATATTTTGCAGACACCGAAGAATGCGCTGACCAAGCAGTATCAGCGGATGTTCCAACTCGACGACGTCGAATTGGAATTTGAACCCGGTGCGCTCGAAGAGATTGCCGATTTGGCGGCATTGCGCCAGACCGGTGCGCGTGGATTGCGGGCCATCCTCGAAGAGGTCTTGGGGCCAGTCATGTTTGATGTACCGTCGTCCGACACGATTGAACGCGTCGTCATCACTCGTGACGTCGTGGCCAATAATGCCGCTCCGACGATTGTTCCGAAGTCAGCGAAGCGCCAGGAGAAGTCGGCCTAACCCCGCAGGGTGGGTCCGTCGTCGAGTTCCACGACCGCCCGGCCTTCCAGCCACGTCAAGGTCCAGCGCTTTGATTGTCGCTCGTCCTCGGTGAGCTCTTCTTCGATTTTTCTCACATCGCTGGCCAGCGGCTCAGGCAGAGAATCGGCGAGCTTGCCAATATCGAACCGACCGCCGAGTTTCATTGCGGGTCCTCCGAAGCGACAAACTCCACTAGGTCCACGTCCTCACCGTCGACGAGATCCAGTGTCTGGATGTGGCCGAGAGCCCGCAGGTCATCGCTCGCTGCCGCGAGCAGTGCTGGTGCCCGCAGGGTCACTGATTCGACCGGAGAGCGCTGGGAGAGTTTCCGGTCGGTCTTCGCACGGCGAAGCGGAATCAAGGCCCGTGAGGCGAGCGAATACAGGCCGGGTGCCGGGTTCTCCGGCAGCGCCAGCTCTTCTCGACTGGGCCACGGGGCGACGTGAATACTGCCGTCGTGGGTCCAACTCCAGACTTCTTCGGTGGCAAACGGCAGGACCGGGGCAAACAGCCGCAACATGGCATCTAGTGCGAGCCGCAGGGCAGTGACGGCACTTTGCTGGCCGGGGTCCGTCGCGTCCCGGTAGGCACGCTCTTTCACCAGCTCCAGGTAATCATCGGTGAAGCTCCAGAAAAATGTTTCGGCCAGCTCCAATGCCCGGGCGTGGTCAAACTTCTCGTAGGCCTCGGTGGCTTGATCAATGACACTCGCCAGGTTGTGCAACATGTCGATATCGAGCGCCTCACTGACCGCGCCACCCTCACCGGGGAAGGAGTAGGCAAATTTTGCGGCATTCAGGACTTTGATGGCTAAGCGTCGTCCGATTTTGATGGTTTTCGGGTCTTTGGGATCAAACGCCGCGTCTGTCCCCAGCCTGGACGACGCGGCCCAGTAGCGCACGGCGTCGGAGCCGTGGTCATCCAGCATGTCCTGAGGGGTGACCACATTGCCTTTCGATTTCGACATTTTCTTGCGGTCTGGATCCACGATGAATCCTGAGATTCCTGCGTGCCGCCAGGGCAGAGTGCCGTGCTCGAGCTCAGCCCGCAACATGGTCGAAAACAGCCAGGTGCGAATGATGTCTTGACCTTGGCTGCGCAGGTCGTAGGGAAAGACCAGATCAAACAGCTCGTCGTCTCTGCCCCAGCCACCAGCAATCTGCGGGGTCAGGCTGGACGTCGCCCAGGTGTCCATGATGTCGGCCTCTCCGACAAAACCACCCGCTGCGCCGCGCTGAGACTCATCGAATCCTGGCGGGGGCTCAGACGTCGGGTCGACGGGTAACGAGTCACTCTCGGGCGTAATGACCTGGCCGCGCAGCACCTCGCCGTCGTCGTCGACGCGGTACCAAATGGGAAGTGGCACACCAAAAAATCGCTGTCTGGAAATCAGCCAGTCACCGCTTAATCCCTCCACCCAATTCTCGTAGCGCACGCGCATGAAATCAGGGTGGAATTGGACATCGGTGCCGCGTTGCAGAAGACGCTTCTTGAGGTCCTCGTCGCGGGCGCCGTTGGAGATGT
>OAOU01000211.1_pt1 | contig 11459 bp, 6 predicted proteins | sample 1470821 | NCBI WGS metagenome assembly OAOU01 (sample SAMEA3275579, study PRJEB22092) | marine metagenome | biome: ENVO:00000447 MARINE BIOME; feature: ENVO:00002042 SURFACE WATER; material: ENVO:00002010 SEAWATER | collected 2014-06-20T12:30:00+00 | depth 0 m
TTTACGACGAACACGACAGGGAAAAATTAAAGGCAAGATTTTACGGCTTTTTGCTTATAAAAGCAAGCCGCGCCTCTTGTTTTTGTAAGGTGGTTACACTAAACACCATTGACCGTCTCTTTGTATAAGCTGTTATTGACGAGTGCAGTAAAAACGATGCGTCATATAAACACAGATACAACAACAATAACGGTTGATGAGCCATGCCCAACGGCGCCCATTATAACTTATATAATCAGTTACTTACAGCCTTTTATTGGGCACTCGTGACACTGTAAACGCAGCAACTACGTGAGTGTTCATCTGATTGTCGAGTCAGTGGATTTTACCGTGTTTTTTCCACCTTTTATCTGCAGTACGTTTCGTATAAGTAAAAGATGACTGCTCTGCTCTTGGCCTATTTTAACCAACAATTTAAAGAGGCAGCTATGCTATTATAGGCAAAACAACGCCTTACTTATGTATAAAGCTAAGGCTATAAAAAGCGCTCTTTATTCTAATTAATATGACTATTTCTTATGACCAGCACCCCTTTAAACAATATGCATTCCGCCCCTCAAACCACGCCACTTAGCTATACTGACATTCAGAGTATCGTGGCTGATGATTTTGAGATTATGGACAAGCAAGTATTCGGTAGTCTTAATTCAAAAGTACAACTGGTGATGAGTGTCTCGCAGCATGTCATCAATGCTGGTGGCAAACGTATGCGCCCGCTAATTACGTTGTTATGTGCCCGTATGTTTGATGACAAACCCTCGACAGAAGCCATGCACTTAGCCGCGATTACTGAGATGCTACATACCGCTACGCTCGTTCATGACGATGTCATTGATGAGTCAGGACAGCGCCGTGGTAAGCCAACCGCAAACGCCACATGGGACAATGCCACTGCCGTATTGGTGGGGGATTATCTGATTGCCCGTGCCTTTAATCTACTGGTGGGTTTTCAAAGCTTACCATTGCTGCAAGTATTCTCAGACGGGACTTGTGACATTGCTGAAGGCGAAGTATTACAGCTGCAGCATCAGCACAATCCTGCCGCGACAGAAGACGACTACTTACGCATTATCGATGGTAAAACCTCACGTCTATTTATGATGGCCACCCAAGGCTCCGCTATCTTACAGGACAAAACAGAATACCTGCAGGCATTAGGCGACTTCGGTCAGCACTTTGGTAATGCTTTTCAGATCATTGATGATGTCCTTGATTACAGCGGTGATAGTGAGGTCATGGGTAAAAACCTTGGCGATGATTTGGCTGAAGGTAAGCCGACCCTGCCTACCATTAAAGCCCTTGAATTATTAAAAGAAAAAGACGTTGAAGGCTATGAGCAACTGCGTATCGCGGTGCAGACAGGAAAAACACCGAATGCTAAGCAGCTGATCGAATTGGTGCGTCGTTCAGGCTCGTTAGACTACTGTAAACAGCGCGCTTTGGAAGAAACCAAACTGGCGCAGCAAGCCCTTAGCATATTGCCTGATAACCGTTATCGTACAGGCTTATATCAATTGACTGAGCTTGCTAGCGCGCGCTTGGTGTAGCGGTATGCCATACAACCATGCGCTGTTAGTACTAGGCTGTCCTTAGAAACCCCTGCTGGCTGATTATTAAATGATCACACTTAAAGGTTGCTAAAATCAGTTTTTTGCTGACAGCCCTGATTTATCATGGTTTAAAGACCCTATTACGTCTAGGGTTTTGCTTTTTTCACAAAAATTTACAATTATTTTCAATAGAGTATTGTATGCCTGTATGTTAGCTGTTAGTAGAGACAGCCCTTACTCCAACAATATTTACTGCCTCCATCCACACCAATGTAACTGTCTTTTTACGTTATGCCCTACTCTCAAACACTTGACTGTGGGGTTACCCCTATAGTTTATAATAACTCATTAAATTTACTGGTCAACTTTGTGGCTTGGCCACATCTTTGCTGCTAGAGCGTCTTACGCCGTTACTTAACGTCTATGTCACTATCAGATGTCCTAACCGTTCGGTTTTTCTAAACAATTTCGATGAAAAACCCAACTGGCAAAGAGGGTATGGATGCTTAGAGTACATACTAATTTTTATATTTAATACGCTAAGATTTATTGTTAAATTTTTTATACTGTCACTATTTATTTTATACATATTGCCGAGGACATTGATGAAGCACTCTACTCTTGCGCTTGTAATAGCATCTGTACTATCTGGAGCTGTACTGATTGGCTGTGACAAAAACGAGGACGCCGCTGGTGAGCAAGCTGCACAGCAACAAATGCCGCCTGCGGTTGTCAACGTCCAGACTGTCACGCTTGATACCGTACCTCAGGTACAAACTTTTTCTGGACGTACAGCGGCTTATCAAACCGCCGACGTTCGCCCACAGGTAAATGGCGTTATTGACGAAGTACTGTTCCGTGAGGGCAGTAACGTCAAAAAAGGCCAGCCACTTTATCGTATCAATACTGATAACTACGCCTCTTCTGTCACCAGTGGTCAGGCAGCCGTGCAACAAGCACAGGCCAATTATCAGACCGCGCTGGCGAATAACGCCAATGCGAAAGCTGAGCTAGCCAGCCGTCAAGCATCATTGGCACAAGCACAAAATGATCTGCAACGTCTACAAGGCTTAGTCAGCATTGATGCCATCTCAAAGCAGCAGTATGAACAGGCACAAACGCAAGTACGTACTGCTCAAGCTGCTGTACAAAGTGCGGCCGCCGCTGTTGGACAAACCCAAGCAGGTATCGAAAGTGCCAAAGCGGGTATCCAGACCGCTCAGGCAGGTTTAGAGGCCAGTACGTTAGACCTCAATCGCACTATCGTCCGTGCTCCCTTAACTGGCCGTACTGATCGCTCTAGCGTTACCGCCGGAACACTCGTCAGCGCGGGTCAACCTGAGCCGTTAGTTACCATCTCACGCTTAGATCCTATCTATGTCGACATCAGTCAGTCGTCGTCTGAGCTACTAAAGCTGCGTCAGCAAATCGCGGCAGGCAAAGCACAGCCAGGTATGAATTCGGTTGAGCTGATACTAGAAGACGGGTCGGTCTACCCTGTCCGTGGCAAACTTGCCTTATCTGAAGCAAAAGTTGATGAGTCCACAGGCGCTGTGACCTTGCGTGCCATCTTCCCAAATAGCAATAATATTTTGCTACCAGGGATGTACGTGACGGCACGTTTGACCCAAAGCGTGATTACCAACGCTGCATTAGTACCCCAAAGTGCCGTAACCCGTACGCCTAAAGGTGAGACGCAAGTGTATATCGTTGATGAAAACAACAAAATCCAACTGCGTCCAGTGACCATTAATGGTACTTACGATGGACAGTGGGTCGTCACTGATGGCTTACAAACAGGTGATAAAGTCGTGGTGATAGGTGGTAGTAAGGTTAAACCTGAACAAGAGGTAGTCGTTAAGCCATTAGAAAATGCCAATCCAGCGCCATCTGCTACGAATGCTAAAACGCCGCAACAAGCGGCAAAAACAGTGGATAAAAAACCCGCTGGCAACGATGATTCTAACGAAGAAACAAAAGAAGCCGCCGCTCAATAATTCCATTCAAAGATAGGAAGACTTAGGGATATACTATGTCACGTTTTTTTATTAATCGCCCTATTTTTGCATGGGTGCTGGCTATTTTGGTCATGCTCATCGGGGTGATATCGGTCATTAGCTTACCGATTGAACAGTATCCACGTATTGCGCCACCAACTATTTCGGTTAGTGCAAGCTATCCTGGCGCTAACGCACAAACCGTCGAAAACTCAGTCGTACAGATTATTGAACAACGTATGAAAGGGCTTGATGGTCTCATGTACATGTCGTCATCGAGCTCCTCGAATGGCAGTGCTTCTGTGACCCTGACTTTTGAAAACGGTACAGATTCTGACACCGCTCAGGTACAGGTACAGAACAAACTGCAAGCCGCTATGAGCTCACTGCCCGAGTCGGTACAGCGTCAAGGCGTCAACGTTAACAAGTCCTCTAGCAGCTTTTTAATGGTGCAAGCTTTCGTTTCTGAAAACGATAGTATGGATCGCAGTGATATCGCCGACTATGTTAACTCAAACGTTGTCGATCAGATCAGCCGTGTCGAAGGGGTCGGTGAAGTTCAGGTGTTTGGTTCTACTTATGCAATGCGCATTTGGCTAGACCCTGCCCGCCTACGTAGCTATAACATGGTCCCCTCTGACGTGGTTAATGCCGTACGGGCGCAAAACGCGCAAGTCTCTGCTGGCCAATTGGGGCAAGCGCCTGCCGATACCGATCAACAGGTGATTAACGCTACCGTCACGGTACAAAGCTATCTACAAACCCCTGAAGAATTTAAAAATATTTTATTAAAGACGGACACTTCTGGTGCCCAAGTGCGCTTAGGTGACGTCGCCGACGTTGAAATTGGTAGTGAAAACTACAGCGTTATCTCACTGTACAATGGCCAAGAAGCAGCTGGTCTCGGTATTTCATTGGCGAGTGGCGCCAACGCGCTTGAGACTCGTGAAGCAGTCGGCGCACGTATGGCAGAGCTGGAAGCGAACTTCCCAGCTGGCTTGACCTCGGTTGTGCCTTACGACACTACCCCATTCGTGCGTTTGTCCATCGAACAGGTCGTCATGACGCTACTAGAGGCAATTGTCCTCGTATTTATCGTTATGTTCGTTTTCCTACAAAACTGGCGCGCAACGATTATTCCTACGCTCGCTGTCCCTGTCGTTTTACTTGGTACCTTTGCAGTCCTCTACGTCGCCGGCTTTAGTATTAACGTGCTCACCATGTTTGCGATGGTGCTATCCATCGGTCTACTGGTCGATGATGCGATCGTTGTCGTCGAAAACGTCGAGCGTATCATGGAGGAAGACCCTCATATCTCTGTCAAGGATGCCACCGTACAGTCCATGGGTGAGATTAGTAAGATCGTTATCGGTATTGCTTTGATTCTATCCGCTGTCTTTGTGCCGATGGCCTTCTTCGGTGGTTCAACGGGTGTGATCTATCGTCAGTTCTCTATCACCCTAATTACCAGTATGGTGCTGTCAGCCTTAGTTGCCCTTATCTTTACCCCCGCCCTATGCGTGACTTTGCTCAAACGTAGCAAAAGCCATCAAAAAGGCAGTAGCGAAGAGAAAAAAGGATTCTTTGGTTGGTTCAACCGTGGCTTCTTTAAGCTGAGCCGCTCGTATGAGAACTTCGTTGGTAAAAGCATCCGCTTTAAATGGTTATATTTGATTGGCTATGCCGCCATTATCGGTATCATGGCCGTGGTCTTCTTACGGGTGCCGGGCTCATTTTTACCAGAAGAAGACCAAGGTATTATGTTTACCTTAGTTCAGCTTCCTGCCGGTTCAACGCTTGATGAAACGCAAGACGTCCTTGATAAAGTCAGTGATTATTACGAAACGCAAGAAGCCGATAATATCGCTTCAGTCTTTACGGTCGCAGGCTTCAGTTTTGCCGGACAAGGGCAAAACATGGGACTGGCGTTTGTGCGTTTATCCGACTGGGAAAATCGTTCTGGCGAAGAAAACACCGCACAAGCGGTTGCTGGTCGTGCCATGGGCTATTTTATGACCCAATTAAATGAAGCACAGGTGTTTGCGATTGTACCGCCAGCCATTACTGAACTTGGCAACGCTAGTGGTTTTGATTTAATGATTCAAGACACAGGCAACCTTGGGCACGACGGGCTACTAGAAGCGCGTAATATGCTGCTGGGTATGGCGGCGCAAAACGATCAAGTCGCCGGTGTCCGTCCAAATGGTCAAGAAGATGCGCCACAGTTAAAAGTGAACATCAACCAAGAACAAGCCGCCGCTTATGGCTTGTCATTGGCCAACATCAATAGCGTGATTTCTACCGCTTGGGGCTCAAGTTACATCAATGACTTCGTTGATCGCGGCCGCATTAAGCGTGTCTACGTTCAAGGTGAACCAAGCAGCCGTACTAACCCTGATGATATCGGTAAATGGTATGTACGTAATGAGACCGGTGAGATGATCTCATTTGACGCGTTCTCTAGCAGTGAATGGGAGTCTGGCTCACCGCGTTTGACGCGTTATAACAGCCTACCCTCTATGAACATTCAAGGTAGCGCAGCGCCAGGTTTGAGTACGGGTGAGGCGATGAGCGCAATGGAAGCGATGATACAGCAGTTACCTGACGGTGTGGGTTACGAGTGGACTGGTATGTCACTTGAAGAGCAAAAATCAGGGGCACAGGCACCTATGCTATATGCGCTCTCAATTTTAGTGGTATTCTTGTGCCTAGCAGCCTTGTATGAAAGTTGGTCTATTCCTTTCTCAGTGCTACTGGTCATCCCACTTGGTGTGTTGGGTGCCGTGATCTTCACTTGGTTACGTGGCTTTAGTAACGATATCTACTTGCAAGTCGGTCTGCTCACGGTGGTGGGTTTGTCCGCCAAAAACGCCATCTTGATTATTGAGTTTGCCAAAGAACACCAAGAGGAAGGTTATAGTCTGCGAGAAGCCGTCATGACCGCAGCGCGTCAACGTCTGCGTCCTATTATCATGACCTCGCTTGCCTTTGGGCTGGGTGTTGTGCCATTATTTATCGCCACCGGTCCTGGCTCAGGCAGTCAAAACGCCATCGGTACCAGTGTACTTGGCGGGGTGGTTACCGCCACCTTCTTAGGTATCTTCTTTATTCCCATGTTCTATATTTGGGTGCGTAGTATGTTCCCGCATAAATATGAGAACAACAAGCCAAACGATAAAGATGATGGTAATGGTACGCCCAATCCACGAAACCCAACGCCTTCTGAGAGTTATCAGCCTGCAAGCTTTGGAGACAATACATAATGAGTGCTCAAAACACATTTACTTTAAGCTCATCAGCGGTAGCAGAAACTGCTACCCTTGCACAGCCAGCGCTATCACGGATGCGCAAAAATGGCGTTCGCCTATTAGGTTTAACCACCTTAGCGATGAGCATGGCTGCTTGTAATACCATTCCAAAAGCTGACACGCGCCCTGTCCTAGCAGAGCCGAATGTTCCTATCGAGCAAGCTTATGGGGCGTTTGATAAAGAAACCATTAGTACGGCCGAACAACCAGTTGTCGCTAGTCAGCGCTGGCAGAACTTTTATAGCGACGAGCGTTTAAAAGGGTTGATTGCGTTAGGTCTTGAAAACAACAAAGACCTAGAAAGTGCCCTTCTAGCAATTGAACAAGCACGTGCGCAGTATCAGATTACCGACATCAATGATCTGCCGACTATTGATGGGCAAGCCGGTTATTCTCGTCGACGCCAAGCAGGTCAAACAGGTGACAGGTATAATGTCGATTTAGGTCTTGCCAATTACGAGCTCGACTTTTGGGGGAAAATCTCTAGTTTAAAAGAGCAAGCGCTACAGAACTTCTTAGCCACCGCGGCCGCTAAAGACTCTACCCAAATCAGTCTGATTAGTAATATTGCACAGAGTTATGCCAATTTAAGCTACAGCTTAGCCCAGCTGAAACTGGCAGAAGCGACGGTTGAGAGTCGTGAGCAGTCCCTATTTATTGCCAATAAACGTTTTGAAGCTGGCATTGATCCTAGGCTGCCTTCTTTGCAAGCAAGTGCTTCATTAGAAAACGCTAGACTTGCCGTGCTGCGGGCACAAAGCAGCATTTTAAGATCGCGTAACGCCTTGCAGTTTTTGGTCGGTGGGCCGATTCCAACCAGCCTGATTCCAGCGCCAGCGGTCAGTAACATCACGAGTCAGCAAATATTTAACGCTGGATTACCTAGTGCGTTGCTACGCTATCGTCCAGATGTACTACAAGCGGAATATAACCTAAAAGCCGCTGGTGCCAATATCGAAGTGGCACGTGCTTCTTATTTCCCGTCTATCAGCCTAGCGAGCAGTATTGGTGTCAGTAGCGGCAGTTTAGACGACTTGTTCAAAAGTGGCGCTGTTGGCTGGTCATTTGGTCCTAGCGTGAGTGTGCCTATCTTTGATGCAGGTCGCTTGGATGCCAACTACGAGGTGGCCAAAATTGAGCGTGAGCAGTCACTTGCTAATTACGAGAGATCTATCCAGACCGCCTTCCGCGAAGTATCAGATGTGTTAGCAACCCGTGCGACACTTGGCGAGCAGCTCGAAGCACAGTATCGTTTGCAAGACAACTTTGAGCAAACGTATCAAATTGCTGATGCACGCTTTAAAGCAGGTATTTCAAACTATCTAGATGTTCTGGATGCCCAGCGTTCGTTATTCTCAACGCAGCAAGGTATTTTAGACTTAGAGCTACAAAAAATCGTCAGCCAAGTTGAGCTATACCAAGCGCTGGGTGGCGGTGCTAATTTAGATGCCCCCACTGTTATTCCGGTGCCGCAGTACACCAATTTAGCCCAAATCGCGACCCTACCTGCAAACAGTGCAAAAGCTAAAGCTGCTTATGCGATAGACGCTGCTAGCTCAGCGCGTGTGGCCTCTCCGCAAGAAGCCATGGCAATTAAGCAGGCACAGGAAAAAGAGGTGGCTGTCTTTGAACCTACCGCTGTCGTTGACATTGATAATGACGGCAAAACAGAGGCCGCCGTAGGCGTGGTCACTGAAAAGACGACGCTACAAGAGAATAGTGGTGAGCAAATACCAGTCACCCAGATTGTTGAGCCTTAAAGTGTGGCAAGCCATAATCTCGTGACGTTGTTTTGTCCTCACGTTGACAGTCGATAATGACAATTAGCCCTGCCGACTTGGTAGGGTTTTTTGCTTTCGTAACCCGCTATTGGTTATAGTAATGGCATTGTGTTGACTACCCTTTTACGAAAGCTTATTCCACAGAGAACCATTTGGCTTAACAAACTGATGCAATAAAGCGGTTTTCATAAGACCACAGTTTTGCCATTAAAATAACAGTGTTTAAACATAACATAAGGACTTATCATGACGTATACTTTTAACCGCCAGTTCCCTGAAACTCGCCTGCGCCGTCTGCGCTATAACGACAATGTACGCGCGATGATTCGTGAAGTTGAGCTGCACCCTAAACACTTCATCGCCCCTGTATTTGTATTGGAAGGAAACAATCAGCGCGAATCCATTGCTAGCATGCCAGGTGTTGAGCGCCTATCGATTGACCTGCTGATTGACTACGCTAAAGAGTTATTAGCTGAGGGCGTCACCACAATCGATATCTTCCCTGTGATTGATAACTCACTCAAAACCCCTGATGGCAAATCTGCCTATGATGAAAATGGCCTGACAGCGCGCGCCGTCAAAGCAGTAAAAGATGCCGTTCCAGAAATGGTAGTAATGACCGATGTGGCACTAGATCCTTATACCTCACACGGACAAGACGGCTTACTCGATGACAGTGGCTATGTCATCAACGATGCAACCATCGAAGTATTGGTCAAGCAAGCCCTCGTCCATGCCCGTGCTGGCGCTGATATCATCTCTCCTAGCGACATGATGGATGGTCGTATTAAAGCCATGCGCGATGCATTTGAAGCAGAAGGCTTTGTCAATACTGCCATCATGGCCTACTCAGCCAAATACGCTTCTGCTTACTACGGCCCGTTTCGTGATGCAGTAGGTAGCGCGGGCAACTTAAAAGGTGGCCACAAAAAACAGTACCAAATGGATTTTGGCAATCGCGCCGAAGCGCTGCATGAAGTCGCGATGGATATTAACGAAGGCGCAGATATGGTGATGATTAAACCAGGTCAGCCTTATCTAGATCTTATCCGTGAAGTCAAAGATACCTTTGGCGTGCCAACCTTTGCGTATCAAGTCTCGGGTGAATATGCCATGCATATGGCAGCCATTCAAAACGGCTGGCTGAGCGATGCGGTTATCTTGGAATCTTTGATTGGCTTCCGCCGTGCTGGCGCTGATGGTATTTTGACATACTTTGCTCTAGAAGCTGCCCGTCAGTTAAACAATGCTTAATAGTCACTAAACTAACTCTTATATCGTAAAAAACCCCTCAGCTACTAGCAGCTGAGGGGGGTTTTACTAACACCTTATGACAACAAAAGATCTGTATTGCCATCATGTACGCTACAACTTATAACTGCTCACGATTATGCGCTGTCGTAAAGTCAAGCTCAGGCCCGACTGGTATGATACGCGTGGGATTAATATTGGCATGGCTGGTGTAATAATGCTGCTTAATGTGAGTCATGTTTACCGTCTCAGCAACACCCGGCACTTGGTATAAATCACGCAGATAGCCCCAAAGATTCGGATAATCAATGATGCGACGTATGTTACATTTAAAATGCCCGACATAAACGGCATCAAAACGTACCAACGTGGTAAATAAACGCCAGTCGGCTTCTGTTATCGTGTCCCCCATCAAATAACGACACTTTGCCAAACACGCTTCTAGTGTATCTAACGCATCAAACAGCGTCGTCAGGGGCTGCTCATAAGCTTCTTGTGTGGTCGCAAAACCTGCCTTGTACACCCCATTATTCACGGCTGAATAGACAAAGGTATTCATGTCATCGATTTCTGCTAATAACTCTGATGGTATAAAATTACCTGTTGTTGCTCCTACCTCCTCAAAGGCTGAATTAAACATACGAATAATTTCAGAGGATTCATTGCTCACAATCGTGTTGGTTTTTTTATCCCATAAAATAGGAACCGTCACGCGCCCTGTATAATCTGACTTAGCCGCATTGTAAACCTCATATAGATAACGTGCATGAACAACCGGATCAGCAATCACGCCTTTACCCTCTGCAAACGTCCACCCTTTATCCCCCATAAATGGATGTACCACAGACATGGAAATGATGTCTTCTAGGCCTTTTAGCTTACGATAAATCGTGGTTCGATGTGCCCAAGGACAGGCTAAAGACACATATAAATGATAACGATTGGTTTCAGCTTTGAAGCCGCCTTTGCCTGTTGGACCTGCGCTGCCATCTGTCGTTACCCAGTTTCTAAAACCCGCGTCTTCACGCTCAAAGCGTCCACCGCTAGCATCGGTGTCGTACCATTTATCTTGCCATTGTCCATCGACTAATAAACCCATCTCATCACCCTTAGTATTTTGATTTTATGCCATAGTTGCTAAATACTTGTATGATTAATCTCGCACGTTCCTAGGAACACTGCTATATTGTGCTGTATTAAGCTCGACACCATTCTCAATATTGTACCAACTTTAGGTCCCTGCTGTTATTAAGTTAGGTACGACAAGTAATGCAGAGGGTGATTCTTCTAGTATTTCGACAATAACTTCATATTGGTGTAAAAAAGACTTGCAAAGTCCTGAAAACTTGCTAAAATGCTCAACCTAAATAGGCGTATAGCTCAGTTGGTTAGAGCGCTACCTTGACATGGTAGAGGTCGTTGGTTCGAATCCGATTACGCCTACCAGATTCGAAAAGCCCCAATCTTAAGATTGGGGCTTTTTTTTGTCCGTAAAATATGGGCTGTAGCGGAAAATGCTTGGTAACCCTCCCAAACTTAAGACACCTAATAAATAGAATTAAGCTGCCTGAT
>OAOU01000214.1_pt1 | contig 11097 bp, 8 predicted proteins | sample 1470821 | NCBI WGS metagenome assembly OAOU01 (sample SAMEA3275579, study PRJEB22092) | marine metagenome | biome: ENVO:00000447 MARINE BIOME; feature: ENVO:00002042 SURFACE WATER; material: ENVO:00002010 SEAWATER | collected 2014-06-20T12:30:00+00 | depth 0 m
GCACTAGCAATAACTGGCAGTAGCACCATCAAAAATGGCGAAAATCCTGTGGCTAACGACACAAATCCAACTAAGTCTTGAATATAGCTAAACAGCAGCCCGAATAGTAAAGCAACAACAATACGTAGACCTAAACTGTGCGTGCGTAGCGAGCCAAAGACAAAGGAGCACGCGACGATCACCAGCGATAATATCGACAGCGGAGATAGCAGTTTTTGCCAAAACGCCAGCTCGTGAGTCAATGACCGCTTACCCTGCTGCTGCATAAACTGACGATGTGCGTATAGCTGGGTCAAGGACAAATCTTCGGCATCGCGGGTCAGCAGATACACCGATTCAGGCGCAAAAGGTAGACTCAAGGTATCTGTAGTAGCGAGCTGTTGACTGCTTTGAAAGCCTTGATTGATGGTCAGCCTCGTGATGTTATTGAGCTGCCAGTCATAGCGGTACTGCTCGTCTTTATTATCGCTTGTGCGCCCGACTAGTTGACGCCCTGTATACTGGCCGCCCTCAGCACGGATAGCAGTTTGTAGGTTGCCATTCTTATCCAAATGCCAACGCTTGACCTCACCGATATTGCCTTCGACATCAGCATAATCGATGTAGAGAATGTCACTGCCATTCGCTTGCAGTGTTGTCTCATCGTCTGCGCTGTTTACGTTTACACTACTAAAACTTGGCTGCATGGTCCAGTAGCCGCGCACTGAGGTAATCAGCGCGCTGCTGTCGTCATCATTAATCTCATCGGCCAGTTGGTTGCTCGTAGGTAATACAAACTGGTTAATAGACAACGCTAAGATGACGAATAATAAAGCCGGCTGGAGTACCCAGCCCACGATACGATAGACGCTGACGCCTGAGGCGCGCATGACCACAAGCTCGCTCTTATTAGCCAATAGTCCAAGACCCACCACAGCGCCAAGCAGCGCGCCCGTCGGAATGAACTGCTCTAAAAAGTAAGGCGAGCGATAAAAGATATATTTGAGCGCCTCGCCCATCGTATAGCTATCGCTGAGCGAATCAAGCTCAGACAAGTAAGAAAATAAAACCTGTAAGCCCCATAGCCCAAGTACCGCGGCGATAATCGCTAGCAAAGCGTTAAGCTTGACGTAACGGCCGAGCACTTTTAGTCGACTGGGTGGCTTTGCCAATGACAAGCCTTTATTTTTTGCGGCAAACAGTGAGGAGCGCATTATGAGGCTCCTGTATTTGAGTCATTTATAGAACCTAAATCGTCGTGCTTATCTTCGCTCAACCGAAAGCGCAGTCGATGCTGGATACGGCTGCCCCAATTCATATAAAGTGCTAACACCATAAACCCTACTATCAACCAAGCATAAGACCAAACGCTCACATTGCCTTTAGCGACAGCGTTTTTTAAAGAGATGATACCGAGCGCACAACTCACAAAGAGTAAGATGGCCGGAAATAATCGTAGCCAGCGTCCTTGACGCGGACGTACTTGCGCGAGCGGTACCGCAAGCATAGGCGCGATAATCATCAGCCAAGGCAGTGCTAAGCGGTAGCCAAGCTCGCCTTGGGCGGCGAGCCTAGCCTCGCTAGTACTGACCGCCATACTGCCTGTTGCCGCTTGCCATAAGGGAACGATCGCCTGTGTTTCGATATTGTCTTCGCTGACGACCTCTTCTTCGGACTCTGTCAAAGTGATACGGTAGCGATCAAAGCCGATCTGATTGTATTTTAGGCTACCAGCGCCGACTTCATAACGCCGTCCCTGAAACAGATCCAATTGAGTAACGCCGCCGGCACTGCTCTCTACTTGTTCTGCGCGGCGAGCCAAGGTAATCGTGTCTTTACTCGCAGTCCGGTTGGCGCTATCAATCAGCTCTTTTGGTAAATCCTCAACAGGCAAGCGCTCAACCAATTCGGACTCTTGGGCTGTCTGAGCTGACACACTTTGAGCGCCATTATTGGCAGGTTTTGCCGATTGTGTTTTGGGCTGTGTTTGAATCAGCACCACATCTTGCAGCTGGGTTTTATCGTCGCTCAGACTGCCCACATACAGATGATAATTACCGCTACTGATAAACTCTTTCGGGCGGATTAAATCAAAAGCACTAGTCAAAGCTTGCTGCTGCCAAATCGTCTCTGAGGAGCGTACTCCCCAAGGCTTGCCGACTATAGACAAAGCCGCCTCACCCACAAACAACGCCAAAATCAGTGGTGTTATCAGCCGAGCTAACTTCCCGCGTGAGACGCCGCTGGCATTAATCACCGCCATTTCTTGATCCACATAAAGCCTACCAAAAACGAGCATCAAACCGATAAAAAACGCCAAAGGTAAAATAAGCTCTAAAAAGTAAGGCAGATTATAGCCAATAATGGTGAATAATAAGCTGATATCTAAGTTGCCTTCAGCGGCAATCCCAAAATAACGTATCAGACGGCCACCGAGCATCATCACCACCAAAAACCCCAATACCAAAGCGGTCGTTGAGGCAACTTGACGGGTCATGTAGCGGCGTAATATCACAATTAGGACTCTTAAATAAGGGTTGGCATTTGCAAGGATAAGTGGTTATACATCCGTATCGTGCAAGCTCATAAGCGATCTTTTGGCTTTTTTATAGTTTTTGGTAAATATGGCAAAGCGAGTATAAGCGTCAAACGTAACTGCTAATGCTAGCATGTTTTTATAAAAAATGACGGTGAAAAGTGTGTAAAAGTACGATACGCTTTCTATCTAAACAGTCACAAATAACATTATCTAACCCTTACGGAACAGTCGCGCTGTCATCAATATGTTAGACTGTCATATAAGCTGTAGTAGGTTCACGACCTTCTTTGCTCAGCATTCTTGTTTTTCATAATTCCAATAAGGACAAAACTATATGAATATTAAGCTAACCGCACAACTGCCAAAAACGCATACCCAAAAAATACTAAAAAAAGAAGCCAAAGACAAAGACTCGAGCTGTTTAGTGGTCTTAGTCGATAATAACAAAAACATCTTGGCAAGCGACTCATTGACAGAGTATCAAGAGCGTATTGAGCAGTTGATGGCAGTCTCACATTTCAGTGGCAAAGCCTGCGAAACGGTCGCTGACTATGCCTTAGCTGGTGATAAAAAAACTACTAAAGCCAATCCGCTACAATTATTAATCGTTGGCGTAGGCGCCATAGATAAGCTCAACCACAGCGCACTACAAAAAATCGCTAAGACCATTTATCAGTCCACGCAAAAACGCGTCGCCTCCTTAACTATCGCGCTCGGCGATGCTCTACAAGAAAACGAGTTTAGCCAACTTGCTCTGAACCTGCTAGCAGCGACTTATCGCTTTGATAAATACAAATCAGAGCAAACCACGCCGGTATTAACTGATATCTACTTGCTCGCTGATAATAGCTTGCAGTCCGCTTTAGACTTCGCGCAGTCAGTGTTTGTCGGTCAAAGCTTGACTCGCGATGTCGCTAATGAGCCAGGTAACATCTGCTTCCCAGCTTATATGGCAGAGCAAGCGCAGGAGCTGGGCAAAAAATACTCTGATATCCTAAAAGTCACTGTATTAGGTGAAGAAGAGATGTCAGCGCTCGGTATGGAGTGCTTCTTAGCGGTCTCTAGAGGCTCAGTCCGCGAGGGCAAGTTGGTGATTATGGAATATCAAGGTAAGTCGAAATTTACCGCTAACCATTCAGCCAGTTATCGCGATAACGCTAGCAGCGCTGCCAAAGCTGGTCTAAAAGCGATTGCAGATAAGCTGCCTTTAAAAGCCAATACGAAAAAAGGCAGCAACAGTGATGCCCCTATTGTATTAGTCGGTAAGGGCGTCACCTTTGACTCCGGCGGTATCTCTATCAAGCCAGGCGCGGCGATGGATGAGATGAAATTTGATATGGGCGGCTCAGCGTCAGTCTTGGGTACTATCCAAGCGCTATGTGAAGCGCGTCTACCTATTAACGTCGTCGGCGCGCTCGCTTGTGCTGAAAACATGCCGTCAGGGGAAGCCACGCGTCCTGGTGATATCGTCAAAGCCATGAATGGCAAGTCAGTTGAGATCTTAAATACTGATGCTGAAGGCCGCTTGGTGCTAGCTGATACTCTATGCTATATCCAGCGCTATAATCCAAAAGCGATCATCGATGTGGCCACTTTGACTGGCGCTTGCGTCGTCGCTTTAGGTCACGTGCGCTCAGCGGTGTTTAGTAATGATGAAGACGTACTGTTCGAGCTTGAGAATGCTAGCGCTCAATCAGGTGATCTTATCTGGCACATGCCGTTAGATGATGAGTATCAGTCATTGCTTGACTCGCCTATCGCCGACATGCAAAATATCGGTGGTAAAGGTGCCGGCGCCGTCACTGCTGCTTGTTTCTTATCGCGCTTCGTAGAAGAAGGCCAAGCATGGGCACATTTGGACATTGCTGGTACCGCATGGAACTCTGGTAAAGAAAAAGCCGCTACCGGTCGCCCAGTCCCTCTATTTATGCAATATCTCAAAAACAGCGTCGATATGGCATAAACAGTGCTGTATGATCAGACACTTCATAAGGCTTAAGTACCAAACATGTCAAAACTAACCGTTAGTTTTTATGTCTTAAGCGCGAGTAAAGCCCAAGATTTCTTGGGCTTTATTTGTCAGCTCACTCAAACTGCCTTAAATAAGAGCACACAGTCGCTGGTTATTCTGTCGGATAATGAACAACTGCTGAGCGAGCTTGATGAAGCGTTATGGGCCTTTGATGCGGCAAGCTTTATTCCGCATCAGCGCTTAAGCGCTAGCAATAGTGAGGTGACGGCGAGTACTGATAAAAATTCTGCAGCGCCTGTGCTCTTAGCATCACAGCTGCCGCCAGATTTTAGCGGTATCGTCATCAACACCACTCCCCGCCCCATCAATGATTATATCCCGTCAACGAGCAACGCGCTGCCTAGCCGTCTGCTAGAGATTATCCTACCCGATGATGCTAGCGTCGCCCAAGGCCGTCATAAATATAAACACTACCAACAGCTTGATTATGAGCTCACTCATTTTAAAGTATAAAAGCTTTAACAGCCGCTAATCTTCACAAATAAAACCTTCTGTGTCATTAGTCGCTCTACTTCGAGCGCATCTAAAACATCTATATAGTTGATTATCATCTTAGCTATTGCGCTCTCGAGGTCGCAGAGCATTAGGTGAATATCACAAAAAATGCTACTATCTTTCGATTATTATAGGCTTTGTATTTTTTGATTATCGTTTATTAGAGGGATAAAGATGCGTTCATTGATAGCAATGTATCAACGGATAGGGTTAGTGCCGCTTATTATCGTCGGTCTGGTGCTGGGTGTGCTGATTGGCTGGCTGGCCCCTAGCGCTGGTATAGCTTTAGGAATATTAGGAACTTTATTTGTCGGCGCGCTCAAAGCCGTAGCACCTATACTCGTGTTTGTATTAGTATTAGCCGCTATCAGTAAGCAGCGCAGTGGTGATGAGGTCTACGTCAAACCTGTCCTTATCATGTATATGTTTGGCACTTTTTTGGCCGCATTGACTGCCGTTGGTGCCAGCTTCTTGTTCCCGATTGAGATGGTCCTAGTCAATGCCAATATCGAGCAAGTACCGCCTGCCAATCTAAAAGAGGTGCTAACCAACTTGCTCATGAGCCTAGTGGCCAATCCTGTCAATGCTGTAGCGAATGCCAACTATATTGGTATCTTAGCATGGGCGATTATTATCGGTTTTGCGCTGCGTCAAGCTGGTGATACTACGCGCGGTGTCGTAAGCGACTTTGCTGATGCGATATCACAAGTGGTCAAATGGGTCATTGCCCTCGCACCTTTTGGTATCTTAGGGTTGGTCGCCAATACTGTCGCTGAAACAGGCTTTGAGGCGCTAAAAGGCTATGCCAATATTTTGATGGTATTGGTTGGCTGTATGCTGTTTATCGCTCTAGTTGCTAACCCTTTAATTGTATTAGTCAAAACCGGCAAAAACCCTTATCCGCTAGTACTGACTTGCCTGCGTGAGTCTGGTATTACCGCCTTTTTTACCCGCTCATCAGCAGCTAATATTCCTGTGAATATGAACCTTGCTCACAAACTAGGTCTGCACGAAGATACTTATTCAGTCACCATTCCGCTCGGTGCTACTATCAACATGGCCGGTGCGGCGATTACCATTAATGTGCTCACCTTAGCTGCGGCGCACACTTTGGGTATTGAGGTCAGCTTTGCCTCCGCTTTACTGCTAAGCTTAGTGGCGACAGTCAGTGCTGGCGGCGCGTCGGGCGTACCTGGCGGCTCATTACTGCTCATTCCATTGGCCGCAAGTCTATTTAGCATTCCTAACGATATTGCGATGCAAGTGGTGGCCGTTGGTTTTATTATTGGCGTCATTCAAGACTCTGCGGAGACAGCGCTTAACTCGTCAACCGATATACTATTCACCGCTGCCGCCGATCCAAAATACGCCCGTTAGCGTATTAAGCTTTAACGACGTTTTAATCAAAACTCAAAGACAAAAAAAAGGGCACTCAGGTGCCCTTTTTATACTTTAAAACTTGTATGCAAGTCAGGTTTAAGCTTTCAATAGCTTACTTTAAGTGATCTACTTCGACCTCAATCACAGGCGTCTGCATCTCCAGCTGGCGTTTAAACTGACGCAGCTGCTCCACTTCATCTAACAGCTCAAGTATCAAGCCAATAGCCGGTACGCTCGCTTCAAAATCACGACTAAGACGTGAGGCACGGCGCACGGTGGTCAGCTGATAGCCAGTGAACTGCTGACTCTCAGGCACATCATACTCAATGATATTTTCTTCTATTAAGGCGATAACCCACTGCGGCTCTTGACCACAAGCAGACACTAATTCATCAAAACTCATAACTATGTCGGTTAATTCAGGCGAGTGTTTCATCATTATTATCCTCGTTTATGCTATATCTCTCATCATCTGTCTAACTTTAGCTCTCTTATGACCATTTTGCTCACTAGCGACTGATGCTAGTATGAGCAAAGGCTTGTTTTAGCTGCTCATAAGCTTGCTTAGCTTCGTCCGTGGTGACTTCTGGATTGACGATATTTAGGGTCAAGTATAAGTCTCCCGCTTGTTTTGCAGGGATACCCTTGCCCTTCAAACGCAGATTACTTCCTGATTTGCTATTGCTCGGAATAGTGACGCCGAGCTTACCTGCAGGAGTCGTGACATTGATTTTTTCGCCCAACGCCGCCTCCCACGGAGTGATATTCACCGTTTGGTAAACATTAGCGCCTTCCAAGCGAATATTATCGGCAGCAGTGATGGTGACTTTAAGGAATAGATCTCCGTTTTTTCCACCTCCGATACCGGCAGCGCCTTGCCCTGCTAGGCGGATTTGCTTGCCATCAGTGATGCCTTTAGGAATTTTAATCTTCAGGGTTTTATTCTCATAACCCACACTACCATTAGGCTGACGGACAGGGACATTTAACTTAATACTATAGTCGTCGCCGCTATAGACCGAAGCGAGATCGACACTGATCTCAGCATGCTGATCTTGGCCTTTGCTATCTTGGCCAAAACCACCACCGAACTGATCAAAACCACTTGGTCCACCAGCCGACTGGCCCGCAGAGCCGCGAGCACCGCGCCCAAAAGCTGAGAAGATATCATCGAAACGAAAACCGCCACCGCCAAAGGCTTCACCGTCACCGAACTGATCTTTGATATCTTCCCAGCGAAAGCCGCCTTGCGCGCCTGCCGACTGACCGCCAAATCCGCCAAAGCCACCAGCACCAGCTTGGCCCGCAAAAGGATTGTCTAGCATAGCGTCATATTCGCTACGCTTATCTTTATCCCTAAGTGTCTCGTAAGCGTTATTAATCTCAGCGATTTTATTATCTGCATCTGGATCGTCACTGACATCAGGGTGATATTGACGGACTAGTTTGCGATACTTTTTCTTAATATCGGCGTCTGAGGCGTCTTTTTTTACCCCTAAAATGTCATAGTAGTTTTTTTCTGCCATTATTTTTCCTTATCATTTTATTGAGAAAATTTTATTAAACGCTATAAAGTTAGAATCATCTGTTTCTATAATAAGACTTTTTTCTACAATATCAATTTTACTCAATGGCTACGACCTTTTTGGGGCTTTGTAATCAACAGCCTCGACACAGATTTTCAGGGTAGATTTAAGTTTGCCAGTTACATTGTATAGAAATCTTTAAGATATTAACTTTAGTTATGAATCAATAGCTTATAAGGTAACTGCAATTTGACTTGTCTTATTTTTTACACATCTGTAAGGATATAGCAAGCTTTATCCTGTAAAATACTGCAATGTTTACACTCATAGGGAGTGAAAATAATATAGGCAAGAGAATCTGTCTATTTTATAAATTACGTATAGGTGTTAAATGTCTTATTTAATCAAGTCTTTAGTTATCATGTTGTCATTAGCGCTGAGTACCACCGTTTTTGCTGGTAATACTAGCTATTATGGTAGTAAATTCCACGGTAAGCGTACCGCTAGTGGTAGTATTTTCAATATGAATGCCATGACCGCCGCACATAAAACCTTACCGTTCGGCACTAAAGTTAAGGTAACTAACCAAAAGACGAAGCAGAGTGTGATAGTTAAAATCACGGATAGAGGTCCTTTTACACCCGGCCGTATCTTAGATTTATCTAAAGGTGCTGCTAGTAAGATAAACTGTCAACTTTGTACGACGACTATGAAAGTACTCTCTTACGGTGATGGCAAATATCGTAGACAGTAACCAACCTGTCGCGCGAATGTTTTAAGTCTTAAGACCCAATCATATAAAAACCCCAATCGTATAAAAAAAGGAGAGCATTAGCTCTCCTTTTTTGTGTTCGCTCAAAGTTTTGAGCAGGCATTTTAATTAAACTTAGCTTCCATCTCTTCTAAGCTTGTCATCGCTACTAATAAGCTCTCCTCTTTATCGTTATGTTGCTGCTGTAGCGAAGCTTGCTTGTTAAGCAGCGCTATCAAGTCGGCTTTGCGGTGCGCTTCATAAAGCTCAGTATCGGCAAGCTCAGTCTCCAAGCTTGCTAGCTGCTCATCTAGCTTCGCCAATGCCTTTTCGGTATTTTCGATTTCTCGGCGTATAGGCGCGGTCAGTTTGCGCTGCTCAGCCGCCAACTTACGCTGCTCTTCTTTACTCAAAGTACTAGCAGGGTTTTTGGACGTCTGACTCTCAGCTTTAGTTGTCGCTGTAGCCTGTACTGACTCACTATGCTTAACCTCTTTATTTTTGGCTCTATTATCCGTTTCACGTGAAACCAACGTCATTTGCGCCTTTTTGTCTTTGGCTTGTTTATTGCTATTTTTATCCTGCGCGTTCTCTTGTTTGCGCTTCTCCGCTAGCCACTTGCCGTAATCACTAATATCGCCTGCGAACTCGTCGATCCGGCCGTCATGGACGAGATAGAGCTCATCACAGACGTTAGCAATCAGTTCGCGATCATGCGAGACGAGCACGACCGCGCCTTGAAACCCTTGTAGCGCTAAAGTCAAAGCTTGACGCATTTGCAAGTCCAAGTGGTTAGTCGGCTCATCGAGCACGAGCACGTTAGGACGCTGCCAAACGATTAATGCCAAGGTCAGGCGTGCGCGCTCACCGCCTGAGAACAGCTCGCTTGGGGTATCGATACGCTCGCCGCGAAAATCAAAACTGCCCAAAAACGAGCGCAATGTTGCATCAGAGGTCTTGCCCGCGAGGCGACGTAGCATCTGCATCGGTGTGGCGGCGGCGTCTAAAGCGTCCATTTGATGCTGATTAAAGTAGCCAAGCTTGAGAGTATCAGAGACTTGGTATGTGCCTGAGAGTACCTTTAACTCACCAACCAACGCTTTAATCAAAGTCGACTTACCCGCGCCATTCATACCGAGTAAGCCGAGACGCGTATCCGGGGTGACTTGTACGTTAGCATTATGTAGCAGCGGGATATCACTATAACCGATGTCAGCTTTGGTCATCTCAATCAGCGGCGTGCTCATGTGCGCCGGCTCATAGAACTTAAATGAAAAGGGGTTATCCGCCATCATCGGTGACAGCTCCGCCATGCGCTCAAGCTGCTTGATACGGCTTTGGGCTTGCTTAGCCTTGCTGGCTTTAGCACGGAAACGCCGGATAAAGTCATCTAAGTGCGCACGGGTTGCTTGCTGCTTCTCATAAGCTTGCTGCTGCTGCGCCATACGCTCGTGACGGGTGCGCACAAACTGCTGATAATTACCGGTGTAGAGAGTGATTTTTTGCTGTTCGACATGCAGAATATGATCGACAGTGGCATCCAAAAAAGTCTGATCATGCGAGATGACGATGACTAAACCTGTGAACTGATTAATCCAAGTCTCAAGCCATAAAATAGCATCTAAGTCTAAGTGGTTGGTCGGCTCATCGAGCAGCATCAGATCGGCACGGCTCATCAAGGTTTTGGCGAGGTTTAGACGCATGCGCCAGCCCCCTGAAAAGCCCTCTACCGGCTGCTCATGTTGGCTGGCTTTAAAACCAAGACCCGCCATAATTTGCGCCGCTTTGGTGGGCGTACGATAGCCATCTATCTCGTCGAACTGCTGATGCAAGATACCAATCTGCTCATCGCTAACATTGCTCAAATCACTCAACGCCTCATTGAGCTGATACCACTGCTCATCACCGCTTAGGACATAATCAATGGCCGTTTGACTACTTGCCCCCACTTCCTGCGCCATGTGTGCGACCTGCCAGCTCTCAGGAATGCTCACCTCGCCTTTATCGAGCGTCACTTCAGTATCGCCTACGCCCATTTGTGTCAACAGTAAGGCAAATAGCGTTGATTTACCGGTGCCGTTGTTACCCGTCAGCCCTATTTTGTGATTGGGGTGCAACTGGAAACTGGCGTCCGAGAAAAGCACTCGACCATCACGGCGAACACTAACGTCTTTAAATTCGATCATAAGGGGTTTTATCTCACAGGAGTTATAGCGACCACGGCACTTATTCGCTCAATTATTCGATCAGTAGCTGATTAAGTCGGTCGCTAGCAAGTCAATAGTTATAAGGGGCAATGATGAAAATTTACAGAAAAACAGGCCAAAGTCAGCCATAATTGGTGGCTATTATTTCAAACGACTGGCGGATAGGCAAACGATTAAACCATTATTTA
>OAOU01000216.1_pt1 | contig 10987 bp, 10 predicted proteins | sample 1470821 | NCBI WGS metagenome assembly OAOU01 (sample SAMEA3275579, study PRJEB22092) | marine metagenome | biome: ENVO:00000447 MARINE BIOME; feature: ENVO:00002042 SURFACE WATER; material: ENVO:00002010 SEAWATER | collected 2014-06-20T12:30:00+00 | depth 0 m
GACTCTTGCATTCTACTATAATTGGGGTATTAATCGGTTTGGTTGGTGGGTTTATTACAGGTTTACCATTCACAACGATGGCTGTTCTAGATGGAGGTTTATCAGGGCTGATGGGAGGCATGATGGGAGTGATGCTTGGAGATATGGTCGCATCCAATCTGCAGTCTATTCTTCTTGAATATATGTTTTGGCTGTTTATATGTTTTACACTTATCCTGATTTATCTTTTATATGATGTTATCACGCTCAAATTACCATTACTAATAAGAAGTCCAATACTTCTTACGATCACCCTCGTATTATTTTTTTTAGCTATTGGACAACTTAACGTTCCTAAAGAAGTGGGCAATGAAGAGGAGAGGACTAACTCACATACAATACATGAGGAAGGGAAAGAAGTATCAAATGCAAAGGGAGGTGTTGCTTCTTTTGACAACATAACAAGGGTAGTTGCTAGGGACTTTTCATATTCACCCAAAACCATACAAATTGAAGGCGGAAAACCTTTTACTCTCATTATGAAAAATATGGGCGACATTGAACATGATTTAGAACTAACCGCTGCAGATGGATCGGTTATTCATCTTCACGCCCTTCCAGGAGAAGAAAAGCAAAAACACCTTAACTTACCGGTTGGAACATATCAATTTGAATGTACGTTACCAGGACATAAGGAAGCTGGCATGCTTGGGAGTATGGTTGTTTCTAAATAAATATACAGCAACATCTAAACCTCTGCTCGTTTAAGGGGTTTATTTTTGCCATAAATGTAATAATATTTTATCCATTTCTGCACGGAATCTTCTCATTTGCAACGTATCCTTTAAAGTGAGTTAGTTTGATATTTAAAGGAGTGCAAATGAGATGTGCGGTTTTATTGGATATATACAAGACAAAAACGAAGAAATTAGTGAAATAGAGTACAACAACTTAATGAATATGAATCGAATCATTACTCATAGAGGACCTGACGATGAAGGTTATTACACTGATAACCACGTTCGATTCGGGTTTAGGCGTTTGAGCATTGTAGACTTACAAAGCGGTCATCAACCACTATCTTTTGAAGATCATCGTTACTGGATCATATTTAATGGTGAAATATACAACCATGTTGAAATTCGAAACCAATTAACTCAAGTTGGTCTAACATTCAAAACCAACTCAGATACAGAAGTCTTACTTGCTCTTTATGCTTATAAAAAAGAAAAGTGTTTAGAAGATTTAAGAGGAATGTTTTCGTTCGTTATATGGGACAAGCAGGATAAAGAGTTATTTAGTGCAAGAGATCGATTCGGAATCAAACCGTTATACATGATGCAAAAAAATGAAAAAGTTTATTTCGCATCAGAACAAAAAAGTTTATTCATGGAATATAATGACAATCAAGTGAACCGAGAATCGCTACATCATTACTTATCGTTTCAATACGTTCCAGAGCCTGAAACGATGTTACTAGACGTTCATAAAGTTCAGCCTGGCCACTATATTAGAAAGAAAGTAGGTCAACCGTTAGAGGTAATATCTTACTGGGAACCTGAATTTCACGTTTCCACTACAGACGCACAAACACAAATGAAACAAATAAAGAAAAGCTTGCATCAATCAGTTAAGGCTCATATGAGAAGTGACGTTCCAGTAGGTGCGTTCCTTTCTGGTGGAATCGATTCAACAAGTATTGTTGCAATTGCAAAAGAGTTTAATCCTTCTATCAAAACGTTTACCGTTGGTTTTGAAAGAGAAGGCTACAGTGAGATCGATGTGGCGAAAGAAACGGCTGAGGCGTTAGGTGTTGAAAATATTCACTACAAAATTACCCCAGAAGATTTCATTAACGAACTACCCAGAATTATTTGGCATATGGATGATCCCGTTGCAGATCCAGCAGCTATTCCTCTTTACTTTGTAGCAAGGGAAGCAAGTAAACATGTGAAAGTTGTTCTTTCGGGTGAGGGCGCAGATGAATTGTTTGGAGGTTATAACATCTATCGAGAGCCTCAATCGTTAAATTCCTTTAATTATCTTCCAGCTCAAGCGAAAACGATGTTGACCTCATTCGCAAATATGCTCCCTGAAGGCACAAAAGGGAAAAGCTTTATTGAAAGGGGTTGTACAGCAATTGAAGATCGGTACCTTGGTAACGCAAAAATTTATAACGAACAAGAGAAAAGAAAAATACTAAAGCAATATGAATCTAAGTTTGATTTCAGAAAAGTCACTGAGCCATTTTACCAAAAGGCAAAGAATTATGATGATGTGAAGAAAATGCAGTATATCGACATCTGTACCTGGATGAGAGGCGATATTCTCGTTAAAGCTGATAAAATGACCATGGCTCATTCGCTGGAATTAAGGGTTCCATTTCTTGATAAAGAAGTGTTTACGATCGCCTCTCAATTATCGACGACTCATAATATCTCGAATAATACGACAAAATATTTATTACGCCAAGCTATGAAAGAAGTAATCCCTTCACACGTTCTGAATAGGAAGAAATTAGGTTTTCCTGTTCCGATTAGACACTGGCTTAAAGACGAGCTCTATCCATGGGCATATCAATTGATTTCAGAAAGCCAAACGGATTATTTATTGAACAAAGCTGAGATATTCAAACTGCTTGAAGAGCATCGAACTGGACAGAAGGATTACAGCCGTAAAATCTGGACTACGCTCGTGTTCATAATATGGCATCAGTTGTTTAGGGAAAATAAAGAAGTAAATCCAATGAAAGGTTTTCACAGGTATAAACAAGGAGTCGACGATACAGTTGAATTACAAAATGCATAGTTTTTACGGTGTTCTATGCAGTGAGAATATTCATTCGTTAGAGTTAGTTGTATTTTCGTTACCTAGTAAATTGTTATCATCATCATTTTTTTCGAAATGCCGGTTAAGATTATTCATTTCAGGAAAAATACTAAAGTAACCGTAAGAAGGAACTTGATGATATCTCCAAGGTTTTAATACAGCAAAAGCTCCAAAACCTATTATCATAAATAGGGATTTGGAGCTTTTATGTTTATGCTTATTTAGATGACGCTCACAAATTTATAGGAGGATTTTCTGATTCTCAGTAAAGTGACCAATCTCTCTATTCAAGGATTAGCAAAGGGGATCCAATGTTAACGACCGTTTTTTTATTGGCCATGTCCGTTTGTGTAGACAGCTGTAAGTTGGTTTTTTTATCGTTAGCAATAACATAACTACTAATTTCGTTTGTATAACCATCATATATCATTTGACTATTGTCTTTATATCTGTTCAAGATGTTCCCTTCTAATGATTGGAATGTATCTTCTAAGTATTTAGTTTGCTTAGTTTGGGACATCAATTGATTTAGTTCTATAGCTATAGAAAAATTAAGGCTTGGATTGATATTCATGGTTTGCAATGTACGCGTTAGAAAAACCCATTCGTTTTGAAAATCATCTCGTTTACTTCCTGATATATTTATCAAAAGATACCCGGTATACTTTCCAGGGAATTTAAGAGCATTCATTTCTTTTGCTACCCACTTCACCTGAACTTTTGTTGAATCTGAGAATCTTTTTTCTCCATAATATTCAATAACATTATGTTGGCTTGGATGAAAGACAGGAAGAAGTTCCACGTCAAAAGCTTCTTGAAAGGTTTTTCTCATGGATCGAAACTTTTTTTCACTCATGTACTCGGAAACTTCACTAGAATGAGCTAATTTAAATTCGGTAACAGTACCACTAAAACTCTCTATATCATTGATGAAAGATAGAGGATATTCATTGGAAGGCTGATTAAATAAATTTTCAAAGTTGAATAAAAATAGGAATGAGCTCAAATAGCTAATAATAAGTAGAGTGTTTTTTATTCTCCTGTATCTCATTAACTTCCCCTCCCAACTATTAATCTATTATTAACCAATTAAAGCCGATTAATTCAGTTACAGGCGTTTTCATTTAATGAGTTAAAAATCGTGAAATCAACAATACAAGCTAAAAAAGCCATTTTTATAAATGTACAATATCTGCATACTATAAGGGAATGATTTGTAAACGACGATGAAGAGGTGAGGAAATTGTCTAATTATAAGGAGAATAGTCTTATATCACTAGGGGCAATTGGTTTAGGAACGGGAGTGATGATTAGTGCAGGTATTTTTGCATTATTGGGTCAAGTAGCAGAGCTTGCGGGAATGTGGTTTCCATTTATATTTATTGTCGGAGGCATTGTCACAGGGTTTAGCGCTTATTCTTATGTGAAAATGAGCAACGAATTTCCATCAGCTGGGGGAATTGGTATAAGGTGCGTTAACCGCTTCAGCATCACTGTTGATGGCCATATCAATGGTCATAAATCAAAGTTTAGTTGCGAGAACAATCGGAACATATACGTTGCAGATTTTTCAAATTGATCAATAGAGTGTTCTAGTCCCATTATTGGGTGTTGGGCTTTTGGTCTTTGCTTTTATCGTTAATATTTCAGGTAATAGTTTTATTCAAACCTTTACTTCAATTGTTTCACTTTTGAAGATCATCATGGGGTTAGTCATTTTTGCAATAGGAGGATTATGGGTAGCAGGTTTTTCGATATCGCCGGCCAAGGGTGGTAGTGGCACTCAGGAGTAGTTTGAATCAGCTCTCTTTGTTATTTGGATTTAGAATTAGTTTTCTCATAATAGATGACATTAATCGTTCCTGGCTATCGACCTTCATCCCTGCCTGTTCAATGTTATCAATCGTTTTACGGTTGATATTGGCACCGACAATATGTAAGCCGATCGGGTTTAAGATATCCATCGCTTTCCCAATGACTTCGTTATCGCTTCGCATATTTTCAAGCATGATGACTTTCCCTTCATGCTTTGTCACGCGGCGGATTTCTTTAAGACCTTGCATTGGATCAGGTACAGAGCAAAAGACGCACGTAGAAACTACTGTATCAAACGTAAAGTCTGGAAAATCAATATTCTGGGCATCCATTTCAATCAAATCAACAGATAGGGACAGGTGGTGAGCTTTTTCTCTTGCTTTTTGCAGCATTGCTGGACTGAAATCAATTCCAGTTACATGCACATGATCAGGGTAATACCTTAAGTTAGCTCCTGTCCCAACACCAATTTCTAGTACTTTTCCATGGGCATGATGAAGCAGATCTTTTCGCCATTTTTCACGAATCTTTTTGTCCATCACGTCAAAGACAACAGAAATACGATTGTATCTTTTCTTGATCGTTTTAGTTTGTTTAGTATTCATCCGCTGCCTCCTTTTTTGTTATTGTATAACAATTTTTCAAATGAAATTAAGATAAGGTTATATATCTTTTTTTTACCCTAAGAGTTTGCGCCTGAAAATGATCAAACTATCCCTTGTTATCCTCTAGAAGCAGCAAAAGCTGGCGAATCGCCAGCTTTTGCACTTATTTTATCCAGTGATTTCTCCGTCCCATTCCTGCATGCCACCTTGCAAGGTTTTCGCATTAAAGCCGTGTTCATTTAAAATATCAGCTGCTTTTTCGCCTCGCTTACCGGAAGCACATACGGTGATATATTCTTTAGTCTTGTCAAGTTGTCCCATTTTATCTTTTACTAGATTTAAAGGAAGATGATTTGCATTCGGAATTATTCCCTCTGCCACTTCATCTTCAGTTCTTACATCGAGCACTTCTACATTTTCCTGATTGCGTTTCTCATCAGCAACCTTAGGACTGACTTTTGTCGCCATTTTAATACCTCCTGATAGTTGATAATATTTTACATAATAGGTATACCTCATTGGGTATGTTCAGAAACGTCTTTTTTTTAATTATTGAAAAGAGGCTACACGAATGTATCTACAATATTTTTTTAAATTCTTGCAATGATTTATATTACGAATGTGCTGTAGAGTTTGAAAACTAGGAGGTTTTAGTAGCACATTCCACACGTAAAGGTATTTTTAGGAAAGTTAAAATTTGACAAATACTGAGTGGTGCCAGGCACTATTGCTAATGCTGCTGGATGCTACCCCCCCCTATGGTATAATTTTCTATAGGGGGGTTACGAAATAATGGACGAGGTGCGTAAACTGCATACTCTTAGTTATCCTTTTATCCCCTCAAAACTTTTTTCATATTGGTAAATTCCAACTCTGAAATTTCACCTTTTGCATAACGTTCTTCTAATGTTTCGATTCCTTTATTATATTTTGTAGTCTGCCTTGTTGATCCTTTTACTAAAGTAACAATGAAATAAACCACTCCGACCAGAATCGCTAGTTGCAGGATCATCCAGATCCATCCCATCCCTCCAAATCCGCCCATCATTCCACCATATCCACCCATCATTTTGACTCACTCCTTATCGTTTAGTGAAGTTGTAATAATGCCAGACTCTCCGGATGCGATTTATATAAATTGGTATCAACCCCCTTCAGTTCATAATAATTAGTGATAACTGGAAAGAAGTGATTATTGATATTTTCAATCACAGTTTAACAGTAAAATTGTTAAATTACTGTGAGATATATCATATTTAATAATGGGAAATAACGTACTACTATGATAAACACTATCATAATAAATCATATGAAGATGGTATCCTATAAGGCTAGTTCATAGTTACAACGATATTAATTTCTTGACTCCTATTATTTAGCTTTGTAAGTTCGATTCAATTTTAATGTAAGGCTATGTTAATGAACGTTGTTGATTTTCGGCTCATTTACGCCCTTATGTCGGCTAATCGCAGAGCGTAAATGAGTCAAAACTCCACCCCATTAAAGAACATTAATAACTGTTAACGCAAGCAGGTAAATCGTCTTTTGTTGTCTCCGGATGGCAATGAGCTTCTGGGTCTTCTTTAGGATTCACTTTTTGAATAATCCATTTGTCTCGACTAAATTGAACAGTAAGGACGATTGCTCTAAACCCAATATCAAGTCCTATCGCAATCCATACTCCCATTAAACCCATGCCTAATTTAATTCCTAATAAGTAAACAAATAATGTTCGGATAGCCCACATTCCAATTCCGGTTAAGTACATTGGGAATTTAGTATTATTTGCTCCCTGAAAAGCACCAGTTAGAATTAACACAACTGCAAGAAATGGTTGAAAAACGCCAGAAACTTTTAGGGCAGTCCCTATATTGCTAGTAACATTTGGATCTTCAGAAAAGAACGTACCGGCCCATTCTCCTGCAATAAATAGAACACCACCGAATAACGTCATCACCCCGATAGCTAGATACAAACTAAGTTTTGCATACTGCTTCGCTTCCTTTAGGCGACCTGCACCGATTTGTTGGCCAACGAGGATCGTTGCTGCAGTGGAGAATCCATATCCCATCATATAGGAAAAGACTTCGATGTTTCCTGCAATTTGGTGTGCAGCAAACACGTTTGTTCCGAGAGTAACTACAAATCCGAAATATATAATTTGGCCAGCCCGCATGATCAATCGTTCACCCGCAGCAGGGCTACCTAATACCATCAATTCTTTTAAATGGACGGAATCAGGTTTCCAGTACTCTTTTTTGAATTTTAGAAGCTCGGATCTTTGTGTATACAGTAGGAGACCTATCGCGCCAATCATCCTCGCTACAACTGTGGCAACTGCAGCACCAGTTAATCCGTATGCAGGAATGAACCAGAGACCGAAAATTAAGATATAATCTAATCCTACATTAATTCCGTTAATGAAGATGCTGACTTTCATTGGAGATTTCGTATCTCCAGCCCCTCTTAGTATCGCACTGATGACAAACATTAATGACATAAAAACAGATGGAATAGCAACGATTCGAAAGTATGTAGCTCCAGCATCGAGGACATTTTCTTCAATACCCATCAATTTAAGTAGAGGTTCAGCAAACAACAAAGTAATAATTCCAGTCAGAAGTCCGAATGCGACTGCGATAATAATCGACTGCTGAGCAATATGTCTCGCTTTTTCCACCTTATTTGCTCCAATGAAATTTGCGATATAGACGTTAGCTGCTACGCCAAGAGCCATAAATAATGCAAAATAAATAGCGAGTAGGGCATTCGACACCCCAACGGCTGATACTTCGATCAAGCCTAACTTCGATACGAAATAGGTATCAACAAACCCAAGTATCGTTTGAAAGAAGTTCTCAATAATCGCTGGGAAAGCGAGTAGTAAAATGACCTTCACTTTTTGTCCATTCGTAACGGTATTGTTTCTGTCGATTCCTTCCGTATTACTCATCATTACCATCGTTTCTGCAGCCCCTTTTCAGTATTGTAACGTTTATAATTCCCCTCAAATTATCGAGAAACTGTGCATAAAACATGAAATATAGAATATATCCAATTTTTTTCAATTCCATGTTTTAATTTAATATTTTCAGGCAAAATATCAATGTGTAAACAAAAACCAAGGAGGAATTTGATATGTCACACGAAAAATATGGATCCATTATTGAAACTCTTCATGAATGCATGACGGCTTGTAACCATTGTTACGATTCTTGTTTAAAAGAAGAAGATATTAAGATGATGGCTGATTGTATTCGTCTCGATCGAGAATGTGCAGACATTTGCGGCTTTCTTGAACAAGCACTAGTAAGAGGTACACCATTTGCCGCGGAGCTTGCTCAAGCTTGTGCAGCGATTTGTGAAGCATGCAGTAATGAGTGTAAGAAACATGATCACAAGCATTGCCAGGAATGCGCAGACGCTTGTTTCAAATGTGCGGAAGAGTGTAAAAAATTAGTAGCATAATAAAACCACGTACTTAAACAGAAGCTACAACGACCATTCATGGTCGTTGTAGCTTTTTTTGTATGCTATTCGACGTTATTATTAGGTAAAATAGTTGGTTTAAGCGTGATGCACAAATTCTCGATATACTATTGGTAAGATAAATGGTAAAAGGGGTTAACTATGCGATTCAAACGAAAGAATAAATTAGCGACAAAGCTAGGATTTTTATTTCTAACGAGCATTATTCTTTTAGAAGGTATTCTATTTGTTGTCTTATATTTTGGTTTTCTAAATCAAAGAGTAATGGTAGAGACTGATTCATTGATTGCACGTGGAAATAGTCACCGAGATGTTTTAGAGAAGCATTTCGACGAAGCTACGAGAGGTCATGTTGCATTGATGGAATCTGAAGCTGAGACACAGGTTGTTATTACCGATGCTACAAACAAGATTCTAGATCATTCCAATCCGATCACAACAGAAATTAAATCAATCATTCATTCCGTTGATCAAACCACAGTTGATGGCGGAATTGTTGAGGGGGATTGGGTCAGAGCACCATATGTTTCCACGGTGTCTCCAGTGAAAATTAATGGGGATCCTGTAGGTTATGTGTACATGTTCCTTGATACAGAGGGGATAAGAGATATACGTGATAAATTGACCGTTCAATTTATCATTGTAACCGGGTTAGCGCTATTTCTAACCGTAATCACTATTATTTACTTGTCACGGATTATTACAAAACCCCTAATACATATGAAGGAAGCAACTCAGAAGATGAGTAACGGAGAGCATGATGTCTATTTAATTGAGGATCGGAACGATGAATTAGGAGAACTAGCCAGGGCCATTCAAACATTATCAAATGACTTACTTCGTTTAAAGAACGAACGGAGTGATTTTCTTGCAAGTATTTCTCATGAATTACGAACACCGTTAACATATTTAAATGGCTATGCCGATATTGCGAAACGGGATAATCTAACGTCAAAGGAAAGAAACCGTTACCTTACGATTATTAAAGAGGAATCTGGAAACCTCACAAACCTTGTAAAAGACTTATTCGATATGGCGAAAATGGACCAAAAAGGATTCGTAATCGAACGCGAGAAAATTGAGCTTTGCTCTCTCATTAATCAAGTCAGAGAAAAAGTAATGCCAGCATTCGAAAACAAAGAGATAAACTTGTTTACCTCCTGTCAAAAAGAAATAATCATTACGCTTGATCCCGAAAGGTTTTCTCAAGTATTACTTAATCTCTTAGATAATGCACTTCATTACTCTGAAAAAGGAAAAAGTGTCCGTATTGAAGCCGTCCAAGTAAAGAAGAATCTCCAAGTAGAAGTTATCGATGAAGGCGAAGGTATCCCTAAGAAAGATCTTCCATATATTTTTGGGCGTCTCTATCGAGTAGATAAATCCCGATCCCGAAAGTACGGAGGATCAGGACTGGGACTTTCAATCGCAAAGGAAATTATAGAAAAGCATGAAGGAACAATCTCTGCTACAAGCGAGGTCGGCAAAGGCACAACCATCAAAATTGTCATTCCAGGAGTTGAATAATATGAAACGAGTTTTAATCGTCGATGATGAAGAACGAATGGTAGAATTAATTGCATTATTTTTGAAGCCAAATGGATATATCACTTACAAAGTAAATTCAGGTCTAGAAGCGTTAGACGTGATAAAGGAGCACAAAATCGACCTTGTATTATTGGATGTGATGATGCCTGAAATGGATGGATGGACAACATGCAAGGAAATTCGAACTATATCGGATGTTCCAATCATCATGCTGACGGCAAGGGATCAGTCGAATGATATCGTCAAAGGACTGAAGCTTGGAGCAGATGACTATATTACGAAGCCATTCGATGAAGATGTTCTTCTAGCACGAATCGAAGCTGTTTCCAGAAGATTATATTCAGCGAATGAAACCATACTCGTTGTTAAAGGGTTGACCTGGGATAAGAACAAGCATACAGTTTCTTATCAAGGGAAAACGATAACAATAACGCCAATCGAATTTAATCTTCTTGGGCTTTTCTTGAAGAACCCTGATCGAGTCTTCAGTAGAGAGCACCTCATTCAATTGATATGGGGATTCGAGTCCAGTACAGAAGGCCGTACTATCGATTCCCATATACGAAATCTTAGAGAGAAATGTCGTCAATCTGGATTTCAAATAGAAGAGCATTTAAAAACGATTTGGGGCGTCGGCTATAAGTGGAAGAATTGAGTTAGACTGTGAGAAATACGAAGCGATTCTATTGAGCATACTTATACATCATTCCAAATAGCTGTCG
>OAOU01000219.1_pt1 | contig 10916 bp, 7 predicted proteins | sample 1470821 | NCBI WGS metagenome assembly OAOU01 (sample SAMEA3275579, study PRJEB22092) | marine metagenome | biome: ENVO:00000447 MARINE BIOME; feature: ENVO:00002042 SURFACE WATER; material: ENVO:00002010 SEAWATER | collected 2014-06-20T12:30:00+00 | depth 0 m
TTCTAAAATTTAGTATAGCTTACTTCAGTACATAATTTGTATGAATATATAATAAGCGCTAGGCGAAATTCAGCGCCACCCTAATGTCGGGTGGCGTCCTCTTTCGCGGTTTTGATAGAGAAACCAAACTTTTCTCTTACGTGCTTAAATTTGCTTTTCTGTAACAGGCGGTGTCTATTTCTGAACGCTCTGAATGAGCTGCTTTTTTTACTTTTGGCTGACCCAGTCCCTTTCCGATTAGATTTTTCATCGTCTTTAGTGCCGTCGTGATCTTTATTTAAATCGACCGCACCATGGTCATTACCATTATGGTCATCACTGTTATTGCTGGCAAAGGCATCCGTGTCATCAGACGGCTGCCCGTCTGTCGTCTCTTCTATTGATTCAGCAACGTCATCTTCAACGCCACTTTCCCTATGATGCTCAAGCTCCGCTTGATTAACAATAAGCTGCTGCGTTGGTAGCGCGTGCTCGACCTTATATTTAGCCACTTGATTTAATATATCGACAAATAAAACGTTTTGTTTGTCATAAAACTCAGTAATACCATTAGCATTAATGTAAGCCTGCAATTGAATGACATAGCAGTCTTGTCGCAGCTCTAAGATATTGACTTGATTCCATTCTTGGTTGGTTAAATAGTGCTCATTGATAAACTCATCTAAGTCTTTTACCATCTTGAAGACCACGTCAATATCCGCGGTACGCTTAAGATACAACTGATGAAAAAAGCGGAACATGTCACGAGAAGTAAAATTCTCAATCTGCATCGATGAAAAATCACCATTTGGTACAGTGACAATAGTACGTGACAATGTGCGCACACGCGATGAGCGAATACCAATATCAATAACCGTCCCTTCATAAGTACCAAACTTACAATAATCCCCTATCCGTACTGGTGAGTCTGCCACTACAACGACACTACCAACAAGGTTTTCAATGGTCTTTTGTGCACCAAGTGCTAACGCCAAACCACCCACACCCAAGGCTGCAATACCCGTCGTCAAGTCAAAACCTAAATTACCAAAGATCACAATGACAGCAAATATTAACAGTAAGGCTTTGACGACCTTGCGTAGCAGCCCCAAAATTGAGACTCGCTCTGTATAGTTTTTCTTGTAGCTTAAATTGACCGCTCGCGTAAATATGGCGTCGATGACCCGAAGAAGCAGCCAAGTTAAGGCAAGCCAAGACGCAATCTCAGTAAAGCGGTTGATGGGCTCACGCAGCGTCACTGACACGCCAGCATAAACCATCACCTCAGACAGTATCAGGGCCATAATAACCACAGCCAATGGCAGTATGACCTTGTCTGGTAATGGTAAGGGCACACCGCGTACGCGTGGATAGGCAATTCGCAATAGATGGTACAGTAGCCACACCATAATATACGTGAACACAAAGCTACTGACGATCATGGTTAGTGCCGCCACTAAGTCAGCCATTTGATAGCCAAAGAGCTTTTTCCCTTCTAGTGACTCAAAGGTGTAACGAGACACCAAGGTTGGTTCCGTATTTTCTATCACTTCTGGTATTGAGCTGAGCGTATCAGTCGAAAACTGCCAGTACTGCTCACCTTGGTCAGACACCACTCTTTCAAGTAGCAGTGGCACGCTTTTTTCCCCGACATTAATGACCCCAACATTCTCTTGACTGGGTGGTAATTGGTCGGTTAGATTGCCGTCAGGCGTGTTGTTAATCTGCAAATCCTGCTGAAAGCGGCCACCGGCATCCAGCGCTTGCTTAAACTGCCTTACAATGGTGGTCGGATTATCAGACTTTGATAAGTTTAGATAATTACTCGCCAACAAATAGTCATTTTCGCCCAGTGCACTGATAAACCCCTGTACCGTGTGCCGCGGTGTGTCTCGCCCAAACGAATCTGGTAACGGTGTACTTACCGACTCTTCACTGCTGCTACCCCCGATCCCAAGTGCGCCAGGTTCAGCAGCAGAGGCCGGATTAGGTAATAGCAGACTTGCTAACATCGCGAGCAAAAACACCATTACCATTAAGGGCGTTTTGATGCTTGGATATGGAGGAGACAACTCAGTGTTCAGAATCAGATTACGCTCAATAGACAAAACAAACCTCTTAATTTGATAAGTACTACAACCCAAATAGATAAAAACTGTGACTATAATAGCAATTATTTCTAACAGCAGTACTTTTGATTATGGGTTTTTATAACCGTTTATATCATCGTCCACATAGTCATGTGTGGGCTACTTTATATCCTCATTTGTCATGGCCACCTCACCCTATTGCCAATATACAACGCTTATACTGGATAATACTTGCCTTCAAATACTCAAAAGCCATGCATCATGAAGACCCCTCAGCTTAGCGTGAAGAAACATTAGGTTAAAGTGGTTTATAAATGAAGCACTTTTATAGATAATGGCGACGTATAATTTGCTTATTACATTTTGTAATTTTTAGCTGCTCAACTCTCGCTTCTGTAATGTCTTTATTTGATTAATTTGGAATTAAACATGGTTTTATCACGTTCGTCTTCGGCCACTTATCTTCGGTTGTGTATTCTAAGCGCGCTTGGGGTCTGTGCCGTTAGTGCTACAGCTGCCACTACTGATATAGAGGTTGTCAACGTTAAGGAGTTACCACAGGTTGAGCTTGATGAAATTTTTGTGACCGCAACACGTACGCCTACCAAAACCAGGAATGTTATCGCTCAAACACGCGTGATTGATAGCGAAGAGTTACAACATTATCAAGGGCAAACCGTACTTGACGTGATTTCTCGTCAACCGGGATTTAGCCATTTTTCTAATGGCGGTACGGGGACTACTAATAACTTGTATATTCGTGGTTATGACAAAAGACAAACCTTGGTACTGGTGGATGGCATACGCTATAGCTCTGTTGATGATGGCGGTGCAGCTTTAAATTTATTGCCTACTGAGCAAGTTGAACGTATTGAAGTTTTATATGGTGCATCCGGCTCAAGCATGTATGGAGCCGACGCTATGGGCGGTGTCATTCAGATATTTACTAAAGGTTCTAATATTGAGAAAAATCAATTTTCTGTCACTGTAGGAGCTGGTTCTCACGACCATTACCTATACGGCGCCACTGCACAGTTCAGAAACAAACAAGGTACGAGTTTGAGTCTATCTGCCAGCCGTAATGAAACCAAGGGCTTTAGTGCCGTTTCTCCCGATGGTTATGGTTACAACAAAGACGATGATGGATTTAAAAGCAATAACTATAGTTTAAACCTCAATCAGAGAGTCAATGACGTAGTAACGGTAGGTATGAGTGGCTTATATGCTGAGTCAACAACGGATATTGATTCAGCGGATCAATATAACTGGCAGCCTCCTTATGAAAAGCTTGAATCAGCCCTACCTGACGCTTATGCAGACCAAAAAAATGGAGTTGCTAATGCGTATGTCCAATACAAAGATTTTGAAAAAACAGCTAAGCTAACTTATGGATATAGTGTTGCTGACTCTTCTACCTATGAATATGAATCTAGTATAGGCAATCCAGATAAATATGATACGACTCAACAGCAAATTAATTTAACTGGTGATTATAAGTTACCTTTCGGTACTGCTGTTTATGGTGTTGAGCACTTAAAGCAAAAGTTAGACTCAAGTATCTATGAAGCTGATGACCGTAAAGTGACTGGTGGTTATCTAGGATACCTCCTATCTAAAGACAACATAGATGCTCAGGTGAATGTTAGACATGATGATTATTCTGATTTTGACAGTGAAACCACTTATAACTTAGGCGCCGCTTATCGCTTTACTCCTGAATTACGGGTTGGGGCAAATTATGCGACAGGTTATCGCGCGCCTTCTTTTACCCAATTATTTGGTCCCACCAGCTGGGGTGGTAATCCAAACCTCAGTCCTGAGACCAGTGATAACTACGAAGCTTTTATTGAGTATGATACTTTACTGCAATCTACTCGTTTAACTGGCTACAACAATAAAGTTGAAAATCTTATTGCTAGCGATGGCATTAATACCACTGACTATCCTTACGGTAAAAACATCAATATTGATAAATCCAAGATTAAAGGGATTACCCTAACCTCTGACTGGAATATTGATAACTACCTATTTGGCTTAAGTTATGATTATCAAAAAGCGAAAGATGATAGTGGTAAAGCGAATGATGGCAACGACTTACCCATTCGTCCCGAACATAAAGGCCTAGCTTATATTGGTTACCAGTTATCAGATATAGATATTCGTGCTGAATATCAGTATGTCGATGATTATTATTACAACGCTACCAATACTATAAAAGTCGACAGCTATAATTTAGTAAATATCAGTGGCAACTATCAATTAACACCTAATTTGTCTATGTCAGCACGTCTAAATAACGTGTTTAATGAAAAGTATGTGACCGCACCAGGTTACAACACTGACGGCACTAACTTCTTTACCTCACTCACTTATAATTGGTTTTAATCTTTGAATTCATAAAAGCCAATAACAGTGAAGAATAATCAAGGTCATCAATCGATGGCCTTTTTAATGGTTATTAAAATCGCAACTGCCTATCCGAGCATGGCCTATCATTTACACTATCCAATAGGTGACAATCTCGGCCTCATCTATTACAATAACGACCTCCGAGAGGTGTTGCGCCATAAGTATGAATAGCGGTATTCATGTTCGAAGACCCACTATTTTTTCCTTATGTTAGGCTCGGTTAACTGTTAGTGGCCCTTCTTTGGTCATTCACAGCGCAAATAACGGCACCTGCGTTTTTATTCTTTTTATCATAACTCAACCACTGATAGGAGCATATTATGGACGCAGTGTCTAACACCCCATCTGCCCATACGATCGACCCCTCTTTCACTGACTATAAAGTCGCTGACATCAGCCTTGCTGATTACGGCCGCCGTGAAATCACCCTTGCTGAAGCCGAAATGCCTGCCCTAATGGGCTTGCGTCGTCGCTACGAAGCCGACCAGCCGCTTAAAGGCGCGAAAATCGCTGGCTGTATCCACATGACCATCCAAACTGCGGTCCTTATCGAGACACTCGTCGCGCTAGGTGCTGAAGTACGCTGGACTTCATGTAACATCTTCTCAACCCAAGACCATGCTGCTGCTGCGATTGCTGCTGCTGGTATCTCTGTCTATGCTTGGAAAGGCGAAACAGAAGAAGAGTATGAATGGTGCCTACGCCAGCAAGTACACGTTGGCGGCGAAGCATCAGGTCAGCTTTGGGATGCCAACTTAATTTTGGATGACGGTGGTGATTTGACCGCGCTGATTCATGATGAGTATGCTGAGCTTCTTGACAACATCCATGGTATTTCAGAAGAGACCACCACTGGTGTCCACCGTCTGGTTGAGATGTTGAACAAAGGCACGCTAAAAGTGCCAGCCATCAACGTCAATGATGCCGTTACCAAATCTAAAAATGACAATAAATATGGCTGCCGTCATAGCTTAAACGATGCCATCAAACGTGCGACTGATATGTTCCTTGGTGGTCGCCGTGCTTTGGTTATCGGTTATGGGGATGTGGGCAAAGGCTCTACGCAAAGCTTACGTCAAGAAGGCATGATTGTACGGGTTTCAGAAGTCGATCCTATCTGTGCGATGCAGGCTTGTATGGATGGTTTTGAGGTCGTGTCTCCTTACGTCAATGGCGACAATACGGGCGGCGCAGACAATATCAATACCCAGCTACTCGAAAACACTGACATGATCGTCACCACGACGGGTAACTATCATGTTTGCGACAGACATATGCTAGCGGCGTTGAAGCCTGGCGCAGTGGTTTGTAACATCGGTCACTTTGATACCGAAATCGATACCCAATTTATGCGTGACAACTGGCGCTGGGTTGAGATCAAGCCACAAGTTCATCAAATCTTCCGCTCAGATGATGAAAATGACTATTTGATCTTGCTTGCTGAAGGTCGTTTGGTGAATCTAGGTAATGCGACTGGTCACCCATCACGCGTGATGGACGGCTCATTTGCCAACCAAGTATTGGCACAAATGTACTTGTTCGAAGAAAAATTCGCTGACCTGCCAGTTGATGAACGCTTTGATAACTTGTACGTCAAAGTATTGCCGAAGAAGCTTGACGAAGAAGTGGCTGCCGCTATGGTGGCAGGCTTTAATGGTACGCTGACTAAGCTGACCCAAAAACAAGCTGAGTACTTAGGTGTGCCTGTCGAGGGTCCATTCAAACCTGACGCTTATAAATACTAGTCAACGTACTGAGGAGCGCAACTATGAGTAAGCCTGCTTTCTCATTTGAGTTTTTCCCTGCAAAAACAGAGCAAGGTCACGAAAAGCTACTGAGTACTTTTGATGAGCTAAATAAGTTGTCACCGACCTACTTTTCAGTCACCTACGGTGCGGGCGGCTCTACCCGTAGCCGCACGTTAAATATTGTTCAAGCCTTATGTGCGCGCGGTGACACTGACATTGCGCCGCATATGTCTTGCATTGGTGATGACAAAAGTGAAATCGCTGAGCTACTGGAGCTTTACAAAGGGTTGGGCATTAAGCGTTTGGTAGCCCTGCGTGGTGACTTGCCATCCGGTCAAGTTGGTATGGGTGAGCTGCCATTTGCTTTAGACTTAGTTAAGTTTATTCGCGAACACTCAGGCGATCATTTTCATATCGAAGTTGCCGCTTATCCTGAGATGCATCCACAAGCGCGTAGTTTTGAGTTTGATGTAGACAATTTAGTCAATAAATATCAGGCTGGTGCGAATGCTTCTATTACGCAGTTTTTCTATAACGCCGACAGCTATCTGTACTTGCGCGACACGCTAGAGAAACGCGGTATCGATACGGCTGCCCAGCCTTTGGTCGCTGGTATTATGCCAATCACCAATTCTAGCAACCTAGTGCGTTTTGCTGATAGCTGTGGCGCTGATATTCCTCGCTATGTACGTAAACGGCTGGCTGACTTTGGTGATGACAGTAAAGCCATTCGCGAGTTTGGCTTCGATGTAGTTTACCGCTTATGTGAGCGTTTAATCGCCGAGGGTGTACCAGCCATGCATTTTTACAGCATGAATAAAGTTGAGCCCAATAAGCGCTTAGTGGAAGCGCTGGGACTGACTGCGTAAACGACGATTCAATCATAGAGTGAATAACTGGCGTTCTTAGGAGCGCCAGTTTTTTTATTGCTGCCACTATTTATTGCTTGGGCAAAAATGCTGATAAAAAATATTCGGCAACCTCTACTAGCAACAATCCCTTTACCCACGTAAATGATATTCTGCTAAGATATTTACACACACTATTCAAAATATAGGACTAAGCGACTGTGCGACGTTTTTTTTATGCCACCAGTAATGACATCAATGATGAAAAAGAACCCAGCTACCCTCAGCTGAACACTTTACCGATTGGTGCTAGCATCGAGCTGACAGAGAGCATTGTCCATCATTGGTGCCGCGTCTTACGAGCAAACACAGGCGACCAAGGTGTTTTATTTGATGGCTTTGGCGGAGAGTGTCAGGTACAGCTACAAACCATCAGTAAAAAACATGCCTCTGTGACTTTACTGGCTCATTTGGAGGATGACCGTAGCGCCTCTGTGCGCACTAAAATTGGCCTAGTGATGAGTCGCGGTGAACGAATGGACTATGCGATTCAAAAATCGACTGAGCTTGGTGTCACTGCCATTCAACTACTCAGCAGTCATCATGGCGAGGTCAATCTAAAGCCAGCACAAGTAGAAAAAAAGCTGGCTCACTGGCAACAAGTCGCTATTGCGGCGTGTGAACAATGCGGCCTCAATCGGCCGCCGCTTATTATTGCCCCTATCTCTATTCATGAGTGGCTACAAAGCCTAGATACAAGTACTGTAGAGGCGCAAATGATTGTGAAGCCTCTTGATGTCAGCTCTATTGTCTCTACACTGAGCCAAGACCCTTATTATCAAATATTGCAGCAATCATCTGACTTGCGTATGCAGCTAAGCGTGCCAGCAGTGGGACAATCTGCCATGCCAGCCTCGCTACCCGCCGTCCTAAAGCAAAAAACACCTTATATCGAGCTGTTAATTGGCCCTGAGGGCGGACTTAGTCAAGATGAATGCCAGCAAGCAGCAAGGGTTAATTTTGAGCCATGGCAAATTGGCACCAGGATCTTACGTACCGAGACTGCGCCGGTGGTAGCACTGGCGACGATGCACGCTTTGAGCCACTGATAATCCTGACCCTATGTGCGTAACCCTATTTATTATTTAATGTTGACGTTATGAGCCCAATTATGACTACTTTTGCTCCTATTCCAGTCGCAGACAAACAGCAGTTGCTGGCCAAATTATGCGAGCAACTTGATGACGCCATATTTATCTTAGATGCTAACTTACGCTATTTATGGGTCAATGCCAGTTACGAGATCATGATTGGCTACCGTGAGGCATTTATGCTTGGGCGACCCCTTGGTATATATGCAGCAGAATTTTTATCTGAGGAAGAAAAAGCGATTTTAGCAGATATTATTAGCCACTTAGACAGTAGTGGCTTTTATGAAAACCATTTTTCGATGCCAAATCGCTATGGACAGATACTAGAATGCCATATGACGTATCGCAAGATTTGTATCGCACAGACTGTTTATTACGTTGGTATGGTGCGTGATGTGTCATCAGCCATCAAAGACCAAAGACAGGTAGCGCATTTGCTCAACTATGACCAACTGACTGGATTACCCAATCGTAAAGTGTTTTTGAGCCAAACCAGCGACTTGCTATTGGACAGCTACCAAGAAGTCGTCATCGTGCGTTTCAATATTGACCGTTATCGTAGTCTTGCAAGCTTACTAGGGCCTGATGGCATCAACCTCTTAGTACAAGACTTTGTCACACGCGTCAAAGCACTCAAACTGGATAATTTGCACTGTTTTTCTCACTTTGGTGGCGATGATTTTGCCTTCTTGTTCGAGTGCCATGACGCCAACATGATACGTCATCAGCTAGACAGTTTAATGCAAATGTGTGAACGCCCTTTCACCTTAGGGGAAAATGCGGCAACAGAAGCTAATATCTATTGTCGTATCTCCGTTGGTGTCAGTTATTTTCCTGAAAATGATGACACGTTAATAGGATTGTTAACCAAAGCCGAAAAGGCGCTACACTATGTCAAACAGCAAGGTGGAGATGATATCTGCTGGTATGATACCGCTATTGATGAAGCCACTGATGGCAGCTTACAGTTAGAATCCGAGCTTCGAGCTGCCACAACGGAAGGACAATTTGTTCCTTATTATCAACCAAAATTTGAATTAGCGACCGGAATTATTACGGGCTTTGAAGCCCTAGTGCGCTGGCAACATCCAACGCGAGGACTCCTAAAACCAGTACATTTTATCAATGCGATTCTCACCCATAAGCTGTCGTTTGAGCTTTTCTCACAAATGGCCATCCAAATTGCCAAACAGCTGTCTGCTTGGCAACAGCAAGGCTTTTGTCAGCACATCTGTATCAATGCTGACGCCGCTGAGTTTAGCCACCCTGACTTTTTTGAGATGGTGAGCAAGCTATTTATACAGCATAATATTTCTGCGCATCAATTACATATTGAGGTGACTGAATCCTCCTTAATTCAGCGCCATGCCAATGTCAAAAAACAGCTTGATTTGCTCAAAGAGCTAGGGGTCTTTCTTGCGTTGGATGACTTTGGTACTGGTTATGCTTCCTTAAGTTATCTGCAAGAATATCCGTTTGATTTTATTAAAATCGACAAAAGCTTTATCACGAATATTGAAACTGATCGTACCCAGCATGCCATTGTAAAAGCCATTTTAGACCTAGCCGTTGCACTCGACATGCAAGTGATCGCTGAAGGCATCGAGACTGAGGAGCAGCGTGACGTGCTATTGGCAATGGATTGTCAGTATGGTCAAGGGTATTGGTTTGGCAAACCAGTAACCGCTGACGTTGCCACCGAGATGTTGATTCAGCAGGACGCTACTAAATGACCCCAAGTTCGTTGACGTTTATTTTCTCAGTATCACGAGTGTTTTCATACGGTTATTTGTCATAAGCTTTAGCGTCTAACGTTGATTGCATAACGGATGCAACATAGGTTCATGACTTATCAGTGCTGTCACCAAACTTGTATAATCGCCTACGAAAGCCTATCTTTTACAGTGAATTTGTTAGATCTTGTTAAGTCTCAAGCCGACTCTGACAATCACCATTCTTTTCAATACATATTTTATGTAATCGATAACGTCACCAATCTGCGTTACTGCCTAGTATTTATGTAAATACATTGGTTCAGTGCAAGCAGGACTATGCGCTAAGTGATAGTGCAGACGTGTGCCTATTGTGAACTATCATCGATTACATACTAAAAAGGACAGGAAGTTATGCAATACAAAGCACCCTTACGTGACATTCAATTCGTGATGCATGAGCTACTTGACAGCGAAAGCCACTACAAAACCTTACCGGCCTTCCAAGAAGCGGATCGCGAGCTGATGGACAGTCTGTTTGAGATGGCTGCCAGCTTTGCTGAAAACGAGCTGTCACCATTGAACCAAAGCGGTGATGCCGAAGGCTGCCAGTTTGACAATGGCAAAGTGACTACGCCAAAAGGCTTTAAGGAAGCTTATGACGCATATTGCGAACTTGGTTTCCCTGCTCTGTCGGCTGAAGAAGAGTTTGGCGGTCAAAACATGCCATTTTCATTGTCTACTGTTATCAATGAGATGGTTGGTACTGCCAACTGGTCATTCTCTATGTACCCTGGCCTATCACATGGCGCCATTCAAACCATCGAACATCACGGTACTGACGAGCAAAAACAAACGTATCTAGAAAAAATGGTGACTGGCGAATGGTCAGGCACCATGTGTCTTACTGAAGCCCATGCTGGCTCTGACTTGGGTATTATCCGTACCAAAGCTGAGCCTAAAGAAGATGGTAGCTATA